>Ga0299906_10001210_pt1 | contig 22263 bp, 15 predicted proteins | sample RVTome_14_FD_200259 | JGI IMG/M metagenome (GOLD analysis project Ga0299906, IMG submission 200259) | Soil microbial communities from uranium-contaminated site in the Upper Colorado River Basin, Wyoming, United States - RVT145D125 (version 2) ...
CTGACGGCCGCGACTCCTACCTACACGGTGCCGCTCTCACGTCCCCTGAACTGGCGGGACCCGTGTCCCCACGGTTTGGCATCAGGAAACAGAACCCGCTAAACGAATACGCACCGCGAGCCTGCCCGGAGGACCCTGTCTTGAATGCCACGTGCCGATCTGTCCCCCGTGCACCGCGAGCCCTTCGGGACACCCGACCGCGCCGCTGATCACCCGTTCGTCGTCTTCGGGTCGTCACATTGACGCGGAGGCCGAAGCCCGGCGCCAGCGCCGCATTGCGCGGTTACGCCGGATGGCACGCCTGCCGCCGGGCAAGACATTCGAGACGCTCGACGCGGGACGGTTGCCGCTGCCAATCATGCAGCGGCTGCAGGAGCTCGCGACGGGGACGTTTCTCGAGACGGCGACCAATATTCTGGCGTTCGGGCTGCCCGGCGTCGGGAAAAGTCACGCGCTCTGTGCCGTGGGGCACGCCTTGGTCGAGGCCGGTCACACCGTGCTCTTCACGCCGGCCTACGAGCTCGTGCAGGAACTGCTCAGCGCGAAGCGCGAGCTGGACCTGCCGCGCACGCTGCGGAAGCCAGATCTCTTCGAAGTGATCCTGCTCGACGACCTCGGCTACGTGCAGCAGAGTCCCGAGGAAGCCGAGGTGCTCTTTACGTTGCTCGCCGAGCGCTACGAGCGCCGCTCGGTGATGGTGACCAGCAATCTCGTGTTCAGCCAATGGGATCGCATCTTCCGCGACCAGATGGCCACCGCCGCGGCGATCGATCGGCTTGTGCATCACGCGGTGCTGCTCGAGTTCGACGTGCCGAGTTATCGCACCGATCGGTCACGGCCGACACCGTCCGCACCAGCGCCGAAGTCGCCTCGGCGTGGACGAGCACCGGGGCCCTTGGTGCCCAAACGGCGCCGGTGATCGATCCCGGGGCTCGGCCGATCACAAACGACCGCGTAGGAGGCGCCAGGAACGACGACCGGCGGGCCGGCAAGGGTAAGGCCTCACCCGAATTTCGGCCTCGGAGACCGCGGCGCCGGCGAAGACGGCTGTGGAAATGACGTCCCTATGGAAACCCCAAAGCGGTTTCCACAGGGACTTGGAAATCTCGCACAGAACGCGAGATTCCCACATTCCCACAAGCCGATCGTCCTCGTTCTTATGAGAAGGAGAAGAAGGACCAGAGACTACGGGTAACAGTTCAGGCCCTCTGACACTTGGCGCGCTTTTGTACTTGTACTTTTTGTAGCGATTTCGTACGCTCTCGGCGATGTCGCGAGGGCGGAAGAACCGATCGCGAGGGGACAAGCCAACGCCCGACACGCGTGATCGCGCGGCGCAGGAAATCGAACGGCTGCGCGACGAGAATGAACGCCTTCGCAAACAGCTCGAGGAGCAAGCGAAGCGGATCGCCGATCTTGAGCGGCAGCTGGCGCTGAAACAGCAGAATTCCACCATCACATCGAAGCCGCCGTCCTCCGATGGCCTCGCGGGGCAGCCGCGAACACGCGGTCGGCGCGTGAAGAGTCGACGCAAGCCTGGCGGGGCAACCGGGGCATCCGGGCCATCATCGCGCATTGGTGCCGGTCGAGCGCGTGGATGCGACGGTCGATCTCGCACCGGAGGCGTGCCGCCGCTGTGCGCGCCGTCTGCACGCGCGGCATACCATCGGTGACCCGCGCCGGCACCAGGTCACGGAGTTGCCGGCGATGGCCGCGCACATCACCGAGTACCGTTGCCATCGTCGCGAGTGTCCCGACTGCGGCACGATCACCCTCGCGCCGCTGCCCGAGGAGCACGTCAACCACTGCGGGCCCCAGTTGACGGCGCTGATTGCGTATCTGACGGTGGTGTGCCGGATGCCGCGGCTGGTCGTCCAACGCGTTCTCGAAGGCGCGCTGCACATTCCGATCAGTCTGGGCAGTCCCCACAACGCGTGGGAGGAAACGAGCGCGGCGGTCGCCGCGCCGGATGCCGAACTCGCAGCGGCGTTGCCGCACGAACGGATTGTCAACGCCGACGAGACGGGACATCGGACCAACGGCGACAAGCGGTGGCTAAGCGGTGGCTATGGACGTTCGTGGCCCGCACGTTCGTGCTCTACCGCATCGCGGCATCGCGCGGGTCCGACGTGTTGCAGGTCGTCTTGGGCGAGACGTTCGCGGGCATCCTGGGCAGCGATCGGTTGCCCGCGTATCTGAAGTATGTCGTCGGCCAGCGCCAGTTGTGCTGGGCACATGTCACGCGCAACCTACTCAGTGCGCTCGACCTCGCCACCACGCCGACCGGGAAGCGCTTCTGCCGCGAGGCCCTCGCGCTCGACCGGCGTCTCTTTCGCCTGTGGCACCGCTTCCGCGGCGATCCGGATGCCCGTGGTTCCCCCTTGACCCGCGCGGAACTGAGCGCAAAGGTGCTGCCGATTGAGAAGCGGCTGTTTGCCCTCGGCGAACGGCATCTCAACGCGGCCAACGCGGACGTGCGCAATCTGGCCCGTGCGTTCTTCGTGCACCATCAGCACTTCTTTACCTTCGTGCACGAGGAGGGGGTCGAGCCCACGAACAATGCATCCGAGAGGGCGCTCCGAACCGCCGTTCAATGGAGGAAGATTATGTTCGGCACGCGGAGCGAACAGGGTGAACGCGCCGTGGAACGCCTGCTGACGGTGGTGCGAACCTGTCAGCTTCAGGAACTGAACGCGCTCGTGTACCTGACCGCTGCGATCGCCGCTCACCGACGTCGCCACGCAGTGCCATCATTGCTCCGACGGCCTCAGACCCCCTGAACTGTTACGACTACGGAGACTGACGGGAGCGACCTCGTCCTGAGATCAACCGGCCGCAGGACCGTCGCAGCCTCGGCCACACTCTGGACCGGCAAGAATAGTTGTCGCCAACCGGCAAAAGTAGTTGACGTCGATCAGTGCGTGCGCTGCGGCGGGCGCCTGAAGGTGATCGCGAGCATCGAGGAGCCGGAGCTCATTGAGAAGATTCTCGCGCACCGGCGGAAGCGGGGCGAAATCAATCAAAAGAATCAACCTCGGTAGTCGAGCGAGGAACACGTCGGCCAGCAGACGAGCTGGCCCCGCCATCGATCAGCGTACCGAAGGGGCTGGCGCCGGCCACGAAGCGCGCGCGGCGGCCGGGCGTCGCCGCGACGTCGGAGGTTCGAATGCAGCGGCCTCCATCGTCGGGACGGACCGTCCCCGGTGCCTCAGTCTGCGCCGGCAGCGGACATCAACCGGCGCAGCTCGGTGAACCAGTCGACGACGATCGTGACTTCGCGACCTTCGGTATTGGTGGCCGGACGCGCCACCACCAGCATGCGGCCGTCCGGGTGGACGTCGTAGTCGTCATACAGCGGCGGCAGGAACGGCTCGATCGCGACGCGATGCGACAGCACGCGGATGCCCGCCGTCCTGTCGATCCGGGCCGCCATCAGGCGGTTGGCGTTGCGATAGTACACCTCGGTGCCGTCGGGCCCCCACGTGGGATCGCTGCCCTCGGCGATCAGCCATCGTGCCCCCGCGCCCGGAAACGGGGTCACGTAGACGCCGAAGGTGCCCGCGTCGAGCAGGTAGTAGACCAGCCACTGGCCGTCGGGTGACAGGCGGCCGCCCCAGGTGCTGGCCGGGCCGACGATCCGGCGGGACTGGCCGTCGGCGACGGCCAGGATGGACGAGACGGCGCCTCCCATCTCCATCAGGCCGTAGGCGAGCGTACGCCGATCGGGGGTCCATCCCACCAGCCAGTGGAAGGCATCGAGCGGCAGGACCTGCGTCTCGTCGCCGTGGCCATCGGCGCTCTTCACGTAGATCCCCTGCGCGTCGCCCAGGCGCGAGTAGGTGACGCTCGTGTTGTCGCCCATCCACACCGGCGCCCGCGCGCCGTCGAAGGTCAGGCGGGTCGAGGTGCCGGCGTCGAGCTCGTGAATCCAGATGTCGGGGGGCTCACCCGGGCGCCGGCTGGCAGCGACGGCTACCCGCAGGCCATCGGGCGAGAACTGCGGATTCTGGATCACGGGATGGCCATCGCTCAGGACGCGCTCCGTCCCGTCCGGGCTGACGATCGCGAGCGTGTAGGTCTGGCTCGCGGGGACGTAGGCGAGCGTGCCGCTGCGCGCGATCGCGTAGTGGCGCGGCGTGCCTGTCGTGCCCTCGAGCGCCACGCCCTCCACCAGCGGCACCACGGGTCCGGTCAGCGCATGCCGCGAGAGGTCCACCGGGGCGGCCAGCAACGTCGTTCCGCGGCTCAGGATCACGTGCCCGTCCGCGTAGCGCGGAGTGACGCCCTGCACGAGCCGGCTGATCCGCCCGCTCGTACGGTCGAGCGCGTGCACCCAGTCGTCCATCTGGAACAGCACACTGCCGTCCGGCAGCACATCGGGCGAACTGCCGGCCTCGACATCGGTCAGCTCTTCCACCTCGCCCCCGCCCGCGTCCACGACGAGCAGCCGCGCGTCGGCGCCGGAGGCGAACACGATGCGGTCGTCAGGGCCCCAGCTCGCCCCCGACGGGAAGCCCGACAGCGGCGTGATGTCGACGGCGGTGCCACCGGCGACGGGAATGCGCTTGAGCTGTCCGTCGGCGACGAATCCGATCCAGGCGCCGTCCCAGGAGAAGAACGGGCTCGAGCCGCGCTCGGTCCCGGGGATCGGTGTCGCGTCGAGACGATCCCGCTCGCGCCTGTACAGCCGCTGGCCGCCGTTGCTCGTGCCCGCGACGACGAGCGTGTGTCCATCCGGTGACAGCGCGACGGACGACGCGAACCCCGGACCGCGGATCACGCTGACGCCCGGCGGCAGCAGGGTCGTCAGCCGCACCGGTTCGGGCGGCGCGCCCGGCTGCGATCGCAGCGACGTCCACGCGGCGAACGCCACCGCGACGACGGCGACCCCGACGCTGGCGATGGCGATCGCGCGCGACCGTGAGCGTCCCGCCACCGCCCCTTCCGTCGTGGTCGGGCCGTCGATCAGGAACCGGAAGTCGCCGACGTCACGCAGCCGGTGCCGTGGGTCGCGCGCGAGGCAGCGCCGCAGCAGGGGCTGCAGTCGCGCCGGGACGCGGGACCAGTCGGGCTCGGCCGCGAGCACCGCGGCGAGCGTTTCCTGAACGGAGCGCCCGGCGAACGGACGCTCGCCGGTGAGCATCTCGTACAGAAGCACGCCGAACGCCCAGACGTCCGCACGCCTGTCGACCGGCCTGCCCTGCGCCTGTTCGGGCGCCATGTACGCCGGCGTGCCCAGAGCGACGCCGGCGCCGGAGGTCGCCGCCGTCATGGTCGCCAGATCCGGCGAGGCGTCGGCCACGATCCTGGCGAGCCCGAAGTCCAGCACCTTCACGACGCCGGCGGGCGAGATCTTCACGTTGGCCGGTTTGAGATCCCGGTGGACGATCCCCTTCTGGTGGGCGGCCTCGAGCGCATCGGCGATCTGTTCCGCGATGGCGAGCGCCTCGTCGGCAGGCAGCGGGCCGCGCAGGAGACGGTCGGCCAGCGTCTCGCCCTCGATCAGCTCGAGGACGAGTGCAAGGACCGGCGCCTGGCCGGGGCCTGCGGCCCCGACCTCCTCGACGCCGTGGATGGCGGCGATGTTGGGATGGCTCAGGGCCGCGAGCGCCCGGGCCTCGCGCTGGAACCGGGCGGCGCGCTCCGGATCCGGGCCGACGGCGTCGGGCAGCACCTTGATGGCCACGTCGCGCGCGAGTCTGGCGTCGCGGGCGCGATAGACCTCGCCCATGCCCCCGGCCCCGATGAGGGCGATCACGTCGTAGGGGCCGAGCCGGGAGCCTGGCGAGAGGGACATGGCCGTCGGCGGAGAAGGTGACGGATTGTACCGCGGATTACTCGGCAGGGCGCGGCGCGTACTGGCTGCTCACCGGCGCCACGGTCTTCGAGGGCCGCACGGCCTATGGAGACCATGCTGACGCACGTCCGCGAGGCGCCGGTGCCTTCGGCCCTTTGAATATTTGAATTTGCGGGCCGGCCCGAACGGGTAAACGAGGGAAGACCCCATGCACCGCGAGCCTTCGGCACGACTGCGTCGCTGAGTGAGCGACCGAGCGGTCCCCACCGCCCCCAGCCGTCCGCGCGGCACGGCCCAGGGCTGGTCCCAAGAACAGCTGGCCGCGTGGTCGGACTACCTCGCCCCGGCAGCAGCGACACGCCGAATGTACTACCGCGCGGCCGACGGAGGAGTGATGGCCGTGGAAGTCAGCACCACTCCGTCGCAACGGCGCCATTATCGGCGGCGCGTCGCTCGGCATCTACTTCGGCCTCCTTTCGTATGGTCTCAGGTGCGAGCGCGATTGCGGGGCCGATTACAGCAGCACCCGCGATACGATCGGCGCCGTGGCATTCGGCGCAGGCGTGGGCGCAGGGGGAGTGCGGTGGGGCCGTCCTGATGAGGTCGAACATCAAACCCTGTCGTCCGGGAGGGCTCGCCGTGCATGGGGTCTTCTTTCGTTCACCGTGCTGGCGCAGCGAAATCAATCAAAAGAATCAAGCGCGGGCGACTGTGCGGTCGCCTCGGCTTGAGGGAAGGAGCTTCACTATGCGCGAAGCCACGGTCGTCTGTCTTCTCATTGTCCTTCTCTTCGGGCCTCTGGCCCCCACCGTCGTGACCGCGCAGGACACACCGGCCGCTCTGCCGGCCGGGCCGACGCCTCGAGTGCGTCCCGGTCAGATGATCTGGGTCACGACGTCCGACGGACGTGAACTGAGTGGAAGCGTGCGGTCCGTGTCGGCGTCGGTACTGGAGATGACCGGTCCGGGCGGCGAGCTGTCGATACCGCTCCGCGACGTTCGAATGATCGAAGCCGGGGATTCGAGGAAGAATGGGGTTCGCAACGGCGCCATTATCGGCGGCGCGTCGCTCGGCATCTACTTCGGCCTCCTTTCGTATGGTCTCAGGTGCGAGCGCGATTGCGGGGCCGATTACAGCAGCACCCGCGATACGATCGGCGCCGTGGCATTCGGCGCAGGCGTGGGCGCAGGGGCCGGAGCGCTGGTCGGACTTCTGGTCGACCATCTCGGAAAAGGACGGCAAGTTGTCTATGCGGCTGCACCGACAGAGTCGACCGCCTGGGAGATCTTGCCGGTGGTCGCCAAAGGGGGACTGCGGGTGTACGCCACGGTGAGTTGGTAAAGCGTGCAGCGCGTTGCACAGGAGGTCGAGATTCAAACCCAGTAGTCCGGGAGGGCCTCGCGGTGCATGGGGTCTTCCCTCGTTCACCGTGTATCTCTTGATTTCTTTGATAGGTTTCGCTGGGCGCGTGCCCTAGCTAGATCCTTGACTTCCCCGGCCCAGTCCTGACCCGCTCACCTCGCGGTGCATGGGGTCTTCCCTCGCTTACCCGTTCGGGCCGGCCCGCAAATTCAAAAAGGGTCTTCCGGGAAAAGTGTGGGTGAATTCGCCTCATCTTAGAGCGGCGGGAGCATGCAAGTGAGGATCTTCAGGCGCAGATACTCCTCGTCGCGCAGTCCGTACGCCCGCCTCTGAAGCACGCGGATCTTGTTGTTGAGTCCTTCGACGAAGCCGAGCGAGACCTTGTTGTCGGGATGGCAGTACACCGCGATGCCATCCCAGTGCCGATCGATCATCTCGGCGAACGCCTGGTAGGGCGCGAGGCGTTGCCACTTCAGGGCCGCACGCCAGTTCTCGAAGAAACGCCGCGCCCAGCCTTCGCGCTGGTAGTCCCAGAGCTGGCCGAAGGACTCTTTCAGCAGGTAGGCCGTGTTCAGTCGTTTGTTGGCCGAGAGCAGCGCTTTGAGGGCCTTCTTCCCTTCCAGCGAGAGGTTCTCGCGGTGGGACAAGAGCGTGTACTTCTGACCCTTGATGAAGCGACGGTCCGTGCCCGAGAGCCGGGCGTACTCGGCCTTGCGGACCTGATCCAGCGCCGTGCCCAGATGGCGCATGACGTGGAACTTGTCGAACAGGATCGCCGCCTGCGGCGCATGGGCCTCGGTGGCCTTGCGGAATGGTTTCCACATATCCATCAGGGCGAGCGTGATGCGGCGGCTCTTCTTCTCGCCCAGCCAGGCGTAGAACTGGGTCATGCTGGCCTCGGAGCGGTCCTCGCCGCCGAACCAGATCGGCCGTTGCCGGTCGAGGTCGCTGACCACGATGCGATAGACGTGACGCTTGCGGATCGAGATCTCGTCGATGCCGATCCGCTTCGGGCCCGGCGCGCCGGCGCGCGCGAGCTGGGCACGCATGTACTGCTTCTCCAGCTCCTTGACCGCATCCCAGCCCAGATGCAGCTCTTTGGCGATGTCCTTGATGGTCGCGCTGCGGCAACGACGACCGACGTAGTACGCAAACCGCTTCGTGTAGCGCGCGTTGTCTGCCAGGACGTCCAACCGCTCCCGCTTCACGGCACCACAGCGTCGACACCGTACGCGACGAATCTCCAGGTCCAGATAGATGCGGTCGTCGGCCGCCGCCAGATCGCGGACCCGGCGCCGAGCCCGGTCGTACCAGCTGTAATGCGCCGTGCCGCAGCATCCGCAGACCGTTTTTTTGAGCGCCGAACAAGCGTGACGACGCGCGCCTTCGGATCACCGAAGACGCCCCGAACGGTGACCAGAGGACGACATCCAGGAAAGGCGTACGCGTCCGACAGACGCCGCCGCTTGCGTGATCGAGCCATCGCTCAAGCGTGCCAGAACTCGGAGGCCCTTCCAGCCCGCCAAAACCGAGCTCCTACAAGGCCTTCAGCCCGCCGACACGGCTGAAATCACCCACACGAAAACCGGAAGAGCCTTCAAAAAGTTCAAAGAACAGCACGAACCGAATACAGCGAATTCTTCGTGAGCTTGCGAAGAGCCCGGACAGTTCTGTCGAGGTTGTCCAGGACGGTCGTCGCATCCTTTACAGGAACTCATCGCCAAAGCGGGAGACGACAACTCTTTCCGAACGAAATAGACTCCTGCCCTTCGACAACGAGATTTACGACCCCTCCGTGGACTAGGAACCATGGACGCCATCATCGCCCTCCTCAACACGCTCAGCACCCTGTCTCCGTTGGCCGTCATCGGCCTGCTCGGGACGGTCATCTTCCTGCTCGTGAAGGGCAAGCAGCAGGTCACGACACTGCAGGAGAATCATCTGCATGAGCTACCCGCCATAGCCGCAGCCGTGCAGCAGACGGCCGAGTCCGTCCGCTCGATGTGGTAGGGAGGGAGGGTCCTATGCACCGCGAACCAGTCCCGACGCCTGAAGTTGCGTTTCCACGTGTCGATTCCTGATCGCCGTCATCCGCGTCTAGCCCCCTGCTGCCCCCCTTTGCAACACGAAACAAGGGACGAGCACGACTCACTGCTCCCGTCGCTCGAGGCTCGAAAGCCGCAGTTCCAGGTCATCCGGACGCCCGTCGATGACCTGGAGATGCTCCGGCAGGACGAGCGCACGCTTCGTCGCCGCCGGGATCGTCCTCGCTGGCAGCGCCCTGCTCCCTCGCTTGTCGATGAGCATATCGACGGGGCGGTCGCGCTCGTCGAGAAGGTAGACGAGCGAGAAGTCGAGGCTCGGGAACCTCGCGCCCTCGTAGAACTCCTGCCCCGTCACGAAGGCCAGCTGGTCGCCGGGTAGCGCGAAGGCGTAGCAGGCGCCCTCGTCCTCGATCTCCTCGAAGGCGACGAACGCCGCGGCCCGGAGGTCGTACACCTCCGCGAGGTTCCGTGTCAGCGCCGACTCGAGATTCGCGGCCAGCCCGTGCAGGTCCGCAGCGTCGCGGCCCATGTCCCGGCGCACCCACCACGCCAGGCCCGCGCCCACCACGCCCCAGAACGCCGTCACGACCGTCCAGGGCGCATCGGATGCGTCCAGAGCCACAGTAGGCACACGACGCCGCCCGTGACCGGGAGCGCCGCCCGTGAGGTCCGGCGGCCGCGGGCCGCCAGGCTCCGGATCTTGGCGCGCACGAACCGCCGCTCCGTCGCGGTGAGCGGTCGGCGGGAGGCGGTGAGATGCCTCATCCTGCCGTGGACGGCTCGAGGAGAGCTGGGATCCACAGACGAGATCGACCACGACTATGCGGCGCTGCTGATGACACTGACCTTCTTCGTGTCGGCCAAGCTGGCAGCGGCGTATTGCGCGGAGATGGGGGGCCGAGAGCTGCCGGACACCGCGCGGATGACGCGGGAAGCGTTTCCCGATGCGCTGGCCGAGTACGCGCACCTGGGCCGCTCGATTCAGCAGACCCTGCTGGAGGCGGACGACACGCGCCCGCTTTTTCGGATGGTCTCGCGCGCCTGCGGCGGCCCACAGGCGACGGGCTCGCTCGTTGAGCTCCCAATTGTACCGTCGAACACGAGCGTTCCCGGGTCACGCGTCGCGAACGGCCAGAGCTGCCTGCCTACGGTCTGACGCCGTCGCGCACGAAGGCGCGCGCTTCCTCCAGCTCGGGCCGGCCCGGCGTGTCGCCGCTCTCGGCGATCCGGACGAGATCGCCGTAGTAGGCCCGGGCTTTGGCGGCGTCGCCCGCCTGCGCGGCCGCGCGCGCCGCATGGAGCGTCGCGCGGAACCGGTTCGGCTCCTTCTGCATCACCGCCTCGAACGCCGCGAGCGCCTCGACCGGCCGGTCCATCGCCAGCAGCATCTCCCCCAGCAGCTCGCGCGCCGGCGCGAGCGGGCCCGGCGACACCGCGCTCTTGTCGGTGGCATCCTCGGCGTCGGCCACCTTCTGCAGGGCGCTCACCGCCTCCGCCCGTCTGCCCTCGGCGAAGCTCACCCACGCCGCCGAGACCCGACGCTGGATGTCCACCTGCTCGGCCCAGTATGCATCCTTCATCTCGGCCAGCTTCGAGGCGAGCGCGCCGAGCTGGGCGACGTCGGCGCGGGCCGCCTCGGCCCGGCCGCTTCTCGCGGCCCCGACCGCGCGAGCGAAGTGGGTGACGGCGTCGGCGTAAGCCGTCGGGCTCGGCCGCGCCTCGAGCGCCGCGGCCTCCTCCCAGACACCCCGCTCCATCGCGTAGCGCGCCGGAATCGCGGCGGCGGCGTAGGTCCCGGCCGCCGGCGGCGCGGCGCCGCCGAGCGCCGCCGCGTCGATCAGCGCGAGGACCTCGGGGGCCGTATCCCGTACACGCTGCGCGTCGGCGTCGCGTCCCATCTGCAGGTACGCGTACACCTGGTAGTCCATCGCGTGGAGCGCCTCGGCGGGCGAGGCACCCCGCAACGCGGTTTCGGCCGACCGGATGTTGGTGTCGACCGATTCCTGCCACAACCCGACGCGCGTGAAGGTGTGTGACGGCATGTGCAGCGCGTGCGGCGCCGAGGGTGCAATCGTCGCGTACCGCCGCGCGGCGTCCAGCGCCCGCTCTGCGAGCGGCGGATGGTCGTAGGCGTGAATGAGGTAATGCGCCAGGCCCGGGTGCTCGGGCTGCTCGGCGAACAGCGCCTCGAGGATGCCCGCCGCTTTCAGCTGCTGCGCGTAGGTCTTGTCGGTCGGCAGCGCCGTCTGGTTCACCGCGAGCGCATAGAACGCGGCGGCCTCGCGGTCGTCCGGGTATTGCTCGTACAGCGCCGCCATCGCGCGCTCGTAGGCCAGGGTGCGGGTCCGCTGGTCGGTCGTCTCGCCGTCACGGAAGAGCTCTGCGGCCGCGCTGAGGTATGCGCGCTCGCGCTCGGTGGGCGTCCCGGTTGCGAGACCCCGTTCGATCGCCGCTCGCCCCTGGGCGACCGCCGCCGGCGACTTGAGGCCGGCAAACGGGTTGCCCCAGTGCGTGAGCGCCTGGCCCCAGTACGTGATGGCGCAGTCGGGATCCGCGGCCAGCACGTCCTGGAACGCCCGGTTCGCGGTCCCGAACGAGAAGGAGTGGAGCAGCGCCACGGCGCGGTCGAAGTCGGCCGCAACCGCCGGCTGGCACGACGTCTCGAAATGCACCCGCCCGAGCTGTTCCGGCGCTTCATGGTCGTCGTGGGCCACCGGCGGCGCCTCGCTCGAGCAGGCCACGAACAGGCACGACACGATCGCGACACCCAAACGATGCGACAGAGTACTCATGGGACCCTCCCGGGGCATCGCTGCAGCTGGCTGACCCACCGTCAGCTCTTTCCGAGCGCCATTGTCCTATTCTATGACGTCGGCCGACGCCGAGGACCACCGCGACCCATGGAGAGCCGATGACCGCTACGGCGCTCGAGCGGGCCCGGGCGAGCGGCTTCCCAGTGTTCGTTGGCGCCGCTTCGTGACCTGGCACGACGACGAGAAGCGTCCCCTCCGGAAGGTCCAACTGCGCGAGCACGCTTTCAAAGTCGGCCGCGCCCTCCTCACGCCACCATCGGCGTTCTCCTTGAAATCGAGCAGGCGGCCGTCCGTCGCTTTGGTGAACGCGGGATTCCGCGACCCCATGAATCGATACGAGTTGTAGGGGCGGTGCCACAGGACGCTCGTCCAGGCGGCGGCCGGATCGTTGTCGTCAGCCACAGAGATCTCCGACCGGGGGCGGGCAGGCAAGCAAAGCACGCCCAGGCGCGTCGAGTGGAGTCGACGAATGGCGAGCCTGCCTCCCTCGCAGGTCCCCGGAAAGTGGACGGCGGGCACGCGCCGTATCGGGCTGCAGCGGCCTGGTCGGCGTCCGCGCCCAGCCCTTCCCGCCCACGGGAGTGGTCCAGCAGATCACGCAGGACGGTGAAGTGTGGCCTGTGTGGTCGGCCGACGGCAGCGAGCTCTTCTTCCGGCTGCGCCGCGACACCGGTCTGCCGGCACAACTGATGGGGCTCGACGTGTCCCTATGAAGTCACCGGCTGGCTCGGCGCCGGGGGCATGGGCGAGGCGTATCGGGCTCTCGACACCAGCCTGGCGCACCAGGTCGCGATCAAGGTGCCGCCCGACGGCGTGGCCTCGGACGTCGAGCGCCTCGCCAAGCGTGGATCAGGCGTGGAGCATCCGCGAGACGGCGCAGCTCATTCTGATTCTTTTGATTGATTTCGCTGCGCCAGCACGGTGAACGAGGGAAGACCCCATGCACCGCGAGCCCTCCTGGACGACCGAGTATTGAATTTCAACCTGACGGGCGCCCCCATGGCCTGACCGCGGTCGTCCAGGAAGCCTACGTGTACGGCGCACGGCTCGAAGGTTCCGGATATCTACGGACCGTCCGCCGACACCAAGTCCGCCAATTGAGTGTTCCGGATCTCCGTCGCCCGATGGATTCTTAGCGGGCTCACTCCCACGCTCGGACTTCGGTGTGTCTCGGTGTCGGCGAGCGCTCGGTGTTCAGGCTCGCGTTGCGAGGTCCGGCGCGCGCTGCCGCCGCCGCCAGACACGGCTGAGGTGGAGGCCGATCCGCAGCGCGCCCACGACCGCGCAGCCCCGGCCGAGCCACAGCAACGCCAGCCCCAGCGGCGAGAGCGCCTCGACGGGAATCCAGCGGAGGTAGATCCAGATCCAGAACTCGATCATGGCGACACCGATGGCGTCTGCCGGGCCTCGCTCGCCATCATCGCCGCCGCCGCGACGATGTCTCCGGCTTCGGGCTCGGCCGCGGCGCGGTGGTGGGCGCCCCCCGCGATGGGCGTCTCGGCGAGCCCGGCCCCGGCGGAACGGCTGGGCCCACGGCGGCCATCTGTCCCAAGAGCGCATGCGCCTTCGCGGTGAGCTCCCCGCCCGGGACGCCCTGGCTGCGGGTCGCGGTCAGTAACCCCCGCCGGCGGGCGGCGGAGACCGCGTCACGGACGTGCGCCGCCGGCACGCCCAGCTGGCGGGCCACGTCGATCACTTGCGTGCGCGAACCGCGCTGGAGGGCCTCCACGTAGAGGTTCGCGACCCGCGCCAGCCGGACATCTCCACGCTCCTGCGCCCGTTCACGACGATACGCCTGCCGCAGCTCGGCCCGAATACGGCGCCACCCCTCCGTGATCAGGGCCGGCGGAGACTGGCGAAACGGGATGCTCCGCAGATGCCGTGCCGCCAGCCCCCCAGCCGGCACCGGCACCGCCCCGGATGGCGCCGCCGAGGTCTCCAAGCGGGCGAGGTCTCGGGCCGTCTCGGCCGCCTCGTCCGCCATCCCGAGCTGCGTCCACAGCGCGTGCGCGTCCATCAGCCGCTCCCGGTCCACCGCGGGCGAGTCGGAAAAGACGTGGAGTTGCGCAATCACCGGCCGCCCGTTCTCCAGGTGGAGATGCATCTCGTACGCCCATCCGCCGGCGATCCGGCCAAGGATGCGGGGCCGGCCTGCCAGCGTCCCCAACCGCCAGGGCCCCTCGGCGTCCGCCCGTTGCAGTATCGACAGGGCATCCCGCTCGGTGCGTTCCACCGCCCGACTATACAATAGATAGGCGTATGTATTGATCGCTTTTACACTGCCGTGAATGCCGCGCCGCGCCCCCCTGGGCTCCACGCCCCGCGCTCGGCCGCTGGTGGTGGTGCCCGCCGCGACCGCCACCCGCTCGCCGAGCCCGCATGCTCGCCACGGGGGCACGGACACGCCGGGCCAGACGGGCGACGGCAGGCACCTACACGCCGGCTCCAGCCCCCGCCCGACATCGGCCGCACCCAAGATCCAGCGCTTCATCGACGCCGTGATCATTCCTGTGCTCCTGCAGCGCCTCCGACGGGACCGGTGAGGGCCCGATGCGTATAGACTCCTCCTCCATGCGCACTGCCTGCTACGCACGCTACAGCAGCGACCTGCAGCGCCAGACCTCGCTCGACGACCAGATTCGCAGCTGCCGGGACTACGCGACGCAGCAGGGCTGGGCCTGGCAGGAGACGCACGTCTACCGAGACGCCGGCGTCAGCGGCGCGAGCATGGAAGGCCGGACGGGCCTCCTCGCGCTCCTCGCGGCCAGCGAACAGCAGCCACGACCGTTTGACGTCCTCCTCGTCGACGACTCCAGTCGGCTCGCGCGGGACCTCGCCGACGCCCTCCGGATCTCGCAAGGGCTGCAGTACGCCGGGGTGCGCGTCGTGTACATCAGCCAGGGCATCGATTCGGCGTCGGAGGAGCACGAGACGCTCATCACCGTCCACGGTCTCGTTGACGCCATGTTTCGCCGCGAGATGGCCGCCAAGATCAAGCGCGGGCTGCGGGGGCAGGTCACCCGCGGCTTCGCGACTGGGGGTCGCACGTACGGGTACCGGAGTGTGCCGGTCCCCGACCCCGCCCGGCCGGGCGAATCGGCAGGGTATCGGTTCGAGGTGGTGCCGGACGAAGCGCGGACGGTGCGCGCCATCTTTCAGTGGTACGGCGAGGGCGCCACGGTGCCCACGATCTTCGCCCGGCTCCGCCAGGGGCCCTATCCCGCGCCGCGCGGCGGCACGTGGCGACTCGGGGCGATTCAGCGCGTGTTGCGGAATCCGAAGTATCGCGGACGCCTCGTGTGGGGCCGCACGCAGCAGATTCGGAAGCCCGGCTCGCGGAAGAAGACCTCCCGCCCCCAACCGCCGGATCGCTGGGTACAGCTGGAGCGCCCCGAGCTCCGGATCGTGTCCGAGGAGGCCTGGCAGCGGGCCCAAACCCGCCGCCGGGAGACGGATCAACGGCTCAACGCCACTCGCCAACCCGGGCGCACGCTCCTGCGGGGCCGGCACAGCGCCGTCCATTCGCACACGCTGTTCTCGGGCTTCATGGACTGTGAGGTCTGCGGGCGGGCCGTCAACGTCGTCTCCAACCGACCCTACAAGGGCCGGCGCTATCCCTACTACGGCTGTAGTCACGCCTCCCGGAACGGGCCGGCGGCGTGTGCGAACCGGGTCAAAGTGCGGATGGAGGCCGCCGACCGCGCCCTCCTCGCCGGCCTCCAGGCGGAACTGCTCCGCCCGGAGACGGTGCGGTACATCTGCGAACGACTCAACCAGGCCCTCCAGGCCGCACTCGACCAGCGCCCAGCAGAGCGAGACGCCGTGCGACGCGACCATGACCGGGTCGCCACCGCGCTCAAGCACCTCGTGGCGGCCGTCGAAGCCGGCAGCACTTCCCCCTCCCTGCTCACGGCCCTGAGCGCACGGGAGGCCGAGCTGGGAGCCCTGCAGGCCCGCCTCACGGCACTCGACACGCCCTGCCGCACGCGGACGCCCGTGATCCCGACCTGGGTCAAGGCACAGCTCAAGGACGTGGCCGACCTGCTGGGCGACGCCCCCGAGCGCGCCCGCGCTGAGTTTCAGCGTCTGGGGATCCGTTTCACGATTCGCCCGGTGTACGACGAAGGGAAGCGTCCCTTCCTGCGCGCCGAGGGCTCAGGGGACTTCTTGCAGATCGCGCTGCAGGGGACAACAGACTTTCCTGCATCCGGCTCCTCCGGGGGCGTGGACGTAGAAGACCTTGCCCTTCAGCGCGAAGCGCTCGCCCTTCGCTTTGAGCGCCTCCAGCCCCGTCAGGTCGGCCTTCTTCGCTGGAGCGGCCAGAAAGAAGAGATGCAGATGCTTCGGCCTGTCCTCGGCTTCCGGGTACGGATTGCCCGCGGCCGCGCGCTCGAGTTCCTGGCGCGTCAGCACCATCACCCGCGGCGCGAATCCGTGGCGCTTCGTCACGGCGGCCGTGGCGAGGGCCGACAGGCGGTCCGCCTTCGGGACCGCGCTCCGGCAGACGACATTGCCGCTGTTGATGTAGGTGTGCACGTCGGCACAGCCGATTCCCTCGAGCGTCCGTCGCAGCTCCTTCATCGGCAGCACGTTGCTGCCGCCCACGTTGATGCCGCGAAACAGGGCGATGTAGGTGGTCATGCGAGAGGGATCTTCGGTGACACGTGCCACGAAATACAAGGTTCCGGGCTCTGGAGGTGTTCGAGCGCTGGGTCATCTCGAGTCCGTCCTTCTGGTTCGGGAACCAGGCGCCTCGAGATCGAGGAGGCGTACGCCGCGCGCCGCCGTCGTCGAACGCGCCGACCATGAGACGGTCGTGCCAACGAGCTTGATGAACGGCGCTCTCTACCGGAGACGGTCGAGGGATACGTTCACCGGGCGTCGCTCGCGGGGAGCGAGCGCAAATCCCGCGCTGAATGGCGCGAAACCAGGAGCTTCGACGCCCATGCGCCAGGGGCCCGTCACACGCTCGCTGACGAGCCGGATCGTCATTTCGTCGTCGAGCCCTGGTTCGAGTCTGACGTGCTTCACCACCGACATCGACACCATTGTCGCGCGGGTTGGTCGAATCGGAGTAGGCGCGGAGCGTCATCGCCTGCGCGCAGATTCGTCGTCCTGCACACGCCGAAGAAGATATCAGGAGAGTGGCCAGCACGCGGGCCAGGTCCAGGCGCGTCACCGCTCGCGCGGGCTTGAGGCTCACCAGCAGGACGAGCCCGAGCGCCGGAGCCGCTGAATCACAGTTCCCCGAGGGAATCGCCTTCGGGTTGCGGCCGATGGCGCGGTCTGGACCTCCCACGCGCGGGCTCGAGCGTGGCTCCGGCAGCCATCCCGACCTCCTACAACGGTGTCGATTCGATTGCAGACAGGTCCGGGCGACGCGTGTGCCAGCCGGTCGCCCGCTCGTAGGCGTGAGCCAGTGCGATGACGGTGGCCTCGGCGAAATGGGCGCCGCTGATCTGCAGCCCGATCGGCAGCCCGTCGGCCGTGAACCCGCACGGCACCGAGATCGTGGGCAGGCCGTAGATGTCGAAGGCCGCGGTGTTGTTCAGGCCGCCACCTCCAGGCGCCCCGCCTCGCCCGCGCCCGCCTCGACCGTCTCCTCCGGCGCGGCCTTCCCGACCTCCGCTCCCGCGACCGGCGTTCGCGGTCGGCTGGGATGCGATCGGCCCCGGAGGCGTGCGCTGTGTTGGAGTAATCAGCAGATCCATACGCGCGAAGACCCGGGCGACGTCTCTTCGGACTTCATCGACGTGACGTCGTGCCCGCGCGTAGACGGCAGAGCTGGCGTTCCCGGCTCCTTGAATGAGCGCCCGTGTGGCTGGTTGGTACAGCTCGGGTGAGGAGGTGATCCAGGGCTCGTCGGGCGTATCCACCGACACCGGATCCCGTTCGTCGTAGCCGGCCAGGACGCGCAGCATCAGGGCCGCATCCTCGACGGTCTTGCACATCGGCCCGACGTGGTCCAGCGTCCAGGCCATGGAGATCACACCCCGATTGCTGACGCGGCCGTACGTCGGCTTGAGTCCAACGATGCCGCAGCAGGACGCGGGAATGCGTACCGAGCCCCCCGTGTCCGTTCCCAGCGCGCCGAAACACAAATCAGCCGCGATCGCGGCGCCGGAGCCGCCAGACGAGCCGCCGGGATGACGCTCCAGGTTCCAGGGATTGCGCACCGGCCCGAAGTACGAGACCGAGGAGGTACCGCCCAGCGCGAGCTCGTGGAGATTCAGCTTGCCCAGGAGGATGGCGCCCGCGTCCTTCAGCCGCGTGACGACCTCCGCGTCGGCCTCTGGCGTACGGTCCCTGAACACGCCGCTCGCCGCCGTCGTCAGGATTCCGGCCGTGTCGATGTTGTCCTTCACGGCAACGCCCGTGGCGCCCACGGACACCTTGATCGACCCATCCTGCTGAAACACCCAATCGAAGACGTAGTCGTAGTTCCCGAGTACGGCGGCGCTTCGTACGACGAGGTCGCGCTTCCTCCGCCCGTCGGTCGACTGCGCGTGGTGACGCCATGCCATGTCGCCCGCGTCGCGTTCGAAGATGCAGATGATGTTCGCGCGCGACTGGGGCCGTCCCGAGTCGTCCGCGACGAGCCCGTCCAGGAACTGCGCGTGGTCCGGACAATCGACGCCAGGTCGCAGCGGCTTGGTGAGCCCGTCGGCGAACACCTCACCGGAGTCGAGGAAGGTCCGATGCGCCCATGTGAACGAGGGATCCATGTACGGGACGAAGATCGCCCACACGATTGCCGTGTCGACGGGCGCGGCGTCGACGGGCGCCTGGGGGCCCGAGCACGCTGCCAGCAGCCCGACGGCCGCAGCCGCGGCTGCGAGTCGTGAGCGGAGGCGGAACTCCTTCTGGAGGACGGGTTCTGCAACGACTATCCGGCGGTCTCACCCGATGGGCGTTGGCTGGCGTACGAGTCCTCGCGATCGGGCCGTACCGAGATCTACGTCGAGCGGTATCCGGAGCTTGGAGGCCGCCAGCAGGTCTCGACGGCAGGCGGTCGCTTTCCACTCTGGTCGCCGAAGGGGGACGAGCTCTACTTCGGGAATCTCAACTCCAGGCAGATGATGGTGGCCTCCGTCGAGTCCGGCGCCACGCTCTCGGTCGGCCGGCCGCGAGTCCTGTTCGACAAGACGTACCTGGCGCCCGCCACCGGATACCGCCCGTACGACGTGGCGCCCGACGGGCGCTTCGCCATGATCATCCCGGCCAACGCCGACAGCGGCGGCGACGAAGTTCCGCACCTCGTCGTCGTGCAGAACTGGCTGGAAGAACTGCGGCGCCCCGCGCCGTCGCCCTGAGGGGAGACGATCGGACCGGGGCTCGGCTCGCCAGCAGGCGCAGCACGATCGTGACCAGCCAGAGACGTCAGTGCACGTTAGCAGCCTGTGGTGGAAGTCGCGCGCTGCACCGAGCCGGGCGAGGCGCTCGCAGGACCAGGCGCGACGACACCGCCGGACGAGATTCGGACAGCGCGTTGCTGGTAATCAGGCCGCGGCCCTGACGGCAAAGGCCTGACGCACCTGCGCCGGCGAGCGATACCCGAGTCGTGCGATCTCCACGCGCCCTTCCAGCTGCCCGCGCACTTGGAGAGTATCATCAGGGCCACGGGGAGCCCTGTTGAAGGGAGGGCACACAACGGACCCGTGGGCCGTCGGTCAGACGCTCGGTCGGTACACGCTGCTCGAGCGCATCGGCGCCGGCGGGATGGGCGAGGTCTGGAAGGCGCACGACGACCGGCTCGATCGCACGGTCGCCATCAAAGTCCTGCACGGCGACGCGCGGGCCGACGAGACCGGCCGCGAGCGGTTCCGCCGCGAAGCGCTGACGCTCTCGCGGCTCTCCCATGCTGGCATCGCCACGGTGTTCGACTTCGATTCCGCGGGGGATCGCAGTTTCCTGGTGATGGAGTTCGTGCGCGGGGGCACGCTCAAGTCCCGACTTCGACAGGGGCCGTTGCCGCTCGACGAGGTTCGCGCGATCGGCGCCGCCATGGCTGACGCGCTCGAGAACGCACACGGCCAGAAGGTGCTGCACCGCGATCTCAAGCCGGGCAACGTGGCGCTGACGACGGACGGGCAGCCGAAGATCCTGGACTTCGGGCTCGCATTGCTGGTGTCGGGGGATGCCGCGACCGGCCGCCTGACGCAGGCGGGCACGGTGATGGGGTCGCTCGCCTACATGGCCCCGGAACAGCTCACGGGCGAATCGGAAGATCCACGCTCGGACATCTACGCGCTCGGCGCGACGCTCTTCGAGCTGGCGACGGGCCGGCCTCCCTTCCCGGTCGACCGACCGCGGGCGCTGATGTTCGCCGTCATCAACACGCCGGCCCCGACCGTGGGCTCGCTCCGGCCGGAGGCGCCGGCCGATCTCGAACGCCTGATCGCGTCCTGCCTCGAGAAGGACCGCGAGCGCCGGCCCTCCTCCGCGGCCGCGGTCGCCGACGCGCTGCGGCGGCTGCCTGACACGCGGTCCATGACGCCAGTGTCGGCCCCCGCGAAGCCGAGAATCCGTGCGATCGCCGTCCTGCCGTTCCGCAACGCCTCTCAGGATCCCGCGCAGGAGTATTTCGCGGACGGCATGACGGAAGCCGTGATTTCCGACCTGGCGCGCATCAAGGCGCTGCGCGTGATCTCCTGGACGTCGGCGAGGAAATACCGGGGGACGGCGCTCTCGCTGCCCGAGATCGGCCGCGAGCTCAACGTGGACGCCGTCCTCGAAGGCTCGGCGCATCTCGTCGGCGGGCGCGTGCGGCTGAGCGTCCAGCTCATCGTCTCGCGCACTGACGAGATGGTCTGGGTCGAGCGCTACGATCGCCAGCTCGAGAACGTGCTCGACCTCCAGAGCGAGCTCGCCGCCCACGTCGCGCGGGAGATTGCGGTGCAGCTGGAGCCGGGCGAGGCGAACGGGCTGGCGCGCCGGCACGTCGTCAACCCGGATGCGCACATCGAGTACCTCAAGAGCCGGTATTCGGTGCTCACCGGATCGCCTGAAGCCATCGATCTCGGACTGCGGCATGCGAAACGCGCGCTCGAGATCGATCCCGGCTCTGCCGAGGCGTGGTCGGCGCTGGCCGACTGCCACAACATGCGTGCGATCCGCGGCATCGCGCCACCGGCCGAGGCCTCCGCGGAGGCGACCGCGGCCGCGCGCAAAGCGCTCGATCTCGATCCGGCGCTCGCCCACGCGCACACCGCCCTCGCCATCGTCCAGACCCATACCGGAGACCTGCAGGGGGGCATCCGGTCGCTGCGCCGGGCCATCGAGCTGAATCCGGGGTTCACCTCCGCCCACGCCACGCTCGGCCGCGCGCTGTCGGCGCTCGAGCGCCACGACGAGGCGCTCGCATCGCATCGGACGTCGGTCCACCTCGACCCGCTGTCGGTCCTGATCCACACGATGCTCGGCGATGCCTACTACCTCGCGCGGCAGTACGAGAAGTCCGTCCTGTCGTTTCGGGTGTCGATCGAGATCGATCCGCGCTTCGATGGGGCCCACACGGATCTGGCGCGGTCGCTGGAGGCCCTCGGCCGCTTCGACGAGGCGCGCGAGGAGTACGAGGCAGGACGCCGCCTGTCGGGCGGCGTGGCCGGACCGTCGTTCGGCCTGGCGCACCTCGAGGCGGCGGCCGGCAACGTCGGGGAGGCGCGGCGCCTCCTCGGCGATCTCACCGCGTCGCGCGGCACGCGCGTCGTGTCGGCATGGGGCATCGCGGCGGTGCACGCCAGCCTCGGCGACGTCGACGAGGCGTACCGCTGGCTGGACATCGCCGTCCTGGAGAAGGCGCACGGGTTGTTCCTGCTGCGCGTCCACCCGCGACTCGACCCGATCCGGTCGGACCCTCGCTACTGGCCCCTCGTCGAGCGGGTCGGTCTCGGCGACGCCTGAGTCGAAACCGGCTCCCAGTGCGGAGCGAGCACCTGCTTCAGGTCGCGGAGCACCGCGTCCGCACCATCCCCGCTGCCCCGGCGGCCAGCGCACCGCCCGACCCGTGTCGATTGCGCACAACGAAAGGTTGGTCCAGATTTGCCGTCGTCGGTCTGGTATGGACCCAAGACGGATCGAAGCCTGACATGTTCGAAGCCCGATGGGAGGGCCATCGCGTTCTTCGCTGGAGGAAAGCTCTGGCGAATCGACGCTGGCGGGGGCACGCCGTTCGCGATCTGTGACGTTCCGGTGGTCTACGGTGGCGCGTGGGCGCCCGACGGCCGCATTCTCGTGGGTCGGTACG
>Ga0299906_10001211_pt1 | contig 22258 bp, 25 predicted proteins | sample RVTome_14_FD_200259 | JGI IMG/M metagenome (GOLD analysis project Ga0299906, IMG submission 200259) | Soil microbial communities from uranium-contaminated site in the Upper Colorado River Basin, Wyoming, United States - RVT145D125 (version 2) ...
CGCCCTCGCGCCCGCCGGCGAGGGCGGCCAGCGCGTGAGTTGGCTCGCCCCCGAGTGAGGGCCGCGGGCGCTAGCGCCTGCGGAACTGGCTCGGCCTGGGCGCGGTGCGCGCCGGCGCGTCGTCCTTGTGCCGGAAGTTGATCCGACCCTTCGTCAGGTCGTAAGGCGACATTTCCAGCGTGACGCGGTCGCCCGCGAGAATGCGGATGCGGTGCTTGCGCATCTTGCCCGAGGCGTACGCCATCACGTGCGCCCCGTTCTGCAGCGTCACGCGGAACGAGGTGTTGGGCAGCACCTCGCTCACGACGCCTTCGAGCTCGACCAGTTCTTCTTTCGCCATTATCGGTTCCTTAGCGGCGGCGCGAGCCGCCGCGGCCAACGCGGGACTGCGCCTCGTTGACCCGCAGCGGCTGGCCGTTCAGGTCCTTGCCGTTCAGGCCGGCGATCGCGTTGAGGGAGTGCTGCTTGCCGGGCATCTCGATGAACCCGAAGCCCTTCGACACGCCGCTGAAGAGATCGCGCTTCACTTCCGCCGAGCGCACCTCGCCGAACGCCTTGAACAGCGCGGTCAGCTCGTCCTCCGTGGTCTGCGGCGCGAGATTGCCTACGAAGATTTCCATTTGTGGCTCCTTTGTACGTCAGTCAATTCGTCCGCCGTGGCGCGCCGCGCAGCAGCGCCGGCACCTGCGCCGGCCGGCCGCGGTCCCCGTGACCGCCGCGGCGTGGCGGCGCGGGCTGCGCGGGCCCGGACGACGGGAACTGCGCGTTGGCATGCGAGGCGGGTTGGTGCCCATCATCGGGCGCAGCCACCGGGCGCGCGCGCTCCGGCTGCGGCCTCGGGCCTTGCGGCCGTGCGGGCGGCTGCTCGGCGCGCGGCGCGTGGCGCGCCCGGGCGTTCGGGCGTTGCGGCCCGCGCTCTCCGCCGCGCCGCGTGGGAGCGGGTCTCGGCCCCCGCTCCCGCTCCTCCGTGGGGCGAGCAGCCTGGGGTGCGGGCGCGCCCGGCTCGAATCCCGGCACGACCTCGCGCTCGAGCTTGCGCTTCAGCACCTTCTCGATGTCATTGAGGTAGGCGTACTCGTCGGGCGAGACGAGCGAGATCGCCTCCCCCGGGGTCCCGGCGCGGCCGGTGCGGCCGATGCGGTGCACATAGTGCTCGGGGACGTTCGGCAGCTCGTAGTTCACGACGTGCGGCAGCTCCTCGATGTCGAGCCCGCGCGCCGCGATGTCGGTGGCGACCAGCACGCGCACCTCGCCCGCCTTGAAGCCGGCGAGCGCGCGGGTGCGTGCGCCCTGGCTCTTGTTGCCGTGGATCGCGGTCGCCTCGATGCCGTCCTTGCACAGCTGCTCGGCGAGCCGGTTCGCGCCGTGCTTGGTGCGCGTGAAGACGAGCACCTGGCGCCAGTCGCCCGCCGCGACGAGCTGCGCGAGCAGCGCGCGCTTGCGTCCCTGGTCGACCGGATGGACGCGCTGCGTCACCAGCTCCGACTCGGCGTTGCGGCGCGCGACCTCGACCTGCACCGGGTCCCGCAGGATCGAGTCCGCGAGCGTGCGGATCTCGTCGGAGTAGGTCGCCGAGAAGAGCAGGTTCTGCCGGTTCGCCGGCAGCACCGCGAGCACCTTGCGGATGTCGTGGATGAAGCCCATGTCGAGCATGCGGTCGGCCTCGTCGAGCACGAGGATCTCGACGTGCGCGAGGCTCAGCGTCCGCTGGCCGAGGTGATCGAGCAGCCGGCCGGGGGTCGCGACGAGGATGTCCACGCCGCGCTTCAGCGCCTCGACCTGCGGCGTGAAGCCCACGCCGCCGTACACGAGCGCGGTGCGCAGCTTCAGGTGACGGCCGTACGTGCGGACGCTCTCCTCGATCTGCGCCGCGAGCTCGCGGGTGGGTGTGAGGATCAGGGCGCGGATCGAGTGGCGCCCGCCGTGGTGGGCGTGGTGCGTGAGCCGCTGCAGCAGCGGCAGGGTGAAGCCGGCGGTCTTGCCGGTGCCGGTCTGCGCGCCGGCGAGCACGTCGCGGCCGGCGAGGATCGGCGGGATCGCCTTGGCCTGGACGGGGGTGGGCGCCAGGTAGCCCTCTTCGGCGACGGCACGAACGAGCTCGGACGCGAGGCCGAGGTCAGCAAACGACTGAGTCAAAAACATCTCCTGTACTTCGGCGCGTGGCGCCGAGTTTGCGGAGCGGGAGGCGCTTCACGCGCGGGCGCTCCTGATCGGCCTGCAGCGGCTGGAAGGCCGCAGAACCGGTTCAGGCAGACGTGACTGCGTGGGTGAGGATCGGGGACGAGGAACGACCGCGATGGCCCGACGCTGACCGGATGAAAATGCGCCGAGCGGGGCGGAGTATACACGAACCGCCCCGCTTCCAGAACTCGGGGCGCGGGTTGGGGTCCATTGCCTTAGTCAGTCTCGCGTAAGCTCGTCGCCTGTTGGTCCCTCACTGGAGCCACGCATGCCGAACGAAATCGCACTGATCGTCGGAGCGGGCAAGGGTCTGAGCGCTTCGCTCGCGCGCGCGTGCGCGAAGCGGGGCATGCAGGTTGCCCTGGCCGCCCGCAACACGGACAAGCTCGCCGGACTCGTCGCTGAGACCGGCGCCAAGGCTTATGTCTGCGACGCCGCCCAGCCCGCGGCGGTGCAGGGGCTCTTCCGCGCGGTCGACGCCGAGCTCGGCGGACCGACGCTGGTGGTGTACAACGCCAGCGCCCGCGCGCGCGGCCCCATCGTCGAGGTCGACCCGGCCGGCGTCGCCAAGGCGCTCGAGGTCTGCGCGTTCGGCGGCTTCCTCGTCGCCCAGGAGGCTGCGCGGCGAATGCTGCCGCTCGGGCGCGGCAGCATCCTCCTCACCGGCGCCTCGGCGAGCGTGAAGGGCTATTCGCAGTCGGCCCCGTTCGCGATGGGAAAGTTCGCGCTGCGCGGCCTGGCGCAGAGCATGGCGCGCGAGCTCGCGCCGAAGGGCATCCACGTGGCGCACTTCGTCATCGACGGCGGCATCCGGCAGCCGGGCGAAGCGCGGTCCGACCGCGGCCCCGACGGCTTTCTCGACCCCGATGCGATCGCGCAGTCCTACCTCCAGATCCACGACCAGCCGCGCAGCGCGTGGACGTGGGAGATCGAGCTGCGCCCCTGGACGGAGACCTTCTGATGAACAGACCGATCGGGTGGGTGATCCTGCTCCTCGTGTGGGGGGTGATCGGAATCGGCGCCTACTATTGGTGGTGGCAGCGGCCGGGCGCTGAACCGCAGGCGCCGCCCCCCGCAGCGCCGGTGGCCGAGGCGCCGCCGGCACCCCCGCCGCCGCAGATCGAGCCGCAGGTTCGCCATCCGATCGAGGAGGCGCGGCCGGAGACGGCGCCGGAACCCGCCAAGGAGCCGGCGCTGCCGCCGCTCGGCCAGAGCGACAAGACCGTGCTGAACGCGATCGCCGGTCTCATCGGGCGAAAGCCGGTCGGCGCGTTCCTCGAGGACACCGGCGTCGTGCGTCGCTTCGTCGCGACGGTGGACAATCTGCCGCGCCAGAAGGCGTCGCCGCGGGTGTGGCCGGTCAGGCCGACGGCCGGACGGCTCGCGACGACCGAGCGAACGGACGGCGTCTACCTCGGCCCGGAGAACGATCGCCGCTACGAGCCGTTGCTGCAGGTCATGGAATCGGCGGACAGCGGCAAGCTCGTCGCCCTCTATGTGCGCCTGTACCCGCTGTTACAGCAGGCCTACGTGGAGCTCGGCTACCCGAACCGGTACTTCAACGACCGCTTGATCGAGGTGATCGACCATCTGCTCGCCACCCCGGAGCTCAGGAGGCCGATCAAGCTCGTCCCGCCCGACGTGAAGGGGCCGGTCAAGCTAGAGCGCCCGTGGGTGATGTACGAGTTCGCCGACCCGGACCTCGAGGCGCGCTCGGCCGGGCAGAAGATCCTGCTCCGGATGGGTGCCGGCAACGCGGGGCGCGTGAAAGCCAAGCTGCGGGACGTCCGGCGGCAGCTGACCCAGCGCGGCGTGACGCAGTGACGCGGCCGCGCCGGGAGCGAGGCGGTCAGACGGGTCTCGCGAGACGGCGGACGTATTCGCCGATCGCACGCTCGGCGCTGCGCCCGCGGAGGAACGCCGCCACCCCCGCGCACGCGTTCTCGTAAGGCAGCACGCGACCGGGGATGCGGCGTGCGACGAGCACCACGTGGAAGCCGAACCGCGTCGTGACGAGATCCGCAAGGACGCCGAGCTGCTCGCCGTCGAACAGCGCCTGTTCGAACTCCGGCACCGTGTCACCGCGCGCGAGCTGCCCCAGCGCGCCTTCCTGGGCGCCGGAAGGGCAGTTCGAGTACTCGCGAGCGAGCGCGCCGAAGCGCTCGGGGGCGCGCGTCGCCAGGGCATGCACCTCGGCGGCCTTCGCGCGCAGCGGCTCGGGCGGCACCCGCGGCGTCACGGCGAACAGGATGTGGCTCGCCTCCACCAGCTCGCCGGCCGTGAAGCGGCGGGGGTTCTGCTCGTAGTAGCGCCGGCACTCCGCCTCCGTCGGCTCGGCGTCCGGCACTTCCAGCTCCAGCAGCCGCTCGATGACTTCGTCCTCGGCTTCACGGCTGGCGAACGAAACCGCGGCGCGCGTGCGCCCTTCCAGCAGGCCGAGCTCGCCGGCCCGCGCGAGCAGCAGCTCGCGCACGGTGTCGAGCTCCGGCCTGGCGTGCTCGTTGGCGCTCATTTCGCCTCCCGTCTCAGCCCCGCGAGCGCACGATCTGGTAGGGCCGCCTCAGGTAGCCCACCGCGGCGAAGCCGCTCCACACATGCACCAGCCGGGAGAACGGAAAGACCAGGAACAGCGTGAGCCCGAAGAAGAGGTGCAGCTTGTAGATCCAGTCCACGCCGCGGATGAAGTCGGCGGCGCCGGCGCGGAAGGTGACGATGTGCTGCGCCCAGCTGCCGAGCAGGACCATCACGCCGCCCTCGCGGTGCCCGAGCGACCAGAAGATCGAGGCGAGCCCGAGGACGAGCGTCGCGAGGATCCACAACAGGATGACGATGTCCATGCGCGTGGAGGTGGCGCGGATGCGCGGCTCGGCAAGGCGCCGGTGCACGAGCAGGATGAGGCCGACGAGGCACATCGTGCCGAACACGCCGCCGGCGGCGATCGCCAGCATCTGCTTCGCGGCGGTGGACAGCCCCGCAGCGTGGTAGAGCTCCTTCGGCGTCAGCAGCCCGACCAGGTGGCCGAGGAAGAGCATGAGGATGCCGACGTGGAAGAGGTTCGAGCCCCAGCGCAGCTGCCCGGTGTGCAGCATCTGGCTCGAGTCGCTCTTCCAGGTGTACTGCTCGCGGTCGAACCGGATCACCGAGCCGACCAGGAACACCGCCAGGCACACGTACGGATAGATGCCGAACAGGAACTGGTGCAGGAAGTCGGTCACGGGATCGCTCCTTTGCGGTAAAAGCGCACCGGCTGCGGGCCGCCGAAAGTGACCGGCTCGTCCATCCAGGCCTTGTCGATGGCCGCCGGCGAGGCTTCCTCGCCGGGGGTGGCGCACTCCGCGATCGCCCTGGTCAGGCCGGGCTCGCCGCCCGCGGCGAGCAGCGCGGCGAACACCGCCGCGTAGCGGCTGCCGCGCTCGGCGAGGCGATCGCCCAGGCTGCGCAGGAGCTCCGCGGTCTCGCCGATCATGCCCTTCGCCTCCTCCCGCGAGAGCAGCGACAGGAACTCGAGGAACGCCGGCAGGTAGTCGGGCAGCTCGTTGCCCGCGACCTGCATGCCGCGGCTGGCGTAAGTCCGCGCGAGGTCGACCATCGCCTGACCGCGGTCGCGCGATTCGCCGTGCACGTGCTCGAAGAGGTGCAGCGACAGCGCGCGCGAGCGGTCGAAGAGCGCCACGTAGCGCTCCTGCAGCACGGTCAGCTCCTCCCGTGCCAGCTCGTCGAGCAGGGGGGCGAGGTCGCGATCCCGCGGCAGCGCCGCGCGGATCTCCGGCAGCGCCTCGATCAGCTCGGCTTCGGGGTACGCGAGCAGCACGGCGAGGGCGCGGAAGTTCGCCATCTAGGCCACCTGCTTGATCGGAATGGTGCGCTTCTTCCTGCCGCCGAAGAGGCTCGTCTCGGTGACCCCGTCCGAGCAGCCGTTGCCGAAAGTGAAGCCGCAGGAGCCGCGCAGGTCGTAGGCGTCCTCGGCGTACTCGCGGTGCGTGGTCGGAATGACGAAGCGGTCCTCGTAGTTGGCTATAGACATAATGCGGACCATATCCTCGACCTCCGCCACGGACAGGCCGACCTGCTTCAGCGCGTTCACGTTCGGACGCCGGTCGACGTGCACCGATCGCATGTAGGCGCGCATCGCGAGCATCCGCTCGAGCGCGAGCTTCACCGGCGCCTCGTCGCCCGCGGTCAGCAGGTTCGCCAGGTACTTGAGCGGGATCCTGAGCTGCGACACGTCCGGGATCTCGCCGAAGGTGCCGAGCTGGCCGCTGTTCGCGGCGGCGCTGATCGGGGAGAGCGGCGGCACGTACCACACCATCGGCAGCGTGCGGAACTCCGGGTGCAGCGGGAAGGCCACCTTCCAGTCCATCGCCATGCGGTAGACGGGCGAATTCTTCGCCCCGTCGAGCCAGGCGTCCGGCACGCCGTCCTTGCGCGCCTGCTCGATCACCGCGGGATCGTGCGGATCGAGGAACAGCTTCAGCTGCTCCGCGTAGAGGTCCTTCGGGTCCGCGGTGCTCGCCGCCGCCTCGATGCCGTCGGCGTCGTAGAGGAGGACGCCCAGGTAGCGGATGCGCCCCACGCAGGTCTCCGAGCAGACCGTGGGCTGCCCGACCTCGATCCGCGGGTAGCAGAAGATGCACTTCTCGGCCTTGCCCGTGGACCAGTTGTAGTAGATCTTCTTGTACGGGCAGCCGGAGACGCACATGCGCCAGCCGCGGCACTTGTCCTGGTCGACGAGGACGATGCCGTCCTCCTCGCGCTTGTAGATCGAGCCCGAGGGGCAGCTCGCCACGCAGGTCGGGTTCAGGCAGTGCTCGCACAGGCGCGGCAGGTACATCATGAAGGTGTTCTCGAACTGGCCGTAGATGTCCTTCTCCACGTCGGCGAAATTGGCGTCCTTGGAGCGCTTGGCGAACTCCCCGCCCAGGATCTCCTCCCAGTTCGGGCCCCACTCGATCTTCTCCATGCGCTGGCCGGTGATGAGCGAGCGCGGCCGCGCCACCGGCGCGGTCTTCGAGAGCGGCGCGGTGTGCAGGTGCTCGTAGTCGAAGGTGAAGGGCTCGTAGTAGTCGTCGATCTCCGGCAGGTTCGGGTTGGCGAAGAGCTTGGCGAGCAGCGCGAGCCTGCCGCCCTGCTTCGGCCGGATCTTGCCGCTGCCGCTGCGCTCCCAGCCGCCCTTCCAGCGCTCCTGGTTTTCCCAGTCCTTGGGGTAGCCGATGCCGGGCTTGGTCTCGACGTTGTTGAACCAGGCGTACTCCATGCCCGGGCGGTTGGTCCAGACGTTCTTGCAGGTGACCGAGCAGGTGTGGCAGCCGATGCACTTGTCGAGGTTCAGGACCATCCCGATCTGCGCGCGGATCTTCATGGCCTCGCCTCCGTTTCGGTCCCGTCCATCCAGTCGACGTGCGCCATCTTGCGCACGATGACGAACTCGTCGCGGTTGGCGCCGACCGTGCCGTAGTAGTTGAAGCCGTAGCTCAGCTGCGCGTAGCCGCCGATCATGTGCGTGGGCTTGGGGCAGGTGCGCGTCACCGAGTTGTGGATGCCGCCGCGCGTGTGCATGATCTCGGAGCCCGGCGTGTTCACGGTCTTCTCCTGCGCGTGGTACATGAGCACCATGCCCTCCGGCACGCGCTGGCTCACCACCGCGCGCGCGGTGAGCGCGCCGTTCAGGTTGTAGGCCTCGATCCAGTCGTTGTCCACGATCCCCGCCTTCTTGGCGTCGGTCTCCGAGATCCACACGATCGGCCCGCCGCGCGAGAGCGTCAGCATGATCAGGTTGTCGGTGTAGGTGGAGTGGATGCCCCACTTCTGGTGCGGCGTGATGAAGTTGAGCGCGATCTCCGGGTTGCCGTTGGAGCGCTTGCCGAGCATCGGCGCCACCGTCTTCGTGTCCACCGGCGGCCGGTAGGACACTAGCCCTTCGCCGAAGGCCCGCATCCACGGATGGTCCTGGTAGAGCTGCTGGCGCCCGGTGAGCGTGCGCCACGGGATGAGCTCGTGCACGTTCGTGTAGCCGGCGTTGTAGGACACGTGCTCCGACTCCAGCCCCGACCAGGTCGGCGAGGAGATGATCTTCCGCGGCTGCGCCTGCACGTCGCGGAAGCGGATCTTGTCGTCCTCGCGCGGCCTGGCCAGGTGCGTGTGGTCGCGCCCGGTGATCGCCGAGAGCGCCTGCCAGGCCTTCACCGCCACCTCGCCGTTGGTCTCCGGTGCGAGCGCGAGGATCACCTCGCAGGCGTCGATGTCGGTCTCGATGCGCGGCAGGCCCCCCGGCGTCCGCTGGTTCAGCTCGCCGAGAAACTTCACCTCGTGCTCGGTGTTCCAGGCGATGCCCTTGCCGCCGTTGCCGACCTTGGTCATCAACGGACCGAGCGAGGTGAAGCGCGCGTAGGTGTTCGGGTAGTCGCGCTCGATGACCGTCACCGCGGGCATGGTCCTGCCGGGAATCGGTTCGCACTCGCCCCTCTTCCAGTCCTGCGGCTCGAAGGGCTGGCCCAGCTCGCCCGGCGTGTCGTGCATCAGCGGCGTGAGCACCACGTCCTTCTCCACGCCGAGGTGGTGCCCGGCGATTTCGGAGAACTTCTTCGCGATGCCCTTGTAGATCTCCCAGTCGCTGCGCGACTGCCACACCGGGTCCACCGCCTGCGACAGCGGATGGATGAACGGGTGCATGTCGGAGGTGTTGAGGTCGTTCTTCTCGTACCAGGTGGCGGTCGGCAGCACCACGTCCGAATACAGGCACGTGGTGCTCATCCTGAAGTCGAGCGTCACCAGGAGGTCGAGCTTGCCCTGCGGGCCCTGCTCGTGCCACACGACCTCCTCGGGATGCTTGCCGTCTTCCGCACCCTGCACGCCGTTCTGCGTGCCGAGCAGGTGCTTGAGGAAGTACTCGTGGCCCTTGCCCGACGAGCCGAGCAGGTTCGAGCGCCAGACGAAGAGGTTCCGCGGGAAATTGTCCGGGTGGTCCGGGTCCTCGCAGCTCAGCTTCAGCTTGCCGCTCTTCAGCTCGCGCGCGACGTAGTCCTTCGGCTCGAGCCCCGCCTGCGCGGCGAGCTTCGCGATGCCGAGGGGATTGGCCTGCAGCTGCGGCGCCGACGGCAGCCAGCCCATGCGCTCGGCGCGCACGTTGAAGTCGATGAGGCTGCCGCTGTAGCGCTTGCCGTCGGCGAGCGGCGAGAGGATCTCGGCGACCGAGAGCTTCTCGTAGCGCCATTGGTCGGTGTGCGCGTAGAAGAAGCTGGTGGAGTTCATCTGCCGCGGCGGGCGCGCCCAGTCGAGCGCGAAGGCGAGCGCGGTCCAACCGGTCTGCGGCCGCAGCTTCTCCTGCCCGACGTAGTGCGCCCAGCCGCCGCCGGACTGCCCGACGCAGCCGCACATCACCAGCAGGTTGATGATGGCGCGGTAGTTCATGTCCGAGTGGTACCAGTGGTTCATCGCCGCGCCGATGATCACCATCGACTTGCCGCGCGTCTTGTCGGCGTTGTCCGCGAACTGGCGCGCCACCGTCACGACGTCCGCGCGCGGCACGCCGGTGATCTTCTCTTGCCAGGCCGGCGTGTAAGGCACGTCCTCGTCGTAGGCCTGTGCCGCGCCGACGCCGTACTGCGCGAGCAGCAGGTCGTAGACGCTGGCGACGAGGTGCTCGCCGACCTTCTTCACCGGCACGCTGCGCAGCAGGACGTCCTGCTGCCTGTTCGACCTGAAGTGCTCGTGCGCGATACCGCCGAAGTACGGGAACGCCACCTGCGCGGTGTCGTCCTTGATGTCCGCGAGCGAAAGGCGCGGCTTGATGTCCTTCTGGTCCAGGTTCCACTTGCCCTTGTCGCCCCAGCGGAAGCCGATCGAGCCGAGCGGCACGGCGACCCTGCCGCTCGCCTCGTCGAAGCACACCGTCTTCCACTCGGGGTTGTTCGATTCGCCGAGCTTGTCCGCGAAGTCGGACGCGCGCAGGAAGCGCTCCGGCACCAGCCTGTCGCCCTGCTTCGCGAGGCGAACCAGCATCGGCATGTCGGAGTATTGGCGACAGTACTCGCGGAAATACTCGCTCTTGCCGCTGGCGTGGAACTCCTTCAGGATCACGTGGCCCATCGCCATCGCGAGCGCGGCGTCGGTACCCTGCTTCGGGTGCAGCCACAGGTCGCCGAACTTGGAGCCCTCGGCGTAGTCGGGGAACACCGAGACGATCTTGGTGCCCTTGTAGCGCGCCTCGGTCATGAAGTGCGCGTCGGGCGTGCGCGTCTGCGGCACGTTCGAGCCCCACATCATGATGAAGGTCGCGTTGTACCAGTCGGCCGACTCGGGCACGTCGGTCTGCTCGCCCCAGGTCTGCGGGCTGGAAGGCGGCAGGTCGCAGTACCAGTCGTAGAAGCTCATGGACACGCCGCCGATGAGCGAGAGATACCGGCTGCCGGCGGCATAGGACACCATGGACATCGCCGGGATCGGCGAGAAGCCGATGACCCGGTCGGGGCCGTACTTGCTGATGGTGTAGACGTTGGCGGCGGCGACGATCTCGTTCGCCTCCTCCCAGGACGCGCGCAGGAAGCCGCCGAGGCCGCGCGTCTTCTTGTAGCTGGCGGCGGCCTGCGGGTTCTCGACGATGGCGCGCCAGGCCTCGACCGGCGCGTTCGTTTTGCGCAGCTCGCGCCACAGGCTGAGCAGCGGGCTGCGCACCATCGGGTACTTCAGCCGGTTGCCGCTGTACAGGTACCAGGAGTAGGACGCGCCGCGCGAGCAGCCGCGCGGCTCGTGGTTCGGCATGTCGGGGCGCGTTCGCGGATAGTCGGTCTGCTGCGTCTCCCAGGTCACGATGCCGCCCTTCACGTAGATCTTCCAGGAGCAGGAGCCGGTGCAGTTGGTGCCGTGGGTGGAGCGCACGATCTTGTCGTGGCTCCAGCGCTGGCGGTAGGCCTGCTCCCAGCTGCGGTCCTCGATGCGCGTCTCGCCGTGCCCGCCGGAGAATTTCTCGGTGGACGCGGCGAGGAACTTCAGGCGGTCGAGGAAATGGCTCATGGGCGTTCTCCGGAGATCGACACCGCGCCGCTCAACACGGCATCTCGGCGTTCCTGCGGCTGTAGTACCACCACGTTACGGCGATGCAGGTCAGGTAGAAGGCGATGAACACGTACAGCGCCATCTCCGGCCCGCCGGCGAGCGAGATCGAGGTGCCGTAGCTCTTCGGGATGAAGAACCCGCCGTAGGCGGCGAAGGCCGAGGTGAAGCCGAGCACCGCGGCGGCCTCCTTGTTCGCGTCCTTCACCGCCTGTTCCTCCGCCTGCTTGCCCTTGCCCGTCGCCTCGCGCATGCGCTCGGTGAGGAAGATCACCGGGATCATGCGGAAGGTCGAGCCGTTGCCGATTCCCGTGGTGAGGAAGAGCACCATGAAGCAGGCGAAAAACCCGGCGAAGCTGCCGCCCGAGCCGCCCGAGGGCAGGAAGTACAGCACCCCGCCCACGGCCAGCGTCATGACGATGAAGTTCCAGAAGGTGACGCGCGCGCCGCCCAGCTTGTCCGACAGCCAGCCGCCGAACGGGCGAACCACCGCGCCCACAAGGGGCCCGAGCCAGGCGTACTGCAGCGGGTTGACGCCGGGGAACTGCGACTTGATGAGCAGCGGGAAGCCGGCGGCGTAGCCGATGAACGAGCCGAACGTGCCGAGGTAGAGCCAGCACATCAGCCAGTTGTGCTTCCTGCCGAAGATCACCGCCTGCTCGCGGAACGATGCCCTGGCGTCGGCGATGTCGTTCATGCCGATCCAGGCGGCGATCGCGCAGATGACGATGAACGGCACCCAGACGAAGGCCGCGTTCTGGGCCCAGATCTGCACCGTCTGCCCGGCGGCGTTGACGACGGCCTGCGGGCCGCCGGCGAGCGGCCCGTACACCCCCGCGGCGACCACCAGCGGCGCGAGGAACTGCACCGCCGAAACGCCGAGGTTGCCCAGCCCCGCGTTGACGCCGAGCGCCGAGCCCTTCCGCTCCTTGGGGAAGAAGAAGTTGATGTTCGCCATGCTGGAGGCGAAGTTGCCGCCGCCGAAGCCGCACAGCAGGGCCAGCACGAGCAGCGTCGCGTAGCTCGTCGTCGGATCCCGGATGGCGATGCCGATGCCGAGCGCGGGGATGAGCAGCGACGCGGTGGACAACGCGGTCCAGCGCCGGCCGCCGAACACCGGCACCATGAACGAATAGAAGATGCGCAGCGTCGCGCCCGACAGCCCGGGCGCGGCCGCGAGCCAGAAGAGCCCGTTCGCCGTGAAGTTGAAGCCGAGTGCGGGCAGGTTCACCGCCACGACGCTCCACAGCTGCCACACCGCGAAGGCCAGGAACAGCGACGGGATCGAGATCCAGAGGTTGATGTTCGCGACCGCGCGGCCCTCCTGCTCCCAGAAGGCCTTGTCCTCGGGCGTCCAGATGGTCAGCGTGCGTGCCATGTCAGGCTCCCTGCAGCGCCGCCGCGCGGGTGCGCTGCGGCACGATCTCGGTCCAGTACATCCAGACGAGCGACACCAGCGTGATGCCCCACATCAGCATGAAGATCGAGCTGTTGACGCCGGTGAGATCGACCAGCGCCCCGAACATGATCGGCAGCAGGAAGCCGCCCAGTCCGCCGACCAGGCCGACGATGCCGGAGATGACGCCGATGTTGTGCGAGTACTCGTCCGAGATGTACTTGAAGACCGAGGCTTTCCCGATCGCCCAGGCGATGCCCATCACGAACATCAGCACCGTGAACATCCACGCGTTCAGGCCGACATGCAGCCGGACCTCGCCGCTCACCGTCTTGATCACCAGGTCGGTCTGCGGATAGGAGAGGAAGAACAGGCACACCCAGGACGCGAGCATCACCCACCAGGTGACCGGGTGCGCGCCCCAGCGGTCGGACATCCAGCCGCCCACCGCGCGCAGCACGCCGCCGGGCAGCGAGAAGCAGGCGGCGAGCAGCGCCGCGAACCGGATGTCGAAGCCGTACTCGGTGATGTAGTACTTCGTCATCCACAGCGACAGCGCGACGTAGCCGCCGAAGACGATCGAGTAGTACTGACACAACTTCCAGACGGTTGGGTCCCTCAGCGCCCTCAGCTGCGCGCGCACGGTGACCTTGCTGCCGCCGACGTGCGCCGGGTCGGTGTAGGTGAAGAACCAGAAGGCGAGGGTGGTGACGAGCATCGCCGCGGCGTAGACCTTGGGCACCATGGCCCAGCCGAACGCCACCAGGATGGCCGGAGCCACGAACTTGGTCACTGCGGCGCCGGAGTTGCCGGCGCCGAAGATGCCCATCGCGAAGCCCTGGTTCTTCCTCTCGAACCAGCGCGCGCAATAGGCGATCCCCACGGAAAAGGACCCGCCGGCAAGTCCGACGAACAGGCCGAGGACGAGGAACTGCCAGTACTCGGTGACCTCGCCGATGAGCCAGATCGGCACCACCGTCGAGAGCATCAGCAGGAAGAACACGCTGCGGCCGCCGAACCGGTCGGTCCACATGCCCAGCGGCAGCCGGATGAGCGATCCCGTCAGCACCGGGGTCGCCGCGAGCAGCCCGAACTGGGTCTCGTTCAGGTCGAGCATCTTCTTGATCGGGATGCCGATCACCGCGAACATCATCCAGACCGCGAAACACACGGTGAACGCGATCGTGCTCATCGTCAGGACGGAAACCTGCACGTAGCGTTTGGTCGGCATCGCGTTCTTCCCCCCGTGATCCGGGCCACTCTAGCGGCCGGTGCCGGCGGCCATTTGACTTGAATCAAGACGCGGGGGGCCTCGCGGAACTTACCCCCTCGCGGACCATGGTCTTGCGGCAAGGCTCTTCGGGAGGAGCCTCAGGCCGTCAGGCGCACGAAAAGAGACCCCGTGCCGGCGTGGCCGGCAGGCGGGGCCGAAGGAGGAGGGCGACGCTTTAGCGGTACTTGGTGAATCGCCCGCAAGTTGTCGATTAACTCGGCGATCGCGGCGGGCCGCGGGAGCTAGGGGGCAGCGCCGCCGACTTGATGAGACTACGCCCGCCAGTGGCTCAGGGCGTGAGCCTGCCGGGGCGTTATCGCGCTTCGTAGGCTTGCCGGAGGCGGGCGATATCGATCTTGTCCATCTGGAGCATTGCTCTCATGACGCTTTGCGATTTCCGAGGATCCTTGTCACTCAACATCTCGCCCAGGACCGGCGGAATGATCTGCCACGACAGTCCGTACTTGTCCTGCAGCCAGCCGCATCGGTCCTTTCTCCCGCCGGCGGAGAGCTTCTCCCACAGCTCGTCGATTTCCTGCTGGGTCTCGCACTTCACGAAGAGCGAGATTGCCGGCGAGAACTTGAATTGCGGGCCGCCGTTCAGCGCGAAGAATTCCTGTCCGTCGAGCTGGAACGTCGCGCTCATGACCGTTCCCTTGGGTCCCGGACCGGCTTCTCCATAGTGAGTCATGCTTACGACCTTCGAGTTCTTGAAGATCGAGACATAGAAGTTAATCGCCTCTTCGGCGTTGTTGTCGAACCACAGGAACGGGGTGATCTTTTGCATGATCTAGCTCTTGGCTGCGTCGGGCGCCACGACGATCATCCACGACACGCCGAAGCGGTCGGCGACCATGCCGAAGCGCGGCGAGAAGAACGTCTTCGCCAGCGGCATCTGCACCTGCCCGCCGTCGCCCAGGCCGGCGAACAGCCGCTCGGCCTCGCGCTCGTTCGGCACCGTCAGCGCCAGCGAGAAGCCCTGGAAATTCGGCTGGCCCGTGCAACGGCCGTCGGACGCCATCACCGCCGTATCGCCGATGCGGAAGCACGCGTGCATGACCTTGTTTTCGGAACCCGGCGGCGTCATGCCGGGCTGGGGCGGCTCGGGGTTGTCCTTGAAGCGCATGAACATCTCGACCTTGGCGCCGAGCTTGCTCCGGTAGAACTCGATCGCTTCCTCGCAGCGGCCGTCGAGGAACAGATAGGGTTGGACTAGCATTGCGTCTCCTTGGCTTGGGGGTTGGGGGTGTTCGCTGCCGGGACCGCGCTATCGCCTGGGGGTGGCTTCCACCACCGACTTGAGCTGCGCCAGACCGCGCTCGAACTGGCCGCCGACCATCCGGTCCATGTTCAGGAACAGGTGGACGGCCTTGGCCAGGAAGTTGTTCCGGCCGGCCAGGCGCCACTCCACGGTGGTTCGATCGCCCGCGGGCCGGAAGGCGAACTCCGCGAAGGCGGTGCCCGCGAAGGGCTTCACGAAATCGAGCTGGATCCGGATCAGGTCGTTTGGACGGCTGTCGATGATGGTCGCGCGCCCCTCGCCCGCCTGGCTGTTGCCGACCCACGCGTAGCTCGCGCCGGCTCCTGCCGGCGCGCCGGTGTAGATCCGTTTCATCGCCGGATCGAGCTCGTCGTACGGGGACCATGCCCGCCACTTGCGGAAGTCGTTCACCTCGGCGAATACCGCCGGCGCGGGGGCGGCGATCGTCGCGGTTCGCGAGACCTGGAATTCGGACGGCTGCATGGCGACGATCGCGGCGAACGCGACGACGACCACCGTGAGCGCGATGAGGGTCTTGATGAGCATGCTCAGTGTTCTCCGGATTGGTGTGGACTACTTCTTCGCGCCGATGCCGATGTCGCGAAAGCGATCGAGCACCTTGCTCGACCCGAAGTCCTCGAGCTCGAACAGTTGGCGGACCTCGATCTCGCCCGGCTTGCCCTCGCCGGCCGGATTGGGAAAACGCTTGGTCCATTCCAGCGCCTCTTCCCGCGACTTCGCCTGGATGAGCGTGTAGCCGGCGATCAGCTCCTTCGTCTCGGCAAAGGGCCCGTCGATCACGGTACGCTTCGCGCCGGAGTACTTGATGCGCCAGCCCTTTGCGCTCGGCTGGAGCCCGGAGCCATCGAGCAGGGCGCCGGCGTTCGCCAGCTCCTCGTGGTAGGTCGCCATCTCGGCGAAGAGCTTCTCCTCGGGCATGGCGCCCGCTTCCGAGTCCTTGGTCGCTTTCACAATGATCATGAATCGCATCGGTGCTTCTCCTTCTGGCTTGGGGTTGGGAGTGAACGCTCTCTCCGCCATAGTCGAACGGCGCGTCGCGAGATCGACACGCCGAGCCTATTTCGCTTCGTATCCCTCGATCGGCCGTACCTCGATGCCCCAGCCCACTTGCTCGCCGAGGCTCGCCGCCGGATGCTTCGAGGCCACGCGGATGGCCTCGTTCAGATCCCGGGCCTCGATGATGAAGAACCCGCCGACCTGCTCCTTCGTCTCGACGAAGGGGCCGTCGGTGACCGAGGGCTTGCCGTTCCGCGGCCGCACGCTGGCGGTCGCGCCGGGGGCCCCGAGGGACGCCTGGACGATCAGGTGGCCGCTGTCGCGGAGCGCCGCATCGTAGGCCGGGCATCGGCTCACGATCGCGTCCAGCTCGGCCGGGGACAGCGCATCGAACTTCCGCGCGTCGTAGTAGGCGAGGCAGAGGTATTTCATGGCGCTCCCCAGTGCAGCGATGGCTCAGGCGTGGGCCGGGACGCGCCGCAGCAGCGCCGCGGCGAGGATCGCGACGCCGAACGCCGCCGCGCCGATCAGCAGCAGCTTGCGGCGGCCGATGCGGTCGCCGAGCGTGCCCATGGTGATGAGCGAGCCCGCGACCAGGAACCCGTAGATGTCCACGATCCAGAGCAGCTCGGCGGCGCTCGGCTGGAGCTCGGCGCTGAGCGACGGCACCGCGAGGTTCAGCACCGTCAGGTCCATCGAGTAGAGCATGCACGGCAGCGCGATCACCGCCAGCCCGATCCACTCGCGACGTCCGGCCCGGGTCACCTGCCGGCGCTCCATTCCGGATCGCGGACCCCGCGCCTGGCGCGCGCGGTGAGGGTCGCGCCGAGCCCGTAGAGGATGCCGGTCCAGCGGGCTTCGGTCCGCTGCGCGTGGTCCGACGGCAGGTTCTCGTGAGTCAACGCCAGTTCGCAACCTCGCCTCAGCGGCGTGATCTCGACCGTCACGCGCGCGATGGTGTGCGGGCGATCGGCCATGGCGAGGATGAAGACCAGGCGCCGGTGCGGGACGATCTCGACGTATTCGCCGGTGTGCTCGATGAGAGCGCCGTCTTGCCGGTGCGCGAAGCGGAACGAGCCCCCGACGCGGGCGGCGATCTTGACGTGGGTCATCGGGCGCAGTGCGGTCGCGAACAGCCACCGGCCCGCGACTTCGGGATCGAGCCAGGCGTCGAACACGCGCTCCGCCGGCACGCTGAAGCGGCGCGTGACGCGGATCGCGGCGGGCGGTTCGGTGACCGACCGGGATCGCCCGTTCGCCCTGGCACTCGTCAGTCGTCTCATGGCTTGCTCCGGGTCGTTTGAAGGTTGACGGCCCTAGTCGATCGGCCGGCCCCGGATTCGACAGCTCGACGGTTCAGCTCTTCAGCCGGTACCCGGTCCGGAAGATCCACCAGACCAGCCCGAGGCCGAGGACGAGGAACCCCAGGGTGGCCGCGAGGCTGATCCCCACGCCCACGTCCGCGGTGCCGTGGAAGCTCCAGCGAAAGCCGCTGATCAGGTAGACCACCGGGTTGAACAGGCTGAAGGTGCGCCAGGCGCCGGGCAGCATGTCGATCGAATAGAAGGCGCCGCCGAGAAAGGTGAGCGGGGTGACGACCAGCATCGGGATGAACTGCAGCTGCTCGAAGCCCTTGGCCCAGATGCCGATGATGAAGCCGAACAGGCTGAAGGTCGTCGCGGTGAGCAGGAGGAAGGCGACCATCCACCCGGGGTGCAGGATGTGGATCGGCACGAAGAGGGTCGCCGTCGCGAGGATGACGAGGCCCAGGATCACCGACTTGGTGGCAGCCGCGCCGACGTAGCCGAGCACCATCTCCAGGGGCGACACCGGCGCGGACAGGACCTCGTAGATGGTGCCGGTGAAGCGCGGCAGATAGATGCCGAACGAGGCGTTGGAGAGGCTCTCGGTGAAGAGCGACAGCATGATCAGCCCCGGCACGATGAACGCACCGTAGGGCACGCCGTCGATCTCGGTCATGCGCGAGCCGATCGCCGCGCCGAACACCACGAAGTAGAGCGAGGTGGTGATCACCGGCGTCACCAGGCTCTGCCACAGGGTGCGGCGCGCCCGCGCCATCTCGAAGAGATAGATCGCGAGCACGCCGTGGCGGTTGAACGCCGGGATCGCCGTCGTCGCGCTCATGCCCGCTCGCTCACCAGGCTGACGAAGATGTCCTCGAGCGAGCTCTGCCGGGTGTTCAGGTCCTGGTACCCGATCCCCAGGTCGCCGATCCGCCGCAGGAGCGCCGGGATGGCGGTGCGCTCGTCGCTCGCGAGGAAGGTGTACTCGAGGTCGCACCCGCCGTTCGCCAGCGCCAGGTTCCACTCGCCCAGGCCGGCGGGAATCGCCGTCATCGGCTCCCGCAGGTGGAGCGTGAGCTGCTTCTTGCCGAGCTTCCTCATGAGCGCGGTCTTCTCCTCGACCACGACCAGCTCGCCCTTGTTCACGACCCCGATGCGGTCGGCCATCTCCTCGGCCTCGTCGATGTAGTGCGTGGTGAGGATGATGGTGACGCCGCGTTCCCGCAGGCGCCGCACCAGCGCCCACATGTCGCGGCGCAGCTCCACGTCGACGCCGGCGGTCGGCTCGTCGAGGAACAGGATCTCGGGCTCGTGCGCGAGCGCCTTGGCGATGAGCACCCGCCGCTTCATGCCGCCCGACAGCGTCATGATCTTGTCGTTGCGCTTGTCCCACAGCGAGAGATCGCGCAGCACCCGCTCCAGGTGCGCCGCATCCGGCGCGCGGCCGAAGAGGCCCCGGCTGAAGCGGACCGTGCTCCACACCGACTCGAACATGTCGGTGTGGAGCTCCTGCGGCACCAGGCCGATCTTGCAGCGCGCGGCGCGGTAGTCGCGCCCGATGTCGTGGCCGTCGACGAGGACCGTGCCCGCGGTCGGCGTGACGATGCCGCAGACGATGCTGATCAGCGTCGTCTTGCCGGCGCCGTTCGGGCCGAGCAGGGCGAAGATCTCGCCGCGGCGGATCTCCAGGTCGATGCGCTTCAGCGCCTGCAGGCCCGAGGCGTAGGTCTTGGTCAGGCCCGAAATCGAGATCGCCGCCGGCACCGGCGGAAGCGTAGCGCGATCCATTATTTCGCGGACAGCTCCCGGACCGGGCGCACCTCGATGCTGCCCACGCGCGCCGGCGGGATCCTCGCCGCCACCTGGACGGCCTCGTCGAGGTCCCTGGCGTCGATGAGGTAGAACCCGGCGAGCTGCTCCTTCGTCTCGGCAAAGGGCCCGTCGGTCAGCGACACCTTACCGTTGCGGACGCGCACGGTCGTGGCCGTATCCACGCGCTCGAGGGCCTCCGCGGCAATGTAGCGCCCGCTCTTCCGCAGCGACTCGCCGTAGGCCATGCAGTCGCTGTCGGGAACGGCGTCCAGCGTCTGCTCCTCCATGTAGACCAGGCACAGGTATTTCATGGGTCCTTCCTCGATCGTGGTGGAATGGGCGGTGTACGCCTCGTAGTCGAACGGGGGTGCCCGAAATCGACACCGGGCCTCGGCGGCTAGCGCGGGGCCTCCGGAGCGAGGAATCCGAGCGCCCGGAGCGTCTGCTCGTCCTCCGCGATCGGCCGCACCTCGACGCACCCGATCCAGGCCCCCGGGATCCTCGCCGCCACCCCGATCGCCTCGTCGCGGTCCCTGGCCTCGATGACGTAGTAGCCGCCGAGCTGCTCCTTGGTCTCCGCGTAGGGGCCGTCGGTGGTCGAGACCCGGCCCTGCCGTACCCGCACGGTGGTTGCGGCGGGCGGCGGCAGGAGCCGGTTGCAGCCGACGAAGTGGCCGCTCTGCCTTAGCGCTGCGGTGAATTCGCGGTACTCCTCGAAGTGCCTCCCAGCGTCGGGCGCCGGCATCTGCTCCATCACCTTCTCGGCGCAGATCAGGCAAAGAAACTTCATTGCGTTCTCCTCGATGCGCGCGGTCCCGGGTCGGCGAGCTCGGCCAGCCGTCGTTCGAGAAACCGCCGCTCCGGTTCCTGCCGGGTGAGCACCAGGGCCCGCTGGTAGGACGCTCGCGCCTGCGCGGCATCGCCCAGCCGGCGGCAGAGATCCGCCCGCGCCGCGTGCGCCAGGCGGTAGTCCTGCAGATCGCCGCGGGCGAGGATGGCATCGACGAGCGCCAGTCCGGCCGCGGGCCCGTCGCGCATCGCCACCGCCACCGCGCGGTTCAGCTCGACGACGGGTGAGGGTTCGGCGCGCGCCAGCACGTCGTAGAGCCCGACGATCTCGCGCCAGTCCGTGGCATCGGCGCTCGCCGCCTCGGCGTGTACCGCCGCGATCGCCGCCTGGAGCGTGTACGGGCCGAAGCGCCGCGAGCCGAGCGCCCGTTGCACGAGCGCCGATCCCTCGGCGATCTGCTCCCGGTTCCAGAGCGAGCGGTCCTGATCGGCCAGCAGGACGAGCTCGCCGGTGGGCAGGGCACGGGCGGCGCGCCGCGCTTCATGCAGCAGCATCAGCGCCAACAGTCCGACCGCCTCGGGCTCCGGCAGCATTTCGACCAGCAGTCGTCCCAGGCGGATCGCCTCGCCGGACAGATCGACCCGCGTCAGCGACTCGCCGGAGGACGCCGAGTAGCCTTCGTTGAACACCAGGTAGACGACGCGCAGCACGCTGTCCAGCCGTTCGGGAAGCTCGGCCGGGGTCGGGACCTGGTAGGGGATCCGCGCGTCGCGGATCTTCGCCTTGGCGCGCACGATGCGCTGCGCCAGCGTGGGCGCGCTGCTGAGGAACGCCTGTGCGATCTCCTCGGTCGTGAGGCCGCACACTTCGCGCAGCGTGAGCGCCACTTGCGCGTCCGGCGATAGGGCGGGATGGCAGCAGGTGAAGACGAGCCGCAGCCGGTCGTCTTCGATGCCCTCGTCGTCCCAGGGCGAGGCGTCGTCGGGGATCGCCTCGACCTGCTCGGCGACGTCGTCGAGCGCGACGAACCGCGCCCGCCGGCGGATGCCGTCGATCGCCTTGAAGCGGCCGGCCGAGACGAGCCAGGCCCGCGGGTTCGCGGGCACGCCGTCGCGCGGCCACTGCTCGAGCGCGGCGCGGAACGCGTCGTGCAGCGCCTCCTCGGCGAGATCGAAGTCGCCGAGCAGGCGGACCAGCGTGGCGAAGACGCGGCGCGACTCGGCGCGGTAGGCGGCCTCCGCCGTCGCGCGCGCGGCCTGCTCCTCGCTCACCGCTGGCGGTCCCGCAGGCGGTGCGGGTCGAATTGCATGGGTTGCGGATCGTCTTTGAGGCGAAGCCATGTGATTGCACGACCCATCGGGTCCGGTTGTCTACCCGGCTGCGTCCCGCGCGCCCGGGCGGCGAACGCCGCCGACCGCTCGGAGCGAATATCTTAGTTCCTAAGATATACGGACATTAAGACAATAACTGCGATCTGTCAAGCGGGCGAGGCGCGCTCAGCGCCGCCAGTGCGTGAAGAGCGGGCCGTCGGCGCCGTAGACCGGATCGGATTCCGGGAGCGGGACACGGGCCACGGCCGCGGCGCTGCGGCGGGCGTTCGACAGCAGCGGCGTGCACGTGTCCGGATGCTGACCTGCCGGGTAGGCGCCCACGATGCCGAGCGTGCCGCGCGCGGAGAGCTTCTTGTGCCCGGTGCCCGCCGGCAGCACGATGACGTCGCCGGGCTGCGCGGTGACGACCACCCCCTTGTCGCCGCCGAACTGCACCGTCACTTCGCCGCTGTAGACCCCGAGCGCCTCGTGCGCATTGCTGTGGAAGTGATGGAAGGGGAACACGCCGTCGCGCCACGCCGCGGGCCAGCGGTTGCCGTCGAACAGTCCCTCGAACGCCACCGCCGGATCCGCCCCCGCGATCGCGACCGCGCCGGGGTACACCAGCAGCGGCCACTGCGGGTGGTTGGGAACCGCACCGCCCGCGGCGAGGCGGTGCGCGATCACGCGCGGGGGATCGGGGGCGGGTCTCGCCTTCATTGGACGATTGATTACAAGTACTTGTCGTGATGCCGCACCCAGGCCATGGTGCGGGCAAGGCCGTCCTCGTCGCGGCCCTTCGGCGCGATGTCGAGCCAGTTGTACGCGCCGATCATGAGATCGAGACCGCGGGCATAAGCGGAATA
>Ga0299906_10001212_pt1 | contig 22257 bp, 22 predicted proteins | sample RVTome_14_FD_200259 | JGI IMG/M metagenome (GOLD analysis project Ga0299906, IMG submission 200259) | Soil microbial communities from uranium-contaminated site in the Upper Colorado River Basin, Wyoming, United States - RVT145D125 (version 2) ...
GCCTGGGCCGGCGACGCCCGCGCCGAGCTTCCCTCCGGAAGCGAGAAATCCCCGATATCCTATGCGGTTGCCCAGCGCGGCCAGCCCGGCCAAGAAGGGGATGGCGCTATGGCATTGCATGCCGTAAATTGCGCCTCGCCGCAACGGCATGCGCGCCCGTAGCTCAGCTGGATAGAGCGACGCCCTCCGGAGGCGTAGGTCAGGGGTTCGAATCCCTTCGGGCGCGCCAATAAATCAACAGCTTAATCTCACACCGAGTCGCCTCGCGCCGGGGGTCATAGGATGGTCAATAGCGCGGAGAGGCCGCGTCGGGCGCGTCCGCTCTGGTGGCCGGCGCCGGCAACGGCTCGTGACGTATCGATGTTGGAGTCCGCTTTGCTCCTAAAGCGACGCGGTTGCTGCGCAGCAGCGAAATGACGCGATGGGCCAGAAGCGGACATTCCAAGGAAGCAAGGCCGTTTAGTCCATTTCTGCTCACGTGTCGGTATCGGCCCGCGAAGCGACGCCACGGGTAGAAGCTATTTCACCCACAGCTTGAGCGGAACCGCTTCTCGATCCGGGCACGTCATCATCCCGGTGTAGAAGTCCGACAATCTTCCACTGTAACTGCAGGCAACGCCGGCAACCAATATTGTCGCATTCAATCGAGACGGCGAGCCCGACAGCTGCAAACGGATTTCACCGGTCTTCTTCTCCGGGCCATCCTGCGTGCACAGCCCGACATGAGTCATCGTCACCGGCCCGGAGAAGTCCTTGGTCTGCCGGGACGCGTTTTCCGTGACGGTGGCGGTCAGCTCCCACTCGCCGAGCACGCCGGCATAGCCGAACACCTCGAGCGACTGGGCGCTGGCCGGCGCCGCGACAGCGCCCAGCATAACCGCCAGGCAGAATGCCCTCACGGCGCGCTCCCGTGCCCAGGTCAGTGCGTCTTCAGGAGCGCGCGCGCATCGTCAACCGCTGTGCGGGTCTTGTCCGCGTCACCGGCGATCGTGACGATCTTCTCGGAATATTCCCGCGCCTTGGCTTTGTCGCCGGACTTTTCGGCGGCCTTGGCCGCGCCAACGTAAGCGCCCAGGCGGTTGGGCTCCTTCTTCAGCGTCACCTCGAAAGCGATGAGCGCTTTCTTGGGGTTTCCGCTTGCGAGCAGCATCTCGCCATAGAGTTCGCGTGCCGGCTTGGGCGCACCCGGCGTCACCGGATGCTTTTCGGTCTTGTCCTCGGCATCCGCCGCCGCACTCATGGCCTTGAGCCCGTCGTCGCGCTTGCCCTCGGCATAGAGTGTCCACGCGGCCGCAACTTGCCGCTGAATATCGACTTGCCCCGCCCAATAGGCGTCCTTCAACTTGTCGTGCAGTTCGTCGAGCTTGGCAATTTCGGCTTTGGCGGCCTCGGGATGGCCGGAGCGCGCAGCCCCCAGGGCGCGCGCGAAATAGGTCACCGCCTGCACCTGCGGCAATGGGCTAGGACGGACGGCAAGCGCTGCCGAGGCCTGCCAGTCGTTACGTTCGATCGCGTAGCGCGCCGGCGAAACAGCCAACGCATAAGGTCCGACCAGGAACGTCTCGGTGAAGCCCGTCACCGTCGTCATCTCGTTGACGACGGCCTTGGCCTTGGCGTCCTGCCCAAGCTGCAGATAGGCATAGACCACGTAGTCCATTGGATGCAGCTGCTCGTGGAAATCCTTGGCTTCTTTCGCGACGCGCGCCGCTACGATATTGGACGCGATCGATTCCTTCCAATAGCCGACGCGCGTAAAAATATGTGACGGCATATGCTGTGCGTGGGCAGCGCCAGGCGCGATCTTGGCGTAGCGCCGCGCGGCTTCGATGCCTTTCGCGGCGATCGCTGGATAGTCGTAGAGATGAATCAGATAGTGCGTCACGCCCGGATGCCGTGGCTGGCGTCTCGCGATCGGCTCCAGGATGGCGGCACCCTTGAGCTGGTTGGCGTAGGTCTTGTCGGCCGACGACGCCGAGGTGTTGAGCGCGAGCGCGTAGTGGATCTGCGCTTCATCGTCTTTTGGATAGCGCTGCGCCAACTGTTCCATGGCCTTGGTATAGTTCTGCATACGTGCGCCGCGGTCGACTTTGTCGAAATCCGCATACATTGCGCTCAGCGCGTCGACGTAGTCGCGCTCACGCTGCTTTTTCGCGCCGACCGCTTTCGCCTTGGCAATCGCGGCAGCGCCGTCGGTGAGATTCTTCGTAGGCGTGGGGACGTGGGGATTCCATAAAAGACTCAGCGCAATGCCCCAATAGGCAATGCCGCACTCGGGATCGGCCTTCAGTACATCCTCGAATTCCTTTTGCGAGGCGCGATACCAGAACGAATGCTGGTACAGCATGCCACGATTAAACAGCTTCTGCGCTTCCGGTTTGCACGAAGTCTCGAAATGCACCGTGCCGAGATTCTTGTCGTCGGTTTGTCCGAAGGCCGACTGCGCGAGGATAAGTCCCACACCTGCCGCGACGGCCGTTGCGAATGATGTTCTCATGATAGGGGCTCCATTTGTGCGCAAATGAATAAGTGCGCGGCGTCTTGCCGCGGATCGCCGCGTTCGATCTTAGGAAGGAGTGGGCGGCAAGTCATAAGCGAGAAACGGGATTTCTATGGGAGCCCTGTGCTAGTCTCGAAAGTGGAGAAGTGATGTTGGATCGGCCACTTTTGTTCGGACGCTACCGTCTTGAGCCGCGCGGCGGATTGATGGCCGGGGCCCGCGAGATACGGCTTACGCCAAAGGCACTTGCGCTGTTGTCTTTCCTTGCTGAGCGCCCCGGTAAAGTCGTTACCAAAGAGGAACTGTTCGGCGCGGTGTGGCCCAATACCACCGTGGGCGATGCCGCGCTCGTGACATGCATCCAGGAACTTCGGAAGGCGCTTCGCGACAATGCCCGGCGGCCTCGTTATATCGAGACGTTGCACCGGCGCGGCTATCGGTTCATTGGCGAAAAGACCTCAACGGGGGCCCGGACACCGACCACCGACGATGAAGCCCCAGCTTTGTCGCTACCCGACCGCCCCTCGATCGCGGTGTTGCCGTTCGATAATATGAGCGATGGTCCCGATCAGGAACATTTTGCAGACGGTATTTCCGAAGATCTGATCACCGGCCTGTCGCGCATCCGCTGGCTGTTCGTCATCGCCCGCAACTCAACATTCGTCTACAAGGGCCGCACAGTTGATGTGAAACAGGTCGCGCGCAAGCTTGGCGTGCGTTACGTCCTCGAAGGCAGCGTACGCCGGACCAGCAAGCGGATACGCATCAGCGCACAGCTCATCGACGCAATAACCGGCGGCCATCTCTGGGCCGAACGCTATGACCGCGAGGTTGGCGACATCTTCGCCGTGCAGGATGACATCACTCACAGTGTCGCGGGTGAGATTGAGCCGCGTCTGCTGGCGGCCGAGGGTGTTCGCGCGATGGCACGTTCGGCGGACGATCTCGGCGCTTGGGAACTCGTGGCGCGCGCGCAAACCCATTTCGGGCGCATCACGCGGGCGGACTTCGAGACAGCCATCGGTCCGCTGGAGAAGGCCGTCGCGGATTACCCGGATTACGCGCCCGCACGCGGCATGCTCGGGCTTCGCTTGGCATTTGCGTCGCACATGGGTTGGGTCGCGCGCGATGAAGGGTTGCGCGCGGCCCGCGAGCATGCGCTGCGTGCGATCGCGCTGGACGATCGCGATCCATGGGGTCACAGCGCGTTTGGTTATTGGGCGATGATGGAGCGGCGTACCGAGGAGTCGGTCTTAGCCTTTCGCCGGGCGATCAACCTCAATCCGAATTCTGCGGCGGCGCATACGAATCTCAGCCATATCTTCGCGTTCGCCGGACACGACCGCGAGGCCATCGCCCACGGCGAAGAGGCGATGCGGCTCAGCCCTCTCGATCCGGAGATGGCATTTTTTCTCGGCGGCATCGCAATCGCTCATTACATGGCTGGACGATTTTCGGAATCGGCGCAATGCGCGACGGAGGCGTTGCGGCTGCGGCCGGGATTTCAGGGCGCGCAGCGACTGCGCGCCGCGAGCTTGGCCCAAGCGGGACAGATCGATGCAGCGCGGGCTTGTCTTGCAACGGCCCGGCGGGAGCATCCGGCATTATCACTCGATTGGATCAGGGCAAGTGTCCCCTATCAGACGCCGGAGTTGATGGAGCGCTTCCTCGACGGCATGAGGAAAGCGGGGCTGAATGAAGATTAGGGTCCGCCTTGGGTCACTTTCGACCGAGTCTGTGGGCTTTGCCTGCGATTTGATGTCCGCTTTGTCCCAAAAGCAACCAACAAGGGAGCATGGGCCAACATCTCGCCGAAAAGCAATCGTCACAAACCGAGCTGCTTCAGTCCGTACCTCTATAGAGCCCGCAACCGCGTCGAACGCTTCTTCAACAGGATCAAGCGGCGCCGTCGAGTCGCGACGCGGTACGACAAGCTCGCCGCCCATCCCTGGCGAGCGCGTCCTACCCCACGGAGCAATCAATCGTAGTAGATTTGGCGAGTCCAGGATGTGATCGGCGGCAATCGCAGCCCGGAGGCGGAAATATCATAGTGCTCCAGCAGAAACGTAGTTATCAGTTTCATCCACGCTGGCGCGCCAAACTCCGCCGAATCCACGATTTCCTGCGATCCGCCACACTAACGTACACCAGAAGAAATACGGTGTCGTAGGGCATGTGGTGTTCGGTGGCCTTCGGCGTTCTCATCCGTGCATTGCTCTTTGGCTGCGCGGGTACGCTATCAGTTGATCGGGCGCCGCGCGCCAAAGGCTGAACTCGCCCCCAGGCGAGTTCAGGGCCGGGCCTCCAGGATCATATTGAAAGGGGTCTCGATGGCTTTGCGGACATTGCTGAAACCACCCTCGGAGATCGCCGACGACAGCTTTTTCAGGCCGGCCTGGGCGCCCAGCGCGGCTCCTACCGGCTGATCAAGCGAGGTCGGCACGCAGATCATCGTCGAGGCGGCGTAGTAGAGCCGGCTGACGGGGTTGAGATTGTCCTCCAGACGATCGCCAGCAGCCGGTTCTACAATCATCCATCTCCCGTCTGGCTTTAACGCCTGGCGAACGTGCCGCGCTGCTCCGACTGGATCACCCATATCGTGCAGACAATCGAAGAACGTCACAAGATCCAAGTCCTTGCCGGGGAACTCGCTCGCCAGAGCGACTTCGAACTGGGTATTTGCTGTGACGCCGTGCTGCTTCGCATGCAATCGAGCTTGTTCCACGGAACCTGAGTGGAAATCATAGCCGATGAAGGTCGAGTTCGGGAACGCCTTAGCCATGATGACTGTGGAGAAGCCGTGCCCACAACCGACATCCGCGACCGTCGCGCCCCGTTTGAGCTTCGCGACGACGCCGTCCAGCGCCGGTAGCCAGGATTCGACGAGGCTGTTGTGGTAGCCCGGACGGAAAAAGCGTCCCGCAGCACAAAACAGGCATTGCGACTGTTCGCCCCAGCCGACACCTCTACCCGAGCGAAATGCCGGCTCCAACAGCGCCTGATTTTCCATCATCGTCACCGCGAGGTCGAAACCGCCTTGCAGGTAGACGGGGCTGTCGGGCTCAGCGAACACCATCGCCTGTTCGGGCGGCAAGGTGAACTTGCCCGTCTTGGAGTCGTAGATCAGATAACCGGATGCAGCCTGATGCGACAGCCACTCGCGCGCATAGCGTTCCGCGACATTCGTTTTTGCCGCCAGCTCTGCCGGCGTCATCGGTCCGTCAATGTAGAGTGCCTTGTAGAGGCCCAGCCGGTCGCCGATACGCACAAGCGGGACGCTCAACGCTCCGCCGAGATCGCCAAGCATCTGCCCGACGAACTGATTGAGCTTCGCCTCATCGACCGTTTTTGTCATCGTTCTTCTCCTAGGATTTACAGGGACCGCCTGAATTTCTCCAACCAGTGGCCGTTCACGACTTCGTCCGCGCTTTCCGTCTCATCTCGCCCGGCAGATAAACTCGACCGGCGCGGCGACCGCAGCCGAAAATGGCCTTTTCCAATCGCGGATGCGAATAGTGCTCCGCGACCCGCCGTTCGATTGCTTGACGCTGTTTCATCTCGGCTCTTCACTTCAACAGGCAGTGAGCCAAGGTCTACGCGCAGCGGCAGCCTGATTGTTTGCCGCAAGACCGAATTACCTTGCAGGGAGGAACGAGGGGGACCAAAGGAAGATCATGGATGCTTTATCAGAGGCGCTCAATTCGGTGCGCATGACCGGCGCGATATTCTACCATGCGGTGTGCACGAGCCCTTGGGGGTTCGCGATACCACCGTTGCGCGAGTACGCGCATTTGCTAGCGCCGGGAACGGAGCGCTTGGTCAGCTATCACCTGATGACCGAAGGCTATGCGATCGCACGTTTCAGCGATGGACAGGAAGTGCCCGTCACAGCAGGCGACGTGCTGATCGTTCCGCACGGCGATCCGCATGTGGTTTCAAACGGCCGAGCACCAAAGATTGTCAATACAGACGGAACATTGGACCGTTACCTCGCCGGCGACCTATCGACATTGCAGATCGGCGGCGGCGGTGAGACGACGCGTTTCGTATGTGGGTTCTTCGGCTGCGAACGTCATGCAGACCGCCTTTTTCTTTCTGGTCTCCCGATGGTCATCAAGATCAATCTACGAGACGACGTGGCCGGCCAGTGGCTTGAGCATTCGATCCGCCACTTGGTCACGGAATCCGGCGGTGGGCGGCCCGGCCGATCCGTGCTTCTGTCAAAAATGGCCGAAGCTCTCTTCATCGAAGCGCTGCGCCGCTACATGGAGCGACTTCCTGCGGAGCAGACCGGCTGGCTCGCTGCTGCTCGCGACGAGATTGTAGGGGCCGCAATCGCCGCGATCCATCGCGCACCCGGCCGCCATTGGACACTGGAGAGTTTGGCCGAAGAGGCGGCTACCTCGCGCTCTGTCCTGACCGAGCGGTTTGCGCGCTTTCTCGGCGAGTCGCCGCTGGCATACCTTGCGATGTGGCGCATGCAACTCGCCGCAAGACGCCTTCAGACTTCACGAGACACCGTTCTTCAAGTAGCCTTGGAGGTCGGATACGAATCGGAGGCCGGCTTCATACGCGCGTTCAAGCGGGAGTTCGGATTGCCACCAGCGAAGTACCGAAGGGCGGACCTCGCCGATAATGGGAGCGCCGCGCCAGGCTGGCAATGTTGATCACCGCCGGCACGATCACCACCGTCTGCATAGCAGTTTCGGCGACCCTCAGGTGCTCGAGGGGGGGCGCCCGCGTAACGACGGCTGGAATATCAGAGTGTTCCAGCGGAAACGTAGTTCTCAGTTTCGTCAACGCTGGGGCACCATTTTAATTCGGTCCGTTCCGGACACATGGGTTACGGATTATTCCTGAGACATCGGTAACACATTTTGCGAACGGGCCGTCGATGGGCTCGAGGCGGCCAACGCACACGCATGGTTCGCGTCGACTAGCCATGCCCTGACCCTGATCCGTGCAGCTTCCGGCACCAATCGAAACCGCCAAACGCTTCGTTCGAAACGGGACGGATCGCGGAGCGCCCGCGCAAACCGGATACAACGGATGCGAGCACCTTTCAGGGCTCCGAATTGCCGCATTCGGAGGCAGTCGCGAAACTGCCTTTTCCGGCGGCAGTTACCGCGTCGATTTGACGCTCCGAACAGGAATTAACGCCTTTGGCAACGACCGTTCGGGCAGGTCGAACTAGATAATCGAGGTAGCGCAAATTTTATAAATTGTCCGTACAAATTTTTGTTGTCGACTGCGTCTGGCGGCCCTAAGATCGCCCACGATGAAATTCAACAAGAAAAAACTCTACAAGGCTAGGGAGCGAAAATGCCTGATGTGCGCCAAGCACTTCAGGAGCGAATGGTCGGGCAATCGTGTCTGCAAGAAGTGTCGCACTTCCTCCGCATGGAAGGAAGGCAACATGACCTCCACGGACCCTGTTTGCTCGGCTGGCGTCCCCGCTAGCTAGCCTCTTGTAGAACCGAAACGGATGGCGACAGTCGGCCTGCGCCTAGCAGAAGGCGCTGGCTGGACGGAGAAGGCTGCCCACTTCCCGGCGGCCCTGTTCCGGCCCCCGTCGCCCGCACGCCTCGCCGGTGCCGCCCAACACGCGCGGATCGGAACAGGGGAGGTGTCTCAACCATGGCTCGCAGCGCCAGATCGCAACGACAGGCTGCCAGACGGCCGCCGCGCGGCGTCGGCCAGATAGCCTTCAGGCGGTTCCGGCATCCGCCCCCAGCGCCTCGCGGCTGATATCGGCGCCCGGAGCCGGAGCCAGCTCCGGATCGACGCGAACCGTAACGAACCGCTTGGCGCCCTCCTTCTCCGCGCTCTTGCACTCGCCTTCGATGACGTTCTGGCGGATGTAGATGCGCCGAATCTCGCCCGCCTTCAGCTTTTCTTCGAAGGCGCTGTAGGGCAGCCGCTCGATCTGTTGGCTTTCGATCCACAGGTTCTGGAAGAACAGCACGCCGAAGATGGCGAGGATGACGTACCAGATGTTGAACTGGGTTTTCTTGTTCATCGGCTGCGGCCGTCGCTGCGCTCAGCCGCCCGGCGGTGCGGGGTCGTGACGCCTGCGGGTGCACAGGCCGTGTACGAACCAGCCGATCAGTGCGAGGCCGACGAGTGCGACAAGGATGTATATCTCATAGCGCTCGAAATCAGCGATCACGGACGCCAGCATCGAAGCGAGCAGATAGCCGGCGACGGAAAACGCGACTGCCCACAGGGCGGCCGCCACCATGTTGAGCAGGACGAAGCGGAGCGGCGACACATCGCTCATGCCGATCACGAACGGGCTCACCGTGCGAACGCCGTAGACGAAGCGGAAGCATAGTATGAATGCGACGTCGTACCGCTGCAGAAGGCGGAGCGCGCGCTCCACCGATGGGCGCCACGACGGCCGCATTTCCAGCAGGTGGCCGCCCCATCGCCGGCCAATGAAGAAATAGAGCGAATCGCCGGCCCAGCTGCCGAGAAACGCGCAGAAGGCGACCCATGGCAGCGACAGATAGCTCAGGCTGGCGAGATAGCCGCCAACCAGCAGAACGGTCTCCCCTTCCAGGAAAGTGCCGGCGAGGATTGCCGGGTATCCGTAGGTCGCGATCAGTTCTTCCATCGGCTCGTGGCTCGCTGTAGCCGGCGCATCGGGCGCGGCCACGCGTCGACCGGCACTTGGCTGTGCAGATTGCTGTGGTGTAATGCGGCGGTCAAGCGATCTGCGATGCCCAACAGGAGGACGCGCGCCATGAGCGAAGAAGACGGCCTGATCAGCGCATACCGGCTCGACGGTCGCGGCAGCGGCGAGCCGCTCGCCACCTGGGAGAAGCTGCCGGCGGACGCCGACAAGAAGGGTCTGTGGGTCCACATGAAGCGCGGCGTCGAGCCTGCAGCCGCATGGCTCCGCGACGCGAGCGGCCTTCGCCCGCTGATCCAGGAGGCGCTGGCCGCCGAAGAAACCCGCCCGCGCTGCCTCGCGATCGATAATGGCATCCTGCTGAACCTCCGCGGCGTGAACCTCAATCCGGGTTCGGAGCCGGAGGATATGGTGTCCATACGGCTTTGGCTGGAAAAGGACCGTATCGTCAGCTCGCGCACGCGGCGTCTCACGGCGATCGAGGATATCCGCCAGGCGCTGGAGGCCGGCCGCGGTCCCGAAGATACCGGCGCCTTCGTCGTCATGCTGGCCGAACGGCTGACCGCGCGCATGGACCCGGTGATCGACGCACTGCAGGACCAGCTCGACGAGCTGGAGGAGACCGTCGTCGTCGCGCTCGGCCGAGAGCTGCGCACCGCGCTCGCCGAGCTGCGGCGCGAGACGATCATGTTGCGCCGCTACATCGCGCCGCAACGGGAAGCGCTGCGCCAGCTCTCCGCCGAGGCGCCGGACTGGCTCACCCCGCGGCGGCGCGACCGGCTGCGCGAGATTTCCGACCGAGTGACGCGCTACATGGAAGATCTCGACGTCATCCGCGAGCGCGCCTCGGTGATCAACGACGAGGTGGCGAACCGGCTGGCCGAGCGCACCGACCAGAAGATGTACCTGCTGTCCCTGGTCACCTTGGTCTTCCTGCCGCTGACCGTGATTTCCGGCATGCTCGGCATGAATGTCGGCGGCGTCCCCGGCGGCGAGGCGCCCTGGGCGTTCTTTGCAACCTGCGCCCTGTTCATGGCCGTCGCCGCGGTCGAGATCTGGCTGCTGCGGCGAATGAAATGGTGGAACTAGATCAATCTTCGATCAGGCCCGCGTTTAGTAGCAGCGCGTGCGCACGCCCCATTGGACGCCGCCGTCCGGCAGATAGCGGTAGACGTTATCCTGCTGGCAGACCGGCCCTGGCGGGGGCGGCGGCGCATAGTAGACCGCCGGTGGCGGCGCATAGTACACGACCGGGGGCGGCGGGCCGTAGACGTAGGTCGTGTGATAGTAGGGACGGCTCAGCAGCGCGCCGCCGATGATCCCGGCCGCGAAGACGGCGCCGCTGTGATGGTGGTGGCCGTGATGATGGTGATGATGCCGCCCGCCCGCCTGGGCCGCCCCGCCGGAAACGGCCAGGGCAAGCGCGAGAAGCCCGGCAACAGCAATCTTACGCATCGTTCGGGTCTCCTGTGACACCTTGATGCCGACCCCAGGCTACGGACGCATTTCTTAAGTAATTTATTCCGCCCTATTGTTCCGGCAAGCGCGGCGCCGTCAAGCGGGAAGATGCGCCTTCGACACGCCGCCGGCCGAACAGCCGCCTGAGGCCGCGCCACAGCTTCGGCAAGAGCCAGACGACGCCCAGCAGGAAGGCCCCCAGAAGCGTCAGAAACAGCGCCGGCATGAAAAGCGCGAGGATCAGGCCGCCCAGCACCATCACGTCCTCGAAAAACGAGACGATCCAGTTGCTGAACGGTTCGGGCGAGGCGTTGATCGCGACCCGGCCGCCGGCCTTGGCGGCATGGCTCGCCGCCGCAAGCGTGCCGCCCGCGAGCAATGCCACGGCAACCTCATACCCTTCGCCGTAGGAGCCGATGGCGCCCGCCGCCAGCAGCGCCCCTGCGGGGATGCGGATGAAGCTGTGCACCGCATCCCACAGGGAATCGACGCCGGGCACCTTGTCGGCGACGAACTCGACGACGTAGAGAAAGCCCGCAACGGCCAATACCGCTGGGTGGGACAGCACCGCCAGGTCGGGCGGCAGCGTCACCAGCCCGACCGCGTGGAGACCGCCCAGCAGCAGCACCGCTGCGTAGAGGTTAATGCCGCTGGCCCAGGCCGCGCCGAGGCCGAGCGCGACGAGGCTCAGCGCGTCCATGGCATCACCTGGCCATCACCTGGGCATCACCTGAACATGGTGGGCGCTAGTCCCGTGCGCCGCCGCCCAAGGCGCCGGCGATCTTCTTGTCGGTGTTGTACTGGCTCAGCGAATAGACCGCCCAGATCGCCGCCGGAATCCAGCCGATCAGCGTGATCTGGAGGATGAGGCAGATGATTCCCGCGACCGGCCGGCCAATGGTGAAGAACAGGAGAAACGGCAGAAAGATGGCGATGATCAGGCGCATTGCAAAGGCACTCCCACAGTCCCGTCTCGAACCATACCGCCGCTGCCGCCGCGCCGCCAGACCGCATGCCCGACACGCACTCGTCCGGACACGGCGAACTTTTGTACCCTTTTTGTTCGTGCTAGTCTCCAGCCATGATCGACGACCCCGACCGCAGCGCGCTTGTCGCTCTCTCCGCGCCGATCGACGCGGCCGCGGCCGCGCCCGAAGAGCTGGCGCGTGCGCTCGCACGCGGGATCGGCCGCATGCTCGGAGAGGCGGGCCAGACCTGCCTGTATGAATTCACCTTGCGTACCGGCCGCCGCGCCGACGTATTCGCCATGGCACCCGACTGCAGCTTCACGATCGTCGAGATCAAGACCTCGGTCGCCGACTTCCGCGCCGACGGCAAGTGGCCGGAATATCTCGACTTCTGCGACTTGTTTTATTTCGCGGTGCCGGAGAGCTTTCCCCAGCAGTTGATCCCCCAGTCCTGCGGGCTGATCGTCGCCGACGCCTATGGGGCGGCGATCCTGCGGCCGGCCGAGGAGGCCCGCCTCAACGGCGCGCGCCGCAAGTCGCTCACTCTGCGCTATGCGGAGACCGCCGGACGGCGGCTGATGCGGCTGCTCGATCCGGCCGGGCTGCTCTAGATCAATCTGCAATCAGGTGGAATCACCTGATTGCAGAAAAATTGATCTATTTTAAAAAGTTAGAGCAACTTATCTGCGTCCGATAGGACGCAGGTTGCTCTAGCGCCTTACGGGTTGCGGCGGTCGATCCGCTCGAGCTCTTCCCAGAATTCCTTGAACAGCTCCGCGCGGATGCGCTTCTCGTCCGTGTCGCCGTGCACGCCGTCGGGATGATAGAGGCGGGCGAAGGCGGTGCGCGCCTGCTTGAACTTCAGGTCCGACCCGTTGCCCTGGCTCTTCCCGTTGTGGCGGGAGCCATGGACCGGCGGCTCCTCGCCCGCCGGCTCGCCCAGGCGCGCCTTTAGCCGCTGCACCTCGGCCTTGTAGTAATGGACTGTGTTGTCGAGCGCCTGCTCGGCGTCATCGAGGGCGATCCGGCATTTGCGAAGGTTGTAGTTGAGCTCGGACTCCCGGCTGCGGCGGGCCTGATGGACGACGTAGGCGCCCAGCAACACAATCAGCGCCGGAACCGCGAGGGCAAGAAGGTCGATGCCGGTCATGTCCCGTCCCCCAACCGCCGCCGGCCCGAGCCGCTATGCCTCACGGGGCCATCCGGCGGATCGTGTCGCTCGTGCTGTGGCCGTTCAGCATATCCGCCAGCACGACCTTGCCGCCCCACGACTGCACCTCGGCGGCGCCGACGACTTCGTCGAGGCGATAGTCCGCGCCCTTGACGAGCACGTCCGGACGCAGCGCGTTGATCAGCTTCATCGGATCGTCCTCATGGAATATCACGACCAGGTCGACCGCGGCCAGCGATGCGAGCACCGCGGCGCGGCTCGTCTCGCCCTGGATCGGACGGTCCGCGCCCTTCAGGCGCTTGACCGACGAATCGCTGTTGAGCCCGACCACGAGCCGGTCGCACGCCGCGCGCGCCTGCTTCAGCAGCGACACATGTCCCGGATGAAGCAGGTCGAAGCATCCGTTGGTGAAGCCGACGCGCCAGCCACGGCGGCGCCAGGTCGGCGCCCGGTCGAGCATCGTCTGCAGCGTCGCCACCTTCGCTTCCGCGTCCATGAATTCCGATTCGTGGAGCGCGGTCAGAATCTCCGCCGGATGGACGACCGCGGTCCCGACCTTGCCGACGACGACGCCCGCCCCGAGGTTGGCGAGCTTTGCCGCCAGCGGCAGCGGCGCGCCGGCCGCGATCGATGCCGCGACAATGGCGACGACGGTGTCGCCCGCCCCGGAGACGTCGAAAACCTCGCGCGCGCGCGCCGGCAGGTGATGCACCGCGTCGCGCTCGACCAGGGTCATGCCGCGTTCGCTGCGCGTCGCGAGAACGGCGACGATGCCGTGCGCCTCGATCACGCGGCGGCCGGCGGCGGCGACCTCCTCGTCGGTTTCGGTGGGCAGCCCGGTCGCCAGCGCCAGCTCCTGGCGGTTCGGCGTCACCAGCGTCGCGCCGCGATACTTGCCGAAGTCGCGGCCCTTGGGATCGACCACGACCGCACGGCGCTCTACGCGCGCGAGGCCGATGAGCTCGGCGACGAGCGTATCGCCGAGCACGCCCTTGCCGTAGTCGGACAGCACGAGCGGCGCCTTCGGCAGGCTGGCCAGCGCGGCCACGGCGTCTTCGAGCAGCGACTGGCGGTCGGCCGTCGCAACCGCATCGGTCACCTCGCGGTCGGCGCGCAGGAGTTGCTGATTGCCGGCGACGAACCGTGTCTTGACGCTGGTTTCGCGGCCCGGAATCGACACCAGGCGGGGCGTCACATGCTCCTCTTTGGCCAGCAGCGATGCCAGCTCGTGGCCGGCGCGGTCGACTCCGACGGCGGCGATCAGCTCGGTCGTGACGCCGAGCGCCGCGAGGTTGCGGAGCACGTTGCCGGCGCCGCCCAGCATCGATGTCTCGCGCTGCACCTCGAGCACGGGGATCGGTGCTTCCGGCGAGAGCCGGCTGACTCGGCCCTCGACGTAGCGGTCCAGCATCAGATCGCCGATGCAGATGACGCAAGCATCCGACAGGCGCGACAGCAGATCGGAGATCTGCGATGCGTCGGCGTCGGATATGTCTGACTTGGAAGTGGTGGTTGCGTCCGGTTTGGCCATTCCGGTTTGCCGTGTCGGTCGTGTCGGTCGTGTCGGTCGTTCAGCAGCGCCGTGCTGCGCAGTCGCTAGTCCATCCGCGCCGGGCGTGCAACCATAACATGGCGGCCCGGTCAGGTGTGGAGAAAGGTCTGCGACTGCCCGGAGAGCACGGCCGCAGTCAGCCGGCCCGACCAGACGGCCCCCGTATCGACGGCGATGCGGTTGCCGTGCACCTCGGCCGCCTCGACCGGCGTATGGCCGTGCACGACGACGACCTCGTGCTCGTCCGGCGAGCCGAGGAACGGCTCCCGGATCCATAGAAAATCCTCGTCGCTTTGCCGTTCGAGCGGCACGCCCGGCCGGATCCCGGCATGGACGAACAGGTAGTCGCCCTCGCGATGCTTGACCCAGAGGCTGTTGAGGAAGGTGAGGTGCTCTTCCGGCAGATTCTTCTGCAGCGCCCGCGACAGGGCGCCCATGTCCTTCGGCGTGCACGCCTCCGCCACCTTCACGCCGTAGCTCGCCAGGGTCGCGCCGCCGCCGTTGGTGACCCAGAGCGGGCCCACCTCCGGGTCCTCCAGGAAACGCAGGAAGAATTCCTCGTGGTTGCCCATAAGGAAAACCTGCTCGAGACCGCCGAGCGGACCGTCGATCAGGCGGTCGATCACGCCGGCGCTGTCCGGTCCGCGATCGATGTAGTCGCCGAGATAGACGACCACTTTCCGCGTCTCGGGGGTGCGGTCCGCATCCTTGGCGATCAGACCCTGCAGCTTGTCCAGGAGATCGGCGCGCCCGTGCACGTCGCCGACGGCATAAATGCGCGTATCGGCCGGCGTGCTGGCAATGGCGGTGTCCAGTTCCCGTAGCATGTAACGACCCGGTAGCTCCGTTCAGCGGCTGCCGAACGACCCCAGCGAATTGCCCCGAGCAAGCGATCAGGAATGAATTGCCAGAAGCGGATCGACGGGGGTGCTCAGCCCGTTCTATCCAAAGCCTTTATCGTTAACTTAACGTAAATCCCTTTTTCTTAAAGTCAGTCACGGGATTTTGTTCATCGGCGGCACCGGGAAAACAGAAGGCACAGGCGAGGCATGAACATCACCGCCGCCCAACTGACTCACCAAGCCACGGTGAGCCAGGAATATCTCCTGTTGAGCTATTTACAGCGGCTGGAGCGCCACCGGACCGGCCGGCGCGCGATACATATCCATCTGTCCAAGCTGCGCGACCACAACCGCAAGAGCCATCACATCAAGATCGCGGGGAACACTTTCGAAGGCCTCGTCCGGCAATTCGAGGGCCAGATGTTCGCGCTGAACAACGGCGACCTGATCTTCATCTGCAGCGGCGCCAGCGTCGAGGAGATGGACGACGCGGTGATGCGCCTGCGCTTCTTGTTCAGCGACGATCCGCTGGCGATCCTCGACGTCGCCGACAATTTCTCGACCTGGTACAATCTCGAGGTCCAGTATCACGAGATGCTCCTCATCGCCGAGGACCTGTACGAAGCCGAGCAGGCGCGCCAGGACCGTCTGCGCAGCCGGTCCGCGCAATGGGGCGAAAACGAAGAGGGCGCGGTGCGCCCGGCGCTCACGCCGGCCCAGCTTCACCGCCTCGAGGACTTCCTGAAGAGCGCCGACCTGTCCAGCTTCGTGCGCCGCCAGCAGGTGTGCGCCGTGTCGAAGAACACGCGGCCGAAGCGCATCCTGAAAGAGATCTACGTCTCGATCGACGAGCTCGCCTCGACCGTCCTGCCCGAAGTGGACCTGGCCGGCAACCGCTGGCTGTTCCAGCACCTGACGATGACGCTCGACCGCCGGATCCTGAAGCTGCTGACCCGGGCGGAAGATTCCGACCTGCATTCCTCGTTCAGCATGAACCTGAACGTCAGCACGCTGCTGGCGCCCGAGTTCCTGCAGTTCGACTCTGAGCTGCGGATGGGCGGGCGCGGCACCATCGTCATCGAGTTGCAGCTCGTCGACATCTTCGCCGACGTATCGGAATTCTTCTTCGCGCGGGACTATCTGAGCGAGAAGGGATACCGGCTCTGCATCGACGGCATCACGCACCACAGCCTGCCGCTCGTCGACCGCAAGGCGCTCGGCACCGACCTCATCAAGGTTCAGTGGAGCCCCGCCTTCACCGACGATTCGCCGGAAGGCGGCAAGCGCGACGCCTTTCGCCAGGCGATCGAGCGGTGCGGCAAGTCGCGCGTCATTCTCGCCCGTTGCGACACGCCCGAGGCCGTCCGCTTCGGCCATGAGCTGGGCATCACGATGTTCCAGGGCCGCTTCCTCGACTCCCTCATGCAGGAAGAGGCGCGCTTCGGTATGGTCAGCTTCAGTCTCTGACGTGATCGCCTAAAACGCGCCGATCGCATGCTCCAGATCGGCCTACAAGACCACCGGCGACTCGCATCCAACGTATAGCCGAACGAACCCGTCCGCCGCCTTATCGCGCCGCCGAACCTCGAAAGACTCTATATGTAGTAGATTTGGGGCGACGAAACGCGACGCCCTTGGCACGCCAATGGTAAAGTGTGGCCGGGTTGTCACTTGAAGGAGCCGCCTTCGTGTTCGAGACTGGACAGCCCTACGCCGCGCTCGCACTCGCCAACCTCGTCACCTTCATCGCCGCGTTCGTTCAGACGGCGACCGGGCTCGGTTTCGCTATGGTGGCCGTCCCGCTCCTGGCGATCATCCATCTCGACTTCGTGCCGGGCCCGTCGCTCTTCGCGTCGGTCTTCCTGGCGCTGACGATGCTTGTCGGCGGACGCTCGGCGATCGTGGGAACGGAAGTGCTCCCGATGTTTCCCGCCCTAGCGGCCGGAACGGTGCTCGGGGCAATCGTTCTCGCCGTCGCACCCACCCAGGCGCTCGGCGCCCTATTCGCGCTAGCCATACTGGCGGCAGTCGCGGTGACGATCCTGGCCAGGCCTTTTGCGCTTTCGTCTCTGTCGCTGGTCTGCGGCGGCTTCGCCGCGGGCCTGATGGGCACCGTCTCGGGCATCCACGGTCCGCCGCTCGTCGTCCTCTACCAGAAGGAAGCTGTCGAGAAGACGCGGGCGACGTTGGCGCTCATCTTCCTGATCGGATACGTGATCTCGCTCGCTGCGCTCGCCGCCGCCGGTCATTTCGACCTGCGGCGCGGCGCCCTCGGCCTGCAGCTCCTGCCGGGTCTCTTCCTCGGCTTCGCGGCGGCGCGGCAGGCGCGCGGACTCCTGCCGGCCGGCGTCGTCCGCGCGTCGATGCTGGCGATCGCGAGCATCAGCGCGATCGTGTTGCTGGCGAAATCCTGGGCGTGACGGAGCGCGGGGAGCCGCTCAGCCGCGCGGCGCGTGCTTGTTCAGGATGCGCTGCAGCGTGCGCCGGTGCATTTTGAGCCGCCGCGCCGTCTCCGAAACGTTGCGGTCGCATTGCTCGAATACGCGCTGGATATGCTCCCAACGGACGCGATCGGCCGACATCGGCTCTTCCGGCGGCGGCGGCAGCGGCCGCTCGGTCTCCAGCAGCGCCGCGGCGACGGTGTCCGCGTCGACCGGCTTGGTCAGGTAGTCCACGGCGCCTGCCTTGATCGCCCGGACGGCGGTTGCGATGTTGCCGTATCCGGTAAGGATCACGATGCGGATATCGGGTCGCGCGGCGCGCAGCGCCTGCACCACCTCCATGCCGTTGCCGTCCTCCAGCCGCAAGTCCACCACCGCATAGGCCGGCGGATTGCCGCTGCCGAGCTCGATGCCTTCGGCCACGCTCGCCGCCGGAATGGCGGCGAAGCCCCGCTGCTCCATGGCGCGCGCCAGCCGGTTGCGCAGCGGCGCGTCGTCGTCGACGATCAGGACCCGCCGGTCGCCAGCTGTGCTGCCCGAAAAATCCTGCATTTTCAGCACCTCGCCTCTAATCATCCTCACGCGCAGCCTCCCGCTCAAGGATAGCCCGCCGCCAGCGAATGACAACCTCCGCGCCGCCCACTGCGCGGTTGCCGAACAGCAGCTCCGCCCCCAGCCGGTCGAGCAGCGTCTGGGCGATGAAGATACCGAGCCCCATATGCTCGCTCTCGCCCGGACGAGTGGAGATGAAGGGCTCTCCGATCGCCGCCAGGACCGCCGGCGAAAAGCCGGGCCCGTCGTCCTGGACCGCGACGACGACCTGCCGGTCGTTCCAGTGGAGCGTCACCGTCACGCAGCTTCGCGCAAACTGCGCCGCATTCTGGATCAGCGTGCCGAGGCCGCTCAGGATCTCCGGGCTCCGGCGCAGCATCGGCTCCTCGCCCTCGACATCGTCCTCGATGATGATGTCGATCTCGATAGGCCCGCCCATATGCGGCTCGGCCGCGGATTCGACGAGCTGCGAGAGGGGCAGGCGGTCGAAAGGCTCGGCGCTGCGCTTTTCCGGCGTGCGCGCGATTCCGGCCAGTATATCCCGGCAGCGGTCCGACTGGCTGAGCAGCAGCCCGACATCCTCCGCCAGCGGGCTGTCCGGCGGGATCTCGCGCGACAGCTCCTTCGCCACCACGGCGATCGTCGCCAGCGGCGATCCCAGCTCGTGCGCCGCCGCGGCGGCGAGCCCGCCCAGCGCGGACAACTGCTGCTGGCGCGCCAGCGAGGTGTGCGCCGCCGTCAGCGCATCCGACATGCGCCGCGCCTCCTCGGCGACCGACCAGACATAGGTAGAGATGAAGACCGAGGCGACGGCGAGCGCGGTCCAGATGCCGAGCACGTAGACCGGCGGCAGGACCAGAGGCTCCGGCGACCACGGAAGCGCCGTCCGCAGCACCGCCAGCACGCTGATGCTGAGCAAGGCCAGCAAGGTCAGGCCGACCGTGGCGCTGCGCGACAGGATCGTCGCCGAGACCATCACCGGGGCGATGATCAGGATCGCGAAGGGGTTCTGCAAGCCGCCGGTGACATAGAGCAGGACGGCGAGCTGGACCACGTCGAAGCCGAGCAGAAGCGCCGCGGCGCCGTCGTCGAGGCGCGACCCCGAGACGCGGCGCAGCGAGAGCACGAGGTTCGACAGTACCAGGGTCACGATCACCGACAGGCAGATCAGCAGCGGCAGATCGAAGCCGAGACCGAAATGGACCGCGAGGATGGTGACGGTCTGCCCCATCACCGCGATCCAGCGGATCAGGATCAGCGTGCGGAGCCTGAGGCGCCCGCGCCGGGTGACTCCCGGCAGCGCCGCCGAGCGTTGCGCGCGCTCCCGGCGAAGCCCATCGTTGGTATCGGCCGACATGGCGCTAACGATGCACGGCCGGGCGTCCGGCGCAAGCCCGACTGTTCGATCGAGCCTGGGCCGGCCTGCCCTTGCCAATCTTCCGGGCCCGGTCCATATAGCGCCGGTGCTGCAATCTCCGCCCGTGATCGATGTCCGCAACCTCTGCCGGCGTTTCGGCGACGTCGCCGCGGTGGATTCCATCAGCTTTTCCGTGGCCGCAGGCAGCGTGACCGGGCTGCTCGGCGCCAACGGCGCCGGCAAGACCACGACCATCGCCATGCTGCTGGGCCTGCTGCTGCCGACCTCGGGCGCCATCACGGTGCTGGGCGAGGACATGCTGCGCCACCGCTACCGGGTGCTCGGCCGCATGAACTTCTCCTCGCCCTATTTCGACCTGCCGCAGCGCCTTACGGTGCGCCAGAACCTGACGGTCTATGCCCGGCTCTACGGCGTGCGGCAGATCGGCGGCCGCCTCTCCCGCCTGGCCGACGAGCTGGAGCTGGACAGCATCATGGACCGGTCGTTCCGCGGCCTGTCCGCGGGGCAGAAGACGCGCGTTCTGCTGGCGAAGGCGATGATCAACGAACCCGAGCTGCTGCTACTCGACGAGCCGACGGCGAGCCTCGACCCGGAGTCCGCCGACCGCATCCGCGGCTATCTCGAAAGCTACCGCGACCGGACAGGCGCCGCGATCCTGCTTGCCAGCCACAACATGCCCGAGGTCGAGCGGCTGTGCGACCAGGTCCTGATCATGCAGCGCGGCCGCATCGTCGACCGCGGCCTGCCGGCCGATCTCGTCGCCAAGCATGGCCGCCAAACTCTGGAAGAAGTCTTCCTCGACATCGCCCGCAATCAGGACCGGAGCGGCCGGCGGACGTCGGGGGCCGCGGCATGAGCGCCGGCGGGTCCGAGCACGGCGCTTCGGCCGCGCCCTTCTCGCTGCGCCGCGTCTCGGCGCTGGTGCTGCGCTACGGCTATCTCCTGATGGGGTCCTGGGCGCGCCTGCTGGAGCTGGCCTACTGGCCCAGCGTGCAGATCATCCTCTGGGGCTTCATCTCGAAGCATTTCGCGAGCCAGAGCTCCTGGGCCGTCGGCATGGCCGCAGCGCTGCTCGCCGCGGTCCTGCTGTGGGACATCCTGTTCCGCGGCCAGCTCGGCTACACCGTCTCCTTCCTCGAGGAGCTGTGGTCGCGCAACCTGGGCCAGCTTTTCATCAGCCCGCTCCGGCCCTACGAGATGGTGCTGTCGCTCACCGTCATCAGCCTGATCCGCACCCTGATCGGCGTCATCCCGGCGGCGGTCCTCGCCATTCCGCTCTACGGCTTCTCGCTGTTCGACCTCGGCCTGCCGCTGATCGCCTTCTTCGCCAACCTGATGGTCACGGGCTGGGCGCTCGGCCTGTTTGTCACCGCGCTGCTGCTGCGCGTCGGGCTCGGGGCGGAGAGCGTCGCCTGGATGGCGCTGTTCCTGATCGCGCCGGTCAGCGCGATCTATTACCCGGTCGACGTGCTGCCGGCCTGGCTGCAGGCGGTGGCCTGGTCGCTGCCGCCGGCCTACGTCTTCGAGGGCATGCGGGCGATCCTGTTCGACAACGTCTTTCGCGGCGACTACCTGATCGGCGCGATGCTGCTCAACCTGCTCTACCTCGCCCTCGGCGGGCTGACCTTCATGCTGAGCTTCCGCCTGGCGCGGCGGAAGGGGCTGCTGCATCAACTCGGCGAATAGGCGCGGCTGGTCTTGCGGCGGCGGCGCCAGATCAATCTGCAATCAGCTGGAACCACCTGATTGCAGGAAAATTGATCTGGTTTGACAAGATAGAGCAACTTATCTGCGTCCGTTAGGACGCAGGTTGCTCTAGCACGCCCCGCAGCAGACCGAGGACCAGCAGCGCGGCGCTGCCATCCTCCACCGAGATGCCGAAGTCGAACACCGACTCCTTGCCGAGACGCTCCTGCAATTGAAGGAACGCGCCGCCGGCCGCCTGCTGCGCCAGGATGCAATGATCGAGCGCGGACCCGTCGATCCGGTGCAGTGCGGCCGCCGCGGCCAGGGCGGGAAAGCCGTCCAGGACCACCGGCAGCCGGGCGACCCGCGCGGCGACGACCGCGCCGGCCAGCGCGGCAAGCGCATGCCCGCCATGGCGCGCCAGGGCGGCGAGCGGATCGTCCTGGGCTTCATCCGCCAGCGCCGCTTCGGCCAGCCGCGCAGCGGCCCGCGAGACGCCGGGCCCGGCGGCGGCGAGGCACAGCAGGTCGAGCCCTTCCTCGACCGCCGTCATCCCGTAGGCCATCGCGGCGGCGCATTGCTGTTGCGTCAGCCCTGCGGCGCCGACATCAATCACCATCTCGAAGACGCGGAGCTCCGCATCGTAGACGCGGCAGAGCGCGTTGAGCCGCGAGCGGCCGGACCTGAGCGCGTCGAGCGTCGCCGCGGCTTCGTCGCTGCCGTCCCATTGGCCGAGGAAGACCGCGGCGCGCGGCCGTTCAAGGCGCGGCGGGAAGGCCCCGCGTCCCGCGCCCACCCAGGCCGCGAGCGCATCGAGCAGGCCGAGCGAGCCCGCTTCCGGCATGGCGCGGTTGCCGGCGCCGGCAGGCGCGGCCTCGTCGGCCCAGCGCGGAAGGCTCCGGATCAAGTCGCGGATCTCGGCGAGCGACGGGTCGAGCGTATTGGGCATCCGTGATTTCTCAACATGCCGGCATCGGCCGGCGCGGGACGCGGTATCGCCCGCGCGCCAGGCACCGTCAACAAACTATCACACGCCGGCCGCTTGGCCCCGATCCCCGCGGCCGGTATAAAGAGATCT
>Ga0299906_10001213_pt1 | contig 22253 bp, 16 predicted proteins | sample RVTome_14_FD_200259 | JGI IMG/M metagenome (GOLD analysis project Ga0299906, IMG submission 200259) | Soil microbial communities from uranium-contaminated site in the Upper Colorado River Basin, Wyoming, United States - RVT145D125 (version 2) ...
TCACGCTTTCGAGCGCGAGGAGCGAGTCGCGGATCTGCTTCGCTCTCGCTCCGAGCGCGTATCCGCCGTCGCCCATCTTCTGGAGCATCTCGCCCTCGACGACGCGCGCGTTGGCCGTCCAGATCACGCCCGAGGGCGGATTCAAGAGAAACGGATATTCTTCCGCGGCGAGATAACCGTCCCACGCTCTTTCGCCGCTCGCCCAGGAGGCCGGAAGGCTTCCGTCGAATCCGATCCGCCTCGGGATCCGGCCGGCCACCGTCCAGCCGATCGACCCTTCACGGTCGGCGACGACGAGGTTCTGAGGCGGGATTCCGACCGTGGGCGCGACGGCCAGAGCCTCGCTTACCGTAGTCGTTTCCTCGAGAAGGCCGAGCCTGAGGTTGACGCCGGAAGGGTCGTGCGCGATCCACCGGAGAGCGCGGGCTCGCCCGCGATGGTCCTGGTCGATCACCGGACCCCAAACGGTCTCCCGCACTTCGAGCTCGACCGCGGCTTCGCCCCGCACCACGATCGTTTCGCGATGAATCTCGAACGGCGTCATTCCCGACGGCGAGAGGTAGCGGCCGGGGTCGTCGGGGTCGGTCTCGATCTGGACGAGGTCCACCCAATCCCCGCCGGTATTGGTGAATCCCCAGGCGATGTCTCCGTTCGAGCCCACGACGAGAGACCCGGTGCCCGGCAGGGTCACGCCCACCAGACGCCGCGGCGGATCGGGACCGAAGGTCATGACGGCGCGATACCAGAGGTTCGGGACGGCATGGCCGAGGTGCATGTCGTTCGCGAGAAGGGCGCCGCCGGTCTTTGTCTTCGTTCCCGCGACCGCCCAGTTGTTGCTTCCGATATCGGCTTCGAGCTCGAAGCTGAATCGGGCGGAGGTCGGCGGCTCGAGCTCGACCACGCCGGGACCGGGAATCGGCGCTCCGACCAGGGAATCTCCGAAAAGAGGCGCGTCCCATTCCGTTCCCGCGGGGCTCAGGAACTCTGCGAGCTCCGGACGCAGGACCTCGCGGAGGAGCCCGCGCGCGGACTCCAGGGCGCCCCGGTCGTCGTTGAGCTCGAAGAACATCGAGAAAACGACGAGGACCGAGTCCTCTCCACTCCACGGCGCGGGGTCGGATCTCAAGACGAGGTACTCGAAGGGAGGAGCCTCGAGCGCGGCGAGCCCGGCATTGACTCCATCGACGTAGGCCGAAAGAAGCGCGAGCTCGTTCGGGCCCGCTTGCTCGACGACGCGCCGGGCGCGCTCCCTCATGCGGTGGACGCGGTGGTAGCGATCGATGCTCACTCCGGACGCCCCCAGAAGCTCGGCGAGCTCACCCGCCGCGCGGCGGCGCATCAAGTCCATCTGGAAGAAACGCTCCTGCGCGTGAACGAACCCGAGAGCGCGGGCGACGTCGGCGCGGCTTTCTGCGTGAAGAGTGGGTACGCCGGCGCCGTCCCGCTCCACGACGACCGGGGCCGCGATTCCTTCGAGCACGAGCTCGCCGTCGACGGCCGGAAGGCTTCCCGAAAGGAGTCGGTGAGTCCAGAACGAGCCCGCGGCGCCGACAAGGAGCACGGCCAAACAAAGGCCGGCGAGGACGCGTTTTCCGCGAACCGACATGCGCGGGGGATGTTATCAGCTCAAACGAACAGGCGCTTCAGCTTGTCCTGGAGTCCGCTGTCCTGGCCCTTGATCTCGACGAGCGCGCTTCGCGCCTGGGAGAGCTTGGGGTTGATGGCGAGCGCCGCTTTGAACTCGGCGAGAGCGCGCGACTTCATGTCGAAGGACTGGTAGTAGCGGCCGAGGAGATAGTGGGCCTCGGCGTTCTGGGGGTCGAGAGAAAGAGCGCGGCGAAAGTGTCGCTCGGCCTTGCTCTTCATCACGGCGTTCGTCGCGAGAGCCTGGGCCAGCATTACCTCGTACTTGGCGCTTTCGGGCTCGAGCGCGACGACCTCGTAGAGAAGGGAGATCGTCCCTTCCTCGTCCTCGACCATCTTCCGGAGCTTGATCTCGCGGAGAAGGCGCTTGAGCTCGTCCGTCGACGCCTTTCCGCGGCGCGCGGCCGCCGGCCTCTCGGGCTCGGTCTCTTCCGCCGGCACGACCTTCGCTTCCAGCAGCCGAGCCCTGGCCTGAGCGAGCCGTTTCTTGATCTCCTCCACCTTGAGGAAAAGCGTCTTCTCGTTCTCGACGGTCTTCTGCTTCTGGGACCAGGTGGCTTGTCGTTCCTCGTAGGCTTTCTCGATTGCCTCCGGAGCCGCAGCACCGTCGACGGCGAGAAGCTCCTCGGCCGAGGCCCTCTCGGAGTTCTCGAACTCCAGGAGCACCTCCTGGCGCACGTTCGTGGCCCTCGCGCCTTCCACGCTCTTGTCCAGCTTCGACAGAAGAAACGTTCCGATCTCTTCCTGAACCTTGAGAGGCTTCGCCTCCCGTCTCTCCTGGGCGCGCTCGAGAATTCCGGCGGATAGGAGACCGTACACCGCGCGAAGCACCGTGCCGCGGCCCTTGCCCACTCGCTCCACGATCGCTTCCAGAGAACGATCCTTTTGTGCCGCCTCCATGATCAGGAGCTCGACGGGCACGAAGCGCACCTCCTCGAAGCTGAAGGGCGGACACTTCGAAAGGCGAACCTGGCTCTTGGCCTTCGGAAGGGCGTCCCCGATGAGCTTACCGTTCTTCATCAGGCGGATCCCTTCGAGCTGGATGCGGTAGAGCGAAAGGCTCAGCCGGAGCTCCATGGGAATCGGGCACTCCTGCTGCTCGAACCGGTACATGCCCTCTTCCACGGCGAAAAGCGAGGTTGCGATTTTGCGTGCCTGGTTGGCAAGCTCGCGGCCGAGCTCGTCCTGGGAGAGATAACCGGCCTCCACGATCGCTTCGCCGATGCGCCGCTTGCCGTTCATCAGGCTCGCGGCGAGATCGAGCTCGCGCTCCGTGATCTTGCCGGCGTCGAGGAGACACTGTCCGAGCCGGTCGCTCTTGGAGTTGCTCGCGGCGAAGACGATGAAGCCGCGGTCGAAGTAGATGGTCCGGACGTTTCTCTGGAAGGTCACTTCGAGACAGCCCGAGAGCTCGTGAAGGGCGATGGTCTTGAAGACTTCGGGAAGGGCGATGCGCGCGAGCGAGCCGACGTTCGCCATCGTCGCGGCGGACGTCTTGGTTCGGGAGGTTCGGACGGCTCGACTCACGGCGGCAATCGACTCGGGAAACGGAACATAGGATTCACGCTCCGTGCCAGCGGCCAATGGCCGTATCTCGTTGCAAACAAGGCGTCGTGGCCAGACCGTCGTGGGGAAAATCCCATGGACCCGATTCGAAGCTGAGGGGATCTGCTGATAGTATCGAATCGATGTGGGCCACTCTCCTTCTCCTTCTGTCCGTTTCCGCACCGAAGGATCACGTGAGCTTTCTCGTCCTGGGTAAGACGACGAACCATCGGCAGTCGGAGAGCGGGGAGCTCGGCCTCCTGAACTACCACTTCTTCGCGGAAATCTTCGTGCGCGAGGGAGGCCGCGTGAGCGACGCCGCGCTGAGCTTTCCCGGAGGAGAGGTGCAGTCGTTCGAGGACCGCGGCGGCCATGCTCTCGAGCTCCATGGGGGACGGTTCGAAGGCGGGGAGGCGCTCGACCGGAAGTACCCGGCGGGGGAGTACGCGCTGCGCTTCGAGACTCCGGACGGGTCGATTGACGGAAGGCTTCTCCGGATGCGAGGGTCCCGCATCCCGAAACCGCCGAGCATCACGCTTCTGCAGGAGGGTAAGGCGGCATCACCGCGGTCGATCGATCCTTCGAAAGACCTCACCGTCCGCTGGAGCGAGTTCGAAGGCGCCACCTCGGACCCGAACGCGATCCTCGACGACCTGGTGTTCGTCGTCGTCGGAAACTGCCATGCCGAGCGCGTCGTCCATAGCGGAAGACCGTTCGAGGGGACACCTTTCCTCACGTATCGGACGAAGGAGCACACGATTCCCGGCGGGAAGCTTTCGCCCGGCGAGGCGCATCAGATGTTCGTCGAGCACGCGGCCGTCGACACCAGCGAGGAGGACGGGATCGTCGCTCTCGTGACCTACGCCTCGACCACCTTCCTGGATTTCAAGACCCTCGGATCCCCCGCGGGGCCGCCCTGTCCCGTGGTCATGCCTCCGTTCGATGGCGGTCAAACCGACCGAAAGCACCCTTGAGATTCTCGAAGTTCGGCGACAAGTTCACGCGAGAGTCGGGCATCCTCCGGTTGATGGACGATCTCGGGGAGGCGCTCTCGGGCGGCGAGAGAATGCTGATGCTCGGGGGCGGCAACCCCGCGCGAATTCCCGAAATGGAAGCAAAGTTCCGCGAGCACATGCGTCTTTCGCTCGAGCGGGGCGACTTCGACGATCTCGTCGCGAGCTACGACTCGCCCCAGGGCCATCGGCGGTTCCTCGAAGCGCTGGCGGAGCTTCTCCATCGGCGATACGGATGGGAGGTGACGCCCGCGAACGTCGCGATCACCAACGGGAGCCAGACGTCGTTCTTCTACCTCTTCAATCTCCTCGCGGGGACCGCCGCCGACGGACGCCGGAGGAAGATTCTCTTCCCGCTCACGCCGGAGTACATCGGCTACGCCGACGCCGGCATCGAGCCCGACATCTTCGCGGCTTCGCCGCCTTCGATCGAGCTTCTGGAGCCCGACTTCTTCAAGTATCACGTCGACTTCGACCGGGTCGCGGTGACGGACGACGTCGCCGCCATCTGCGTCTCGCGGCCGACGAACCCCACCTCGAACGTGCTCACCGGGGAAGAGCTCGAGAGGCTCCGGGCGCTCGCCGTGGAGCAGGGGATTCCTCTCCTCATCGATAACGCCTACGGGACGCCGTTTCCCAACATCCTGTTCACCGACGCCGAGCCGATGTGGGACGAGAACGTGATCCTCACCATGAGCCTCTCGAAGCTCGGCCTTCCGGGGGTGCGCACCGGAATCGTCGTCGCGAACGAGGAGATGGTCAAAGCGCTCTCGTCCCTCAACGCCGTGGTCTCGCTCGCTCCCTCGAGCTTCGGCGCCTATCTCGCGCTCGACCTGGTGCGAACGGGCGAGATCCTGGAGCTCAGCCGGAACGTGATCCGTCCGTTCTACGAGCGCAAGTCGCGGCAAGCCCTGTCATGGGTCCGGGAGCACCTCTCGGGGATCGACTATCGAGTCCACAAGCCGGAGGGGACGTTCTTCTTCTGGCTCTGGTTTCCGGGACTTCCCATCACCTCCGCCGAGCTCTATCAACGGCTGAAAGCCCGCGGAGTCCTCATCGTGCCCGGGCACTATTTCTTTCCGGGGCTGACCGAGACCTGGCGTCATCGGGAGGAGTGCCTTCGGTTGAACTATTCTCAGGACGAAGGGGTCGTCGAGAAAGGGATTGCGATCCTCGCGGAGGAGGTGAAGAAAGCGACCAGGGGAGCGGGGGTTGTCTGAAGGGGATGGGACGCACTGAAATCGGAGGTGTCGGGGATGGCGAGCCGTCCTGGGCGCTTGCGCGGCGCCCACGTTCGGCTTCCAAGTGTTCATGAATCCGAATCACGGGATTTGCTGGTTGACTGCAGGGCCCTGGACGTCGGCGTCGGTATAGAGCGGGAAGCGCCCCGCCACTATTTTTCGTCACGCCGAGCGAGATCGAACGCCCGCTCGGCCTCATAGCGCTCGGCCGCGGTTTCGTCCTTCCGGAGCTCCCCGTCGATCTCATCGGGATGGTCGGAGTAGTACGCGAGCGGGCGAGGAGGTCACGGCCGACGAAGTCCGTTCCCAGGAGATGCCGGGGGCTGGGAAGCTCGTTCATCGCCCCGAGATCCATTGAATCCGGGTCGGCGGGGAGGAAGCCTGCGAGCGAGAAAAGATAAACGAGGGTAATGGCCGCCGCTACGAAAATACCATAGGCGGCGGCGATGGTCTTTGCCTTCCGGCGTGCTCGTATGCGCTCCCAGAACGTGGGGCTCGCTCGCGACTTCGACGTAGGTGCTCATGATCTCAGGGTCTCTCCCGGCCTCCGCGAGGCGCGGGTTCACCCCCACCTGCACCGCCTCTTTGAGCATGTGGCCGAGACGGACGATGAGGGCCGCCACCAGCGTGATCCCGAGGAGCACGGGTAGTCCTGGTCGAGCCGCCGCCTGCCAGGCGAGCCTCCCCATCCCGGGCCAGTTGAAGACCTGTTCGACGATGATGGCCCCTCCCAGCACGTAAGGGATCTTGCTCGCGAGAAGGGAGGAGAGCGGCATGGCGAAACCATCCTTATAAAGGTGGCGCCAGAGCTGCATAAAGGTGGCGCCAGAGCTGCGCTCCTTTGGCGCGCGCCGTCCGGATAATAGTCCTCCGCCAGCACGCCCTACAGGTGAGTCGCGAGATGTCGCGTCATTTCGGAGACGGTCGACCATCCATGGCTAAGTTCTTTCGGATGGCAACAACAATGCCATAGAATCATGGCAGCCTTCGTGCTATACTTTCCCAATGGGAACTGCGAAAGGGAATCTCCATGTCCCGCTCCCCGATGAGCTGCACGAGAAACTACGCGCGGAAGCAAGAAAGTCGGGGCAGCCCGCCACGGAGATCGCCCGAGAGGGAATTCGTCTCCTGCTCGAGCTGCGGCGGCGAGAAGCCATTCACTCCGAGATAGCCGTTTACGCGCAAGCCGTGGCCGGTAGCCGAGCCGACCTCGACGCGGACCTCGAAGCGGCTTCCATCGAGCATCTGCTCGAATCCGAGGAGCCGTAATGAAACGCGGCGAGGTTTTCGTAGCCGCACTACGCCCCCGGTCGGGCTCCGAACAGCGAGGGACTCGGCCCGTCATCGTCGTTTCTCACGATGCCTTCAACGAAGTCGTCGGGTGGCGCTCGGTGATCGTCGTTCCTGTCTCCTCGTCCGACAAGCAGGCCGCTCGCGGACCAACTGCGGTGCCGATCGAGAGCGGCGCGGGAGGACTGGCTCGAAAGAGCGTGGCTCTCTGCCATCAAGTGACTACTCTCGATCGTTCCAAACTTTCGAGACGACTTGGTACGCTTCCACCAGACGATTCGGCCCGAGTGGACGCGGGCTTGAAGGCTGCGCTGAGTTTGCTCTAGCCGGTTTTGAAAGAGCACGAACGACAGTTCGCGACCTTGACATTGCGTCATGGAGGGAACTAGCCTCCGAGACCAGCACGAGCCCACGATGATTGGGCGCACCCTCTCCCATTACAGGATTCTCCAGAAGCTCGGCTCGGGTGGGATGGGAGATGTCTACCTTGCCAAAGACTCCCAGCTCGACCGCGAGGTAGCCCTCAAGGTCCTTCCGCCGGACCTCGCGGAGAGCGAGGAGCGGCGATCGCGTTTCCAACGAGAAGCGAAGGCGGTCGCGGCGCTTAACCATCCCCATATCGTCACCGTGCACTCCGTCGAGGAGGTCGAAGGCGTTCACTTCATCACCATGGAGCTCGTTCGAGGAAAAACGCTCTCGGAGATCATCCCCAGGAAGGGACTCTCGCTCGTGAAGTTCTTCGAGATCGCGATACCGCTCGCCGATGCGGTGGCCGCCGCCCATGAGAAGGGGATCCTTCATCGCGACCTGAAGCCCGACAATCTCATGTTGAGCGACGAAGGAAGGCTCAAGATCCTGGACTTCGGGCTAGCGAAGCTGAAGCCCGAGGCCGGGGTCAGCGGCATCAGCGAGCTCCCGACGAAATCACGAACCGAGGAAGGGCGGATCGTGGGAACGGTCGCCTACATGTCGCCGGATCAGGCGGAGGGCAAGACCCTCGATTCTCGCTCCGACATCTTCTCCCTCGGCATCGTTCTCTACGAGATGGCGACCGGAGAGCGTCCTTTCCAGGGCGAGACCACCGCTTCGGTGCTGTCCTCCATCCTCAAGGACACCCCTAAATCGGTGAACGAGATCAACCCCGCGCTCCCGAGCCTCCTGGGAAGGATCCTCCGGCGTTGTCTGGTCAAAGACCCGGAGCATCGGTATCAGACGGCGAAGGACCTGCGGAACGAGCTTCAGGAATTGAAGCGAGAAGTGGATTCGGGCGAGTTTCAGGAGGGCGTGCCTCCTCGATCGTCTGCGACCGTAGCGAAGCGGATCCTCGCGACGGTGACGGTTCTGGCTGTAGCCGCCGGGCTCTACCTTTTGCGGCGATCGCCGGAAAAGACGTCGCTTCCAACGACCACGTTCACCCAGCTCACCTCCCTGGCCGGTGTCGAGAGCTTTCCCAGTCTGTCACCGGACGGGGGCGGGCTCGTCTACGTCAGCGCGGCTTCCGGAAACCAGGACATCTACCTGCAGAGGGTGGGCGGGCAGAATGCGGTGAACCTGACGGCGGACTCGCCCACCGATGACAGCCAGCCCGCGTTCTCTCCCGATGGCACCCGCATCGCTTTTCGCTCGGAGCGGGACGGGGGCGGCATCTTCGTCATGGGAGCAACGGGTGAGTCCGTCAATCGGGTCTCTGATACCGGGGGCAACCCCGCCTGGTCTCCCGAGGGGGAACGAGTCGTTTTCTCGACGGTGCCCGTCAGCAGCGCGTTTCGAGGACAATTTGTCGGCGCTCTCCGTGTCGTGCACGTCGACACCGGGGAAGTCCGCTCGATCGATGTGAACGGGGATGCAGTCCAGCCTCATTGGTCGCCCCACGGACACCGGATCGCGTTCTGGAGCCGCACGCTCTCGGAACGGAACTACCGGGACATCGGGACGGTTCCCGCCGATGGGGGTGAAGTCGTCCCGGTCACCCGGGACGAGCACATCGACTGGAACCCCGTTTGGTCGCCCGACGGCAAGTACCTCTACTTCTGCAGCAGCCGCGGGGGCACGATGAGCCTGTGGCGTGTGGCGATCGAGGAGGAAACCGGGACTGTACGGAATCCTCCCGAGCTGGTCACGGCGTCTCAGGCCGCCCGCGTGGGGCTTCTCTCCTTCGGAAGCGCCGGTCGCCGCATCGCCTATCAGGCGGATATCAGTACGGAGAACCTACAGAGGATTGCCTTCGATGCGATGTCGGAAGCAGTCGTCGGAGAGCCGATCGATATTACCAGCGGGTCAAGATTGTCACGTTTCCCAAACCTTTCTCCCGACGGCCAGTGGATAGCGTTCATGCTCGTCTTCGGAGGCGGGCAAGCGGATATAGCGGTCATGCGCGCGAACGGCACCGGTCTTCGCCAACTGACGGATGAGCCTCACTTCACCAACTTCAAGCCTCGATGGTCTCCGGATGGCAGCGGCCTGGTTTTCTATTCGAGCCGGAGCGGGAACTCCGAGCTCTGGTTCATTCGTCCCGACGGAAGCGGTCTCCGCCAGCTTACTGACACCCCTTCCCCGATCCTGCATTTCGCCTGGTCTCCGGATGGAAAACGCATCGTCTATTCCTCGGAGGGCGACTCCTTCATCTCTCAGCCGGGCGTGCCGTGGAAAGAGCAGAGTCCGGAGAAGCTTCCGCGCCCCCTCGAGGGGCGTTTCCGCGCCAACTCCTGGTCTCCCGATGGCGCGCGGCTGGCAGGCTCGATCGTATTCGAAGAGGGAAAGGTCCAGATCGCGGTCTTCTCCCTGGTCTCCCGGGAATACAGGATGTTTCCCGCGGAAGGCGTATACCCGGTGTGGCTCGGCGACAACCAGAGACTGCTGTTCCTGCACCAGGGGAAGATCTTCCTCCTCGACGAAGAGACCGGCCGTTTCCACGAGGTCTTGTCTTTGGAGCCGGACAGGATCGCCGACCAGATTGGAGTGTCGAGAGACGACGGCACGGTCTACTTCAGCCGTGAGAAATCCGAAGCCGATATCTGGATGCTCGCACTCGACGAGAAACCGGAGTGAGAAACTCTACGTCCGATTCAGCTCGCGAACCGCCCGGAACGCCTCGTCGAACGCCACCTGGCTGAGCGCGCCCGGGCCCGAGTCGGAGCTGGTCCATGGTCGAAACCTAAGCGGGCGACGGCGCCCAAAGTCAATCACCCACTCTTTCCTATTGATTTCCTATAGGAAGCGAACTAGACTCCTATCGAGCTTCGATAGGTAGACATTATGCCCGGCGAAGAGAGAACCGACGTTCCCCAGGGGACGCTGGACCTGCTGATTCTCAAGACCCTCTCGCTCGAGCCCATGCACGGTCTCGGGGTCTCGAGGCGCCTCGAGCAGGTGAGCCGCGGGCGCTTCCGGGTGAATCCCGGGTCGTTTTTTCCCGCTCTCCACCGGATGGAGCAGGAAGGCTTCATCGAGGGCGAGTGGCGCGCTTCGGAGAACAACCGGAGGGCCAGGTACTACCGCCTGACGCGCGCGGGAAGACGAAGGCTCGAGCGGGAGAGGCGCGAGTGGCGGCGTACCGCCTCGGCAATCGAGAACGTGCTCGAGGCGGTGTGATTTCGTGCGCAAGCTTCTTCGCGTCCTGCGAAATCTGGTCGGGCGAGAGGCTCTGGACAGCGAGCTCGACGAAGAGCTCGAAACCTACGTCGAGCTTCTCCAGACGGAGAACGAGCGCTCCGGGCTCGACGCCGCGGAAGCGAGGCGGCGGGCGCTCCTCGAGCTCGGAGGCAAGGAGTCGGTGAAGGAAAGCGTCCGGGATCGCCGCGTGGGCGAGCCGTTCCTGGTCTTTCTGCGAGACCTTCGGTTCGCCGGCCGGATCCTGGCGAAGAGCCCGGGCTTCGCCGCCCTCGTGGTCTCGACGCTCGGGCTCGGGGTTGGTTTCACCACGGCGGTGTTCTCGGTCGCTCACGGCGTGCTTTTCTCGAGCCTTCCCTATCCCGAGCCCCATCGCCTGGTGTACCTCTGGACACATACGAAGGACGGACGGAAGCCCTTTTCCCCACCCGACTTCGTGGAGCTTCGCGAACAGTCGTCGGCGTTCGTCGAGCTCGCGGCAATCCAGGGGGACGGTCTTCAGACGCTCTCCGTCGACGGGAGACCGGAGCCGGTGAGGGTGAGGGACGTCACGCCGAACTTCCTCACCGCTTACGGCGTCGAACCCTTCCTCGGCCGCGGCTTCCGTCCGGAGGACGACACCCCGGTCGCGTTCGAGGATTGGGGGAATCCGAACGTCGAGCTTCCCGCCGGAGTGGTTCTCATCAGCTACGAGCTCTTTCGGGATCGGTTCGGGGGCGATCCGGGAGCCCTCGGAAAGCTCATTCGTCTCGATCTGCATCCCTACCAGATCGTGGGAGTGACCCCGCCTTCGTTCCGAGCGCTAATTCCGGAGGACGGCGACTACACGGTGAACGCGGACGTGTGGTCCTTGAGCCGGATGGATTTTCCCCGGATGCCCCGGGACGTGTCGTTTCTGCGAACCGTCGGCCGCTTGCGCGAGGGAGTCCGTCTCGAGAGCGCGAAAGCCGAGGCATCGCTCTTCGCCGAGCGGCAGCGGAGCCTCTTTCCCATCCACCGGGAAAGCTCGTTCTCGGTCGAAGTAGTCCCTCTCCAGGCGAGCTTAGCGGAAGGGTACGACCGGACGCTCTGGATTCTGCTCGGCGCCGTAGGCTTCGTTCTCCTCATCGCTTGCGCGAACCTGGCGAACCTGCTTCTCTCGCGCTCGGTTACCAGGCAGAAGGAGCTCGCAGTGCGTATGGCTCTCGGCGCCGGCCGGGGTCGTCTCGCGAGGCAGATGCTGACCGAGAGTCTCCTTCATTCGCTTCTCGGCGCCATCGGCGGAATCCTCGTCTGCCGCTTGCTCATCGCTCTCCTGTTACGGCTGGCACCGCCGTCTCTCCCCCGGGTCGAGGAGATTGGAATGAACCTGGCGGTCCTCGCCGTCTCGTTCGCCGCGGCCCTGGTCGCGTCGATTCTCGCGGGTCTCGGGCCGGCGATGCTGTTTTCGCGTCCCGGGAGCGTCGCCGCCGCCGGCCACGCGGGCCGCGGTTCGACGGAGCTCGAGCCGCGGCGCTGGGACGGTCTTCTCGTCGTCGCCGAGGTCGCGCTCGCCGTGGTGCTGGTCATAGGAACGTCGCTCCTGCTTCGGAGCCTCGTGGGCATTCTCCAGGTCAAACCGGGCTTCGAGCCCGAGCGGCTGCTGACGGCGGAGGTGTCCTTATCGAGCCGGCGCTACCCGCGCTATCCGCGGCCCGACGCCAGGGTCCGGTTCGTTCGCCGGGTGGCGGACGAAATAGCGACGCTCCCCGGCGTCGATCAGGTGGGTCTCGCGCTCGTCGTACCGCTGAGCGGCCAGGACACCGGACACGGCTACGCCACTGACGCCACCGCGTCGGCATCGGTGTCGCCGCCTGCCCGATATCGCCCCATCACCCCGGGCTATCTCGAGGCGGCGGGAACGCGCCTTCTCGCCGGACGCGATCTCGAATGGGCGGACCTCGAGCAGGAAAAGCTCGTGACCCTGGTCGACGAGAAGCACGCGCGGAAAGCCTGGCCCGGGGAGGAGGCCCTGGGAAAAAGGCTTCGGATCGAGGTGTGGTCCACCCGCACCGGTCCCATCGAGCTCGAACCCCTGTGGACGGAAGTCGTCGGCGTCGTAGAGAACGTCCGCAGCTCCGGGCTGGATCGCGACGACGACGTGACCATTTACCTCCCCTACAATCTCTACGCGGTGTCCGAGCTGTCTCTCCTCGTGAGATCGGGCGCGGACCCCGCGCGCCTCACCGAAGAGATACGCGAGAGCATGATCGCGATCGATCCCGACCTCGCGGTATTCAACTTTCGCGTGATGGACGAATGGATCGCGGAATCCGTGTCCTCCCGGCGTTTCAGCGTCACTCTCCTGAGCGCGTTCGGAATCTCGGGCCTGTCGCTGGCTCTCGTCGGGATCTACGGCGTCCTCGCGAGCTCGGTCAGCGTGAGACGTCGCGAGCTGGGACTGCGCCTGGCGTTGGGCGCCGCGCCCTCCGAGGTCCTGAGGATGGTGATGTCACGAGGGGCGACGTGGATCGGGGCGGGCCTCGCTCTCGGCCTGGTCGCCGCGAGCGCGCTCTCCCGATTCCTCGCGAGCCAGCTCTACGGAATCGGTCCGACGGACGGACTCGTCTATTCCGGTGTCGCGGTGCTCACCCTGGTCGTGGGTCTCGGAGCCTGTTACTTCCCCGCGCGCCAGGCGGCGCGGATCGACCCCATGAAGACGCTCCGCCTGGAGTAACCGGAGAACCCGGCTCGAGCACCGTTCTCGAGGCCGCGAACGGAGTCGAGGCGCTCTTGCCCTCGAGGGCGGTGACGGTCGACTCGATTTCCTCGTATCGGATCTCATCATGCCGCGGATGGGTGAACGGGAGTTCGCCTCGCGGTTGCGGTCCCGGCAGGTAGCAACGGTGAGAAAGCTCTGTTGCACGGCAACCGTCCCTCCCCGATGACGAAGAGGGCGGAGACGAGAACGAGCCCGCCTAGTGAACCGGAACGGCGACCGATTGCGGCTCCGGGACCGCGGAATCCGCTCCGTTGGTCGCGAGACCGTTTCGAGTCTCTTTCCTCTCTCGATGCGCGCGGATCAGGCGCTTCAGCTCCGCGGGCTCCCCGGAGGCGTTTTCGATCGCCTTGAGCTCTTCGATCTCCGCCTCCGCCTGCTGTCGGAGACCATCCAGCATGGAGTTGAAGATTGCAGGGATTTCTCGCAGGAAGTCCCGTTGACGGAACTGGAGTCGAACCCCAAACTCCCCGCGGCCGACACGAACCAGGCTCTGCTTGGTCCGGTACAAAGGCCCGGCGATCTGGTTGCTCATGTAGAGGGCGACGATCACCAGCACCACCAGCCCGAACATCGATACGAAAGCGACCGCGATCGCGAGCAGCTCGGGAACCGAGACCAGAGGATATGTCTCCGGGCGTGGAAAGAGATAATAAAACTGGATCAGGTGTTGCTGATAGAAGAAGTAGACGACCACAGCGAAGAACAAGCTGTTCGCGAGCCAGAGAGACATCATCGTGCCCATGAGCCGTATCTGAAAAGGCTTATCGATGATGTAATGCCGCTTATGAAAGGGCGGGCGGCGTTCACGGGCTCGATCGTGGGATTGGGAGTCGCTCATGGAAAACCCTCCTTCCTTCCCGTAGTCCGGCGTCAGGAGCTTGTCGCTATGAGGCGAGGCTCGAGGAAGCCGATGACTTCCGCCGTCGCTGCGGAGCGGAGAAGGCCTGGAAATTAAACCGGGATTATTACTCTCAAGGTTATCATGCGGGCGGCGCGTGTACAATCCTTCTCGCGCCTGCCCCAATTATTTCCAACCGGACCGGGGTCTTTTCACTACAACCGCGTCCGGAACGATTCGGAACCTCGAAATCGATACGACGCTTCGCCTTCCGCTGGAAAGGGAAGAAAACCCGGGACGCAGCCATCGGGAGCGAGACGTCGTTCCTGTATCCGAAAGCCCCCACCTCGGCCGGGCTCCACCGGCAGATGGTCATATAACTCTTGTTCGACGAGGGAACTGCGAGGGGAGCTTCTGTGGAACGATATTTGCTGATGATCCTTCGAGCTTCCACAAGAAGCATGTCTCTCGCGTTCCGAGCGACGGAGGATGTCATGAGAGTGGGTCCCGGGATTCGTCAAAAGGGCTTTTCGCTGATGGAAGTCATGGTCGCCCTTCTCATCACCATGATCGTGATGGCAGCCGTGTTCGTCCTCTTGCAGCGAGGTCAGAACAGCTTCCGCCGGGAGCCCGAGGTTTCCGATATGAATGCCAGCGCGAGAGCGGGGATGGAGCGGATCAGTCAAGATCTCACCGTGGCGGGCTACAACACCCCGGCCACGATGTCGATCATGTGGTTCGACGGCGGAGGGATTACGCCGGACGAGGTGACCATCGTCTACGCCGATCCCGAGATTCCGATTTCACAACCGAAACCCTGTGGCGGAGGCGGTGGAGGCGGTGGAGGCGGCGGTCCCTGCAACACCATCGGGTCCTCCGCGACACTGAACCTCGACCCTAACAGCTTCAAGCCCGAGCCCGCCGATTTCGAGCAAGCCTACGCCGACGGAATGGTGCTCTTCGCGATTCAAGGCCCCAACGGCAACCCGGCCTGCGATGCGATTCAGCCGGGAATCGTTCCTTTCGAGGTGACCCAGCCGCCCCTATGCACCGGGGCCGGAGGAGCGGGCAGTGGCCCGGCAGGCTGCGCCACTCTCAACGTAAATCACAACCCCGGCGCGGGCGTGACCGGGTTGAATCTGCCCCAGGGATTCAACAATGACGTGAGCGTCGACTGCGCCATCATCGGCGTGTTCCATGTCATTCAGTATCGAATCAATCCCTTACCGCCTGCGGTAAATCCGTCTCTCGAACGACGAGACCTGGTTCTGAATGAACCCTGGTCTCCGGTATCCGCGAACATCGAGAACCTCCAGGTGCAGTATGTGCAGGGCTTCGGCAACCTCTTCGAGGACGAGCCCGCGCTCGTACCCATGGGGGGCGATCCGACCACCTGGATCACAAGAGTCCGCTTCACCGTCTCCGGAAGGAGCGAGAGCACCAACCTCGAGGGCGCGACGGCCGGTGTTTTCGCCGCCGAAGACACTCATCTGAGACGGAACTTCTCGACGATGATGAGCCTCAGAAACCCGCTCGCACAGGCGCAGGAGAAGGCTCGGGAGCTCGGGATCGCCGGCTGGAACTGAGGCAGGAGCCAGGTCTCAAGACGGAATGACGCCGGTTCCATTGTCTTCCGGGTTCCGATCGATGAGCTTGTGGAAGAGGTCGATCCCCGCCTTCTTCGGCTCCTTGTCGAACGACGGTGCCCGGTTACCTCCCCGCGCGTCAGGCGGCGCGAATCGACCCCATGAAGACGCTCGGCCTGGAGTAGCCGGAAGGCAGGGTCAGGCGCCGGATTGCATGCCCTCGAGCTCGATCCACCTCTCGAGGATCTCCTCGAGCGCTCGCTTCGCGGAAGAAATCTCGTTCAAAACCGGCTCGACCTCCGCGAAAGGCCTGGTGTAGAAATCGGGGGCCGCGGCCTGCGCCTCGAGCTCAGCGACCTTCTTCTCCAGTGCCTCGATCTTTTCCGGAAGTGCGTCGAGCTCGAGCTGCAGCTTGTAGCTGAGCTTCGCCGCCCTCGCTTCCGGCGACGGCGCTTTCGCGGGCCTGGGGGCGGCGGTTCGCTCGGGGCGGTCTTTGACGGCGAGGGATTTGCCCTTTCGCAGCCAATCGCTGTAGCCGCCGGGGTATCGATTCACGGCGCCGCCTTGCTCGAAAACCAGCGTGCTGGTGACGACGTTGTCGAGAAACGCCCGATCGTGGCTCACGACGATGAGCGTACCGTCGTACTCCACGAGCTGGTCCTCGAGGACCTCCAGCGTCTCCAGGTCCAGGTCGTTGGTCGGCTCGTCGAGCACCAGGAGGTTCGACGGGCGGGCGAAGAGGCGCGCGAGAATCAAGCGATTGCGCTCGCCGCCGGAGAGCGCTTCGACTTTGGTCGTAGCACGCTCCGCGGTGAACAGGAAATCCTTGAGATAGCCGATGACGTGGCGATCCCTGCCTCCGACGCTCACCCGATCGCTCCCATCGGCGACGATCTCGGCGACGGTCTTTTCCAGATCGAAGTCGCGGCGCAGCTGGTCGAGGTACGCGATCTCGAGATTGACCCCGAGCCGCACCGTGCCCGCCTGAGGCTCGAGCTCACCCAGCAGGATGCGAAGAAGGGTGGTCTTTCCCACTCCGTTGTTTCCGACGAGACCCAGCCGGTCTCCGCGCAGGATCTTGAGCGATAGACCCTGAAACAGGATGTCGCTCCCGAAGGCGTGGCTTACCTGTTCGAGCTCGATGACCCGGCGCCCGGAGGATTCCGCGGCTTCTATCTGGAGGCGCGCTTTTCCTTCCGGAGCCACCCGGGCAAGGTACTCCTCGCGCATCGCCTCCAGAGCCCGCACCCGTCCTTCGTTCCGCGTGCGCCGCGCTTTGATCCCCTGCCGGATCCAGGCCTCTTCTTCCCCGAGGCGCTTGTCGAAAAGAGACGCCGCCCGCGATTCCGCCGCCAGAGCTTCCTCCTTGCGCCGGAGGTAACTCTGGTAGTCGCCGGGCCAGCTCGCGAGCCGGGCGCGGTCGAGCTCGACGATGCGTGTCGCGAGCCGGCCCAGAAACGCCCGGTCGTGGGTAACGAACAGAAGCGATCCCGGAAACCCTCGGAGCCGCTCTTCCAGCCATTCGATGGTGCCCAGATCCAGATGGTTCGTCGGCTCGTCGAGGAGCAGTAGCTCCGGGCTCGAGACCAGCGCCCGCGCGAGCGCCGCCCGCCGGCGCCAGCCGCCGGAGAGATCTTTCATGAGGCGCTCCCCGGGCAGGCTCATCTCCGAAAGCAGCGTTTCGACGCGCCGCTCGAGGTTCCAGCCGCCCTCGGCGTCGATTCGGTGCTGCAGCTCTTCGAGCTCTTTCAGCGCGGCTTCGTCCATCGGCGCCGCCGTGCGCCGATGGTAGCGATCGAGGAGGACCTGCAGATGAGAGAGGCCCGAAGCGACGTACTCCCGGAGGGTCTCGTCGCCGGCTCGGGGCAAGACCTGCTCGAGCCGGCTGACCCGAAGGCCCGGCTTTGCCCGGATCTCTCCCGCGTCCGGCTTCAATTCCCCTTCGATGATTCGGAGGAGCGTCGATTTCCCGGCGCCGTTTCGGCCGATGAGCGCGACTCGCTCGCCGGGATCGAGCGCGAGCTCCGCCCGCCGCAAGATCGGCTGGTCGCCGATATCGAGGGACAGGCCGCTGATCGAGAGCAGAGGCATCGCGAGCGATTATAGAGCGCGGCCCACGGGTGGACGCCGCGGAATCTTTCGTTGTACGCTTTGAAAGACCGAGTCCCGTCCCCCCTTGGAGCGTTCGTGAACTTCATTCGATGCCCTCATTGCGGGCTCCGGCACAGCGAGCGATCGGATCGACGCTGTCCCAAATGCCGCAGGGAGCTCGATGCCGTCTCGGCGAGCGACGCTGCGCCCGCACCCTATCGCCCTCCCGCCGCGAGCCCCGCTCGGCCACGGACGTTCTCGTCGTTTAGCCAGCAGAACGACGAAACGATTTCGCTCGGCGCACGGATCGCGGGGGTGGTTCTCGTCCTCAACGCGCTCTCCGCCATTTATTCCAGCATGTTCCTGCAACTGCCCGTGTCGGGACCGGGCCGCTCGACCTCCGCGGTCGTGGATATGATCCTCGGTGTCCTCCTGGTGCTCGGGCAACGCAAAGTCGTACCCTTCTGCATCGTTCGCGTCGTACTGGGAGCCCTGTTGTACCTGGGCATCTCCCTCTACTCGCGGGACCTCGCCACCGCCGCGATGCAGCTTGCGCTGAGCGGTTCCCTTTTGGGACTGCTCTTGGGCACGCCGGGGAACGCTCGGCTCGGGCTCAGCTCCGTGGTGGCGGCGGCCTACGTGGTCTTCGCCGCGTTCGTCCTGCATACGGGCACCCGCGCCAGGAACGCGGAGGCGCTCGTCGCGGCGAGGGAGATCGAGGTCATCGGCGAGGCCGGCGTCCAGGGCGTCGGCTACTACTACCACTTCAAGGCTCCCAACGCCCTGTGGTACGTCCGCAGTCAGGAGGTCACGAAGCGCGAGAACCCGGTCGCCGATCGGTGGCTCGTCCGGCCCGACAAGGACGCGCACCTGATCGTCATCGTGGAAAATTTCGAGGGAGGAGGGGTCGACGTCGACGACTACCAGAACGCCGTGCTGGAGAACCTCAAGAACGCGGCGACTAACGTGGAAGTGTTGGAGACGGGAAGTCTCTTCGAACATTACGAACAGTCGCGCCGGGTTCATGCCCGTGCCGTCGTCATGGGACTTTCCATCGACTATCTCTATGGTCTCGTGGTCTTCGGCAATCAGGGGTACCAGTTCATCGGTTTCGCGGGCGGGCCGGAGTACGCCTCCGTCGCGCCCGAGTTTCAGCAGATGTTCGACACCCTGGTGATCGGAGAGAGGTAGGGCGATCGGGCGAAAGCGCGCGTGATAGGCTCGTGCCATGGAGACCGTTGCCATCGAGACGGGCCCGTTCCAGTTCACGGCGAAGCTCGAGCTGGAGCTCGCCCCCAAGACGTGCGAGGTGTTTCGCCGGCTCCTTCCTTTCGAGAATCGGATCATCCACTCGCGGTGGAGCGGGGAAGCCGTGTGGATTCCCCTGGGGGATCTGAAGACCGGTCTCCCGTTCGAGAACCACACGAGCCATCCCTCGCGGGGCGACCTTCTGCTCTATCCCGGCGGCTTCAGCGAGACCGAGATCCTGTTCGCCTACGGAAGCTCCCGGTTCGCGAGCAAGATGGGACAGCTCGCGGGAAACCACTTCCTCACGGTGGTGGAAGGAAGAGATCAGTTGATGGATCTCGGAAAACAAGTCCTGTGGCACGGCGCGCAGCCCATCGTGTTTCGATCGCGCGCCTAGTGCTCGCGCACATGGGGTGTTGATGGCTTTGGGGAAGTGGATCCATCGTGCGTTCGTTCTCGCGACGAGCCTGGTGCCTCTCGCCGGAGTCCTCTGGTTGGGCTGGTCGGCGAGCACTCTCTTGTGGGTGTTCTGGAGCGAAACTCTCTTGTCCGGCTCGGCGAACGTCGCACGGATCTGGCTCCACCGCCGGCTTACCCGCACCCGGGGGCACTGGCGCCGTCAGATCGACGACTCTTCCAGGCGGGCCGTCGGCAAGGACGAGCCGAAGTCGGAGACCACGTTCCTCGCGGAGTACGCGACGATTCTCTACGTCTTCACCTTCGCCCACGGTCTTTTTCTCGGGGTTTTTCTGGTGATACTCGATCGGAACTGGCGAGGCGAAGGACCCTCGCCCTGGTCGATCGATTCCGAATCCTTCCGAAGCGGCATCCTCGCCGTCGCCGGCATCACCATCCTCGAGCTCCTCTACGACGCCAGGGGCCTCGGGCAGCAGCCTTTCTCGTGGCTCAAGGCCAGGGTGCAGGTCGCGCTCGGACGCGTGGTCATCCTGCATCTCGTCGTCATCTTCGGAGCGTTTCTCATGATGCGCTTCGAGACGCCGATGAGCTTCCTCGGGATCCTCGTCGGTCTGAAGGCGCTGATGGACGTCGGTGTTTCGGCCGGTCCCGTCGAGACTCCGGCGAAGCCGCCGCGCTGGATCGAAGCCCTCGGAAGGAAGCAGGGACTCGACATGGGGCGCGAGTGGACGAGAATCCTCGCCGAGCAAAAGCGCCGGGCGGAGGAGGACGAGTTGCCTCTTCCGCCCGACTGACGTCACTCGAGGCGGTCGCGGGAGAGAACGAAGGCGTAGATTTCCCAGATCTGCTCCTTCGAAAGCAGAGACCCGAACGAGGGCATGAGGGTTCCCTCCACCCCGTTCGCGACGCCCTCTTCGAAGCGCTCCCGGGCGAGCGACGTCCGGAAGAGGTTCGGACCGCTCGCGCCGCCCGACTGGTGGCAGCCTACGCAGCGGGCGCGGTAGAGCCTCTCGCCTCGGGCCACCACCTCCGGTTCGAAGGCCGCGGCGCTCGATTGCGACAAGGATGTCGGCTGCGGGATCCTGTCACCTTGAATCGGCACGCCCCCCTCGGTCGGGGGAAAGCCGTAGCCGGGGAGAACCCGACCGCCCAGGGTATGGCCCGGCTCTCCGACTCGCGGCAAGCCGCCCTGGAGAGTGGTGAGGTTCGTTCCCGTGGGTACGGGCACGGAACCGCCGCCATCGAGAGCGAATACCCAGAGGTTTCCCGCCTTCGGCTCCTTGTAGTAGAAACTCATGTCGCCGCCGATGCCGCCGGAGGGAACGGCGAGGTACTGCTTGCCGTCGAGCTCGTAGGTGATGGGGCTTCCGATGATTCCCGAGCCCGTCTGGAACTGCCAGAGGATCGTTCCCGAGCGCGCGTCGAACGCCATGAAGTAGCCGCGCATGTCCCCGGTGAAAACCAGCCCGGACGAGGTCGCGACCGCGCCGGCCCAGAAGGGAGCGGGGCTCACCGCCCGCCACACCACCTTGCGCTCGACCACGTCGAAGGCGACGAAGTTCCCGGGTTGGTCGCTCGTCAGGTAATTCTGATAATCGGCGCCGAGATACCACTCTCCCTGCGCCGGCGGCTCGAACTTTCCCTCGGCCCAGAACTTCAACCCCATCGCCCACTGGTTCGACATGAAGTAGAGGGTGCGCAGGTCCGGGTTGTAAGCCAGGGGCTGCCAGTCGATCCCGCCCTCGAGGCTCGGGATGATCGGGCCGACCTCGGGGCCGCCCGAAACCGCGACCATGTCCGGATTGACGTTGGGCCTGCCGGTCTCGGGATCGAGACCGAAGGCCCAGTTGATTCCGGGGACGATGGGCTCGCCGTAGAGGAACTTTCCGTTCACGCGATCGAGAGCGTAGAAGAAGCCGTTCTTGTCGTGGTGGAAAAGCGCTTTCACCGGCCCCTGGTCGCCGAGGGCGACGTCCGCGAGCAGGGGCGTGCTCACCGCGTCGTAATCCCAGCAGTCCCACGGAGTGTACTGAAAGCCCCACGCGATCTTTCCGCTGTCGGCATCGATCGCGATCGTCGCCGCCGTCCACTTGTTGTCGCCCTTGCGCACGTGGCAGTTCCACGGAGCGGCGTTTCCCGTATTCCAGTAGACCAGGTTGAGATCCGGATCGAAAACTCCCGTCGTCCATGTAGGGCCGCCGCCGTTTTTCCACGTGTCGCCGGGCCAGGTGTCGTTCCCGGGCTCGCCCGGGCCGGGGATGGTGTAGGCCGTCCAGCGCTCGGCGCCGGTCCGGGCGTCGAACGCCTTGACGAAGCCCCGGATTCCGAACTCCCCCCCGGCGACTCCGGTCAGAACCATGTCCTTCACCACCAGCGGAGCTCCGGTGATGCTGTAGCCTTGTTCCCAGTCGATGACCTCGGTCTCCCACACCACCGCGCCCGTATCCTTATTAAGGGCGATCACGCGGGCGTCCATGGTGCCTACGTAGACGAGGTTGCCCCAGAGCGCGACCCCGCGATTGTTCGAGCCGCAGCAGTACACCCGCTCGACTTCGTCTCCCATCTTCGGATCGTAGGCCCATATCTTCTTGCCGGTTCGCGCGTCGATCGCGAATACCCGGGATTGATCGGCCGAGAGATACAGAACTCCCTCGCGGATCAGAGGAGTGGCCTGCAGGCCTCGGTTCTCGCCCCCGGTGGCGAACACCCACGCCGGGTGCAGCCGGTGGACGTTCGCGGGCGCGATCTGCTCGAGACGGACGAAACGCTGGCCGTAGTAGTCGCGGCCATAGGTGAGCCATGACGAGTTGTCGGAGGCGGCGTTCTCGAGGTCCGAGGTGGTCACCGGCTGCGCCCGAATCGGGGAGCCCCAGAAGGTGCCGATGACGAGCGCCACCCCAATCGACGAAGACAAGCGCATTGACGTCTCCCCTTCCGCATTCGGCGGAAAGGAGGCGAGTGTACCTGAATGCCGTTCGACACACCAAGGCC
>Ga0299906_10001214_pt1 | contig 22235 bp, 19 predicted proteins | sample RVTome_14_FD_200259 | JGI IMG/M metagenome (GOLD analysis project Ga0299906, IMG submission 200259) | Soil microbial communities from uranium-contaminated site in the Upper Colorado River Basin, Wyoming, United States - RVT145D125 (version 2) ...
CGCCGCCGTCCTTTACCGCAACGCCGGCTACGGCACGCCGCTCTTGATCGGACGCGAGGACCGGGTGCGCGATACGATGGGACGGCTCGGCATCGAGGCCAACGGCGGCATCGAGATCCACAACGCGCGGCTCAGCGTGCACAACAAGAAGTACGCCGACTTCCTCTATGGCCGGCTGCAGCGGACCGGTTACCTGTTCCGCGACTGCCAGCGGCTGGTAAACCAGGACCGCAACGTGTTCGGCGCCTGCATGATCGCCATGGGCGACGGCGACGCCATGGTGACCGGGACGACGCGCAGCTTCGCCACCGCTTTCGCCGACATCACCCGCGTCATCGACCCGAAGCAGGGCGAGCGGCTGATGGGCGTCACCGTCATGGTGGCGCAGGGCCGTACCGTCTTCATCTCGGACACCAACGTGCACGAGGTGCCGACGCCGGAGGAGCTTGCCGACATCGCCACGCAGACGGCGAGCTATGCGCGCCAGTTCGGCCAAGAGCCGCGGGTTGCGCTGACCTCTTTTTCCGATTTCGGCCAGCCGATGCGCCCGCAGATGCAACGCGTCCAGGAAGCGGTGAAAATCCTCGACGGCCGACGCGTCGATTTCGAGTATGACGGCGACATGCAGGCCGACACCGCGCTGAACTTCGAGCTGATGCAGAGGCTCTATCCTTTCTGCCGGCTCACCGGCCCGGCGAACTGCCTCATCATGCCGGCCCTGCACAGCGCCAACATCAGCGCGAAGATGCTGCGCGTGCTCGGCGGCGGCACGGTGATCGGGCCGCTCCTGGTCGGTCTCGCCAAGCCGGTGCAGATCGTGCAGATGGGCGCGACTGTCAATGACATTGTCAACGCCGCGGCACTCGCCGCCCATGACGCGATCCGCTAGAGCAACCTGCGTCCTTACGGACGCAGGTAAGTTGCTCTATCTTACTAAGATAGATCAATCTTCGATCAGGTGATTCCACCTGATCGAAGATTGATCTAGTGTCCCGAGCCTCGGGGTCATATCCCCCGAGGCTCCTGTGCGTCGATAAGGCCACGCCATGTCCGAGCGACAGACCGGCCGCCTGCTGCTCGCGACGGCGATCGTCGCCGCGCCGGGCCTGGTCGTGCTCCTCGGCTTGGTCGTCTTCGGTTTTCTGCAGCCGGTTCCTGCGATCGCCGCTGGCGTGGTGCTGCTGGCGCTCGGCGGTGTCCTGGCGTGGCAGCATCTGTCGGGGCTTGCGGCCTTGCGGCAGCGCATCGAGCGCCTGGCCACCCATGGCGAGGACCTCAAGATCGAGACGCCGACCATTCCCGACCTCGCGCTGGCGCTCGGCCGCATGGCGCGGCACTGGCAGGAAGAGCGAGGCCGGCTCGCCGACGCGAGCGATGCGGCCGACCGGATTTTGGAAGCCCTGCCCGATCCGCTGATCGTGGTCGATCGCGAAAGACGGGTCGTGCGCGCCAACCACGCCGCCGAGGAAGCCTTCCAATCGCGGCTTGCCGGCCGCGAGCTCGCCAGGGGACTGCGCCATCCGCAGCTGCTCAACGCCGTGGATTCGGCGCTGGACGAAGGCCAGAGCCTCGCCGCCGAGATCGCCATGCCGCCGCCGATGAGCCGCAACTACAGCGCCCTGGTCGAGCCGCTCGGCCGTCAAGGGGAATCCGGGGTGCTGATCGTTCTGCACGACCTCACCCCGGTGCGCATGGGCGAGCGGATGCGGGCCGATTTCGTCGCCAATGTTAGCCACGAATTGCGCACGCCGCTCTCAAGCCTGCTCGGATTCGTCGAAACGCTGCGCGGCCCGGCCCGCGACGACGCGGAAGCGCAAAGCAAGTTCCTGGCGATCATGCACGAGCAGGCGGAGCGCATGTCGCGGCTGATCGAAGATCTGCTGTCGCTCTCGCGCATCGAGATGGACGAGCACACGCGCCCGCGCGGCCAGGTAGACCTGCGCCAGGTGCTGCAGCAGGTAAGAGACATGCTGTCGATCAAAGCTGCCGCACGCAGCATGCGTATCGAGCTGGACATCCCCACGGCGATCGGACCGTTGCCGGGCGACGCGGACCAGCTGATGCAGATCTTCCAGAACCTCGTCGACAACGCGCTGAAGTACGGCCGTGAAGACACCGCGGTCGAGGTCACGGTCGCGCGCCAGGCGAACGGCGAGCTCGCGGTCTCGGTAACCGATCACGGCGAGGGCATCGCCCGCGAGCACCTGCCCCGGCTTACGGAGCGCTTCTACCGCGTCGACGCCGCGCGCAGCCGCCAGCTCGGCGGCACCGGCCTCGGCCTCGCCATCGTCAAGCATATCGTCAACCGCCACCGCGGACACCTCTCGGTCGACAGCACGATCGGCGAGGGCAGCCGCTTCACCGTGACCCTGCCGACCGACCGGAGCGAGGATCTCGCGCCGGCCGAGCCGCCGCGCTGACGATTCGCGGCCCCACGGGTGGGCGGCAGCTGCGTCATAAAACTGTCATCTATTCGTAGTATTTGAGTCTTTGCGCCGCCATAGAGTGTGGCCCGACTGCAGCAGATGGCCGCAATGCTTAAATAGGAAGCTATTCCGACAAGATATACCCCGCTGCTGGTCACATGAGACGCAGAAATCGTCCGAGACATCCACGACATACGGAGTTCATACCGTGAGCAAGAGAACACTTCTGCTTGGCGCTCTGGCCACCATGGCCATCGCCGGCGCCGCGCAGGCGCGCGACCAGATCAATATCGTCGGGTCGTCCACCGTCTATCCGTTCGCAACAGTGGTTGCCGAACAGTTTGGCCGCGGCAGCGGCTTCAAGACGCCCAAGATCGAATCGACCGGATCGGGCGGCGGTTTGAAGCTGTTCTGCACGGGTGTGGGCGTGAATACGGCGGACGTCACCAACGCCTCGCGTCGCATCAAAAAATCCGAGGTGGAGACCTGCGCCAAGAACGGCGTCAAGGACATCGTCGAGGTCCAGCTCGGCTATGACGGCATCGTCGTCGCCAACTCGAAGCAGGGTCCCAAGGTGAAGCTGACCTTGCGCCAGATCTTTCTGGCCCTCGGAAAGCAGATCCCCGAAGGCGGTAAGGACGGCGGCAAGCTGATCGCCAATCCCTACAAGAAATGGAACGAAGTCGATTCGTCGCTGCCGAACGCGCCCATCGTCGTGCTCGGCCCGCCGCCGACCTCCGGCACGCGCGACGCCTTCAACGAGCTCGCCATGGAAGGCGGCTGCAAGACGTTCAAGTCGCTTGCCGCAATGAGTGGCGACAAGAAAACCTATCGGGCGGTCTGCCGCGGCATCCGCGAGGACGGCGCCTACGTCGAAGCGGGTGAGAATGACAACCTGATCGTCCAGAAACTCGTCGCCAACCCGACTTCCTTCGGCGTGTTCGGCTACAGCTTCCTCGACCAGAACGCCGACAAGATCCAAGGCGCGACGATCAACACCGTCACGCCGACGTTCGAGAACATCTCGGCGCAGAAATATCCGGTCTCGCGTCCGCTCTACTTCTACGTGAAGAAGGCGCATGTCGGGACGATCCCCGGCATCAAGGAGTACATCGGCGAGTTCCTCAAAGGGATGAATCCGAAGAATGGCTACCTGGCCGATCGCGGTCTCATTCCGCTGAGCGACCAGGAATTCGCCAAGATGACGGCTCAGGCGACCGGCCTCGCAAACCTGTCGATGTGATCCGGTAGGGCATCGTCGGCCGAACCGGCATCCGGTTCGGCCGACGGCCGCCCCGCCAAGCGCTTCCTACGGTCTCCTGCACTAACAGTCTTCCCGCGACCTCGGGGTATTTCGACGCCATGCAGCTCCCAATTCTAGTCGCCGTTATCATCGTGCTGTCCTTTCTCGGCTACTATGTGGGACAGCGGCGCGCCGTCGCCGTAGCGGGCGGCAAAGCCCGGGCGCTGCATTCGCTGCCGAGCTATTACGGGCTGTTCCTCGTCCTGTGGTGCGCCGTTCCGGCTCTCGTCGTGCTGCTCCTCTGGATTTCGCTGGAACCCGCGGTCATCACTCAGCTCACCTTGGCGGCGCTGCCGCCGGAAACGCAGGCGCTGCCACCCGATCGGCTCAACCTGCTGCTCAACGACATCCGCAACCTGGCCAACGGCAACATCGCCAGCAGCGACAGCCCGGAGATCCGCGCCGCGGCGGAGCACTTCGGCTTCCTGCAACAGGTCGGATCGGCGGCAAAGGCAACGGTCTGCCTCGGGCTCGCCGTCGGCGGCATCGCTTACGGACGCCGTTTCATCGCGCCGTCGTTCCGCGCGCGCAATGCCGTCGAGCGGATGGTCATGGTCTTTCTCGTCGCGGCGTCGACCATCGCAATCCTGACGACGATCGGCATCGTGCTCTCGCTCTTGTTCGAGGCGATTCGTTTCTTCAACCTGATTTCACCCATCGATTTTCTCTTTGGCCTGACCTGGAGTCCGCAGATCGCATTGCGCGCCGACCAAACCGCCTCGGCGGGCGAGTTTGGCGCGGTCCCGATCTATGCCGGCACGGTTTTGATCAGCGCCATCGCCATGGCGATCGCAGTACCGATCGGCCTGTTGTCGGCGATCTACATGGCCGAGTACGCTGCGCCCGGCTTCCGCTCCATCGCGAAGCCCGCTCTCGAGATTCTCGCCGGCATCCCGACCGTGGTCTACGGATTCTTCGCCGCCTTGGTCGTGGCGCCGATGCTGCACAGCAGCGGCGCCTCCGTCGGTCTCACGATATCGCCGGAAAGCGCGCTCGCCGCAGGTTTCGTTATGGGCATTATGATCATACCGTTCGTTTCTTCATTGTCCGACGACGTGATCACGGCGGTGCCGCGTGCAATGCGCGAAGGTTCATACGGGCTCGGCGCGACGAAGTCCGAGACCATTCGCCGGGTCATTCTGCCCGCAGCGCTCCCCGGCATCGTCGGCAGTATCCTGCTGGCCGTTTCGCGCGCCATCGGCGAGACGATGATCGTCGTCATGGCCGCCGGCCTGTCCGCGAATCTTACGGCGAATCCTTTTGAAGCGGTGACGACCGTCACGGTGCAGATCGTCACCTTGCTGATCGGCGACCAGGAATTCGACAGCCCCAAGACTCTCGCCGCGTTCGCGCTGGGCCTGGTGCTGTTTGTCATCACACTCTTCCTGAACGTCATTGCGCTCAGGATCGTTCGGAAATATCGGGAAAAATATGACTGACGTGCCAGATTCCGGCCAATTCGCCAGATCGCCGGCCGCCGAACGCGTCTCCGCCAGCCTCAAGCGGCGCTACGCGGCGGAAAAGCGCTTTCGCCTGTATGGGCTCGTCTCGATCCTGGCGGCGATCTCCTTTCTGCTGTTCCTGCTCGGCAGCATCGTCTCCAACGGATATTCGGCATTCTGGCAGTCCCAGATCCGGCTTGAGGTCGAATTCAGCAAGGCCGACTTCGACCCGAAGGGCACGGACGATCCGAAGGTGATCGGCGGCGCAAACTTCAATGCGCCAATTCGCGACGCGCTCCGGAAGCTGTTCCCCGCTGTCGAGGGCCGCGCGAATCTGCGTCGTCTCTATGGGCTGATCAGCCCAAGCGCGCCTTTCACGCTGCGGAACATGGTGCTGGCGGACACCTCGCTGATCGGAACCAGGCAATCCGTCTGGCTGCCCGCGTCCTCTGATGTCGACGTGTTCGTGAAGGGCCAGATCGATGTCAGTGTCCCGGAAGATGCCCGGCGCATCAAGGACCAGGACATTGCGTGGATCCAGGCGCTGCAGGAGCGCAGCGACGTCGAGCTGCAGTTCAACACCGCTCTTTTCTCCAACGGCGACAGCCGCGATGCCGAGGTCGCCGGCATCTGGGGCGCGGTCGTAGGGTCGTTCTATGCCTTGCTCATCTGCCTCGTGCTGTCCTTCCCGCTCGGCGTCATGGCGGCGGTGTACCTCGAAGAGTTCGCCCCGAAGAACCGCTGGACCGACCTGGTCGAGGTCAACATCAACAACCTCGCCGCGGTTCCGTCGATCGTCTTCGGCCTTCTCGGTCTCGCCGTCTTCCTGAATTTCTTCGACCTGCCGCGCTCGGCGCCGCTTGTCGGCGGCATGGTCCTGGCGCTCATGACGCTACCCACGATCATCATCGCGGCGCGCGCCGCGCTGAAGGCTGTGCCGCCGTCGATCCGCGAGGCCGCCCTGGGCGTCGGCGCCAGCAAGGTGCAGACGATCACCCATCACGTGCTGCCCCTGGCGATGCCCGGCATGCTGACGGGAACGATCATCGGCATGGCGCAGGCGCTGGGCGAGACGGCGCCGCTGTTGATGATCGGCATGGTCGCCTTCATCGTCGACATTCCCGGCGGCCCGCTTGATCCGGCGACCGTCCTGCCGGTCCAGGTGTATCTTTGGGCGGACAGTCCGGAACGCGCCTTCGTCGAGAGGACCTCCGCGGCGATCATGGTACTGCTCGCTTTCCTCATCAGCATGAACCTACTGGCAATCATCCTCCGCAAACGCTTTGAAAGGCGGTGGTAAGATGACACGACATCTCGAACTGAAGACGGCCGTGATGAACAAGAAATCGGAAGATCAGACCGAAGCGCCGCTGCGCAACGTGCCGCGGACGAAAATCTCCGCGACTCACGTCGACGTATTTTACGGCGAGAAGCAGGCGTTGATGGATGTCAACCTGGATATCAACGAGCGCGAGGTGACGGCGCTGATCGGCCCGTCCGGCTGCGGCAAGTCGACCTTCCTGCGCTGCCTGAACCGGATGAACGACGTCATCGACATCTGCCGCGTCAAGGGCGACATCCTGCTCGACGATCGCAACATCTATGACCGCGCTATCGACGTGGTGCAGCTCCGCGCGCTCGTCGGCATGGTGTTTCAGAAGCCCAACCCTTTCCCGAAATCGATCTACGAAAACGTGGCCTATGGGCCGCGCATCCATGGGCTGGCGAGCACTGGCGAAGAGCTCGATGAGATCGTCATGTCGAGTCTCGGGCGCGCCGGTCTGCTGAACGAGGTGAAGGATCGCCTCAACGAGCCGGGGACCGGGCTTTCGGGCGGGCAGCAGCAGCGCCTCTGCATCGCGCGCGCCATCGCGGTCTCACCCGAGGTCATCCTGATGGACGAGCCGTGCTCGGCGCTCGACCCGATCGCCACCGCCCGGATCGAGGAGTTGATCGACGAGCTGCGCGCGAACTTCACTATCGTCATCGTCACCCACTCGATGCAGCAGGCGGCGCGCGTCTCGCAGCGTACCGCCTTCTTCCATCTCGGCAATCTCGTCGAGGTCGGCGATACCGAGCAGATCTTCACCAACCCGTCGGACAAGCGCACCCAGGACTACATCACCGGCCGGTTCGGCTGAGCGGAGAATAGACGTGGCCAATCCAAGCGAACATATCGTCAAGTCCTACGACGAGGAACTCAAGCAGCTCAATACCTTGATCAACCGCATGGGCGGCGTGGTCGAGACCCAGCTCGACGGCGCGATCCAGGCAGTGCTGCGCCGCGACCCGGAAATGGCCGAGCGCATCGTCAAGGGCGATGGGCAGGTCGACGAGATGGAGCAAGAGGTCGGGGCGCTCGTCATCCGCCTCCTGGCGCTGCGCCAGCCGATGGCTGTCGATCTGCGGCATATCGTGTCATCCCTCAAGATCGCCGCCGACCTGGAGCGGTTCGGCGACCATGCCAAGAGCATCGCCAAGCGAGCGATCGCGATCAGCCAGGTGCCGCGTATCCCGGCGCCGGGGCTCGACCGCATGGCGCGGATGGTGCAGGCGATGATCAAGGACGTGCTCGACGCCTATATCGAAGGCGACACCAACAAGGCAATCCGGGTGTGGCGGCGCGACGCGGAGGTGGACCAGCTCTATAATAGCCTGTTTCGCGAGCTTTTGACCTACATGATGGAAGATCCGCGCAACATCACCGGCTGCACGCACCTGCTGTTCATCGCGAAAAACGTCGAGCGTATGGGCGACCATGCAACGAATATCGCCGAGACGGTCCACTACCAGGTCAAGGGCACGCAGCTGCCGGACGACCGTCCGAAAGGGGACGACCCGAGCTTCGCGATTGCGGACCACAACGGATAAGAACCCAAGCTGATCCGGCCTATCATGAGACATCGCATTCTCATCGTCGAGGACGAAGCCGCCCTGGTAACGCTCCTGCGCTACAACCTCGAGCGGGAAGGTTTCGACGTGTCGGAGGCGCGCGACGGCGACGAAGCCATCGTCATCATCGAAGAAAGCCCTCCCGATCTCATCCTGCTCGACTGGATGCTGCCGCTGACGAGCGGAATCGAGGTTTGCCGCCAGATCCGCCGGAAACCGGAAACGCGGTCGACGCCGATCATCATGCTGACGGCGCGCGGCGAAGAGGCCGACAAGGTGCGCGGCCTGGAAAGCGGCGTCGACGACTACGTCACCAAGCCGTTCTCCCCGGCCGAGCTCCTGGCGCGGATACGGGCGCTGCTGCGCCGGGCCAATCCGGCGCCCAGCGACGAGACGCTGCGCTGCGGCGATATCCGCATGGATCTCGCCGCGCACAAGGTGCATCGCGGCGAGCGCGGCGTGCATCTGGGCCCGACGGAGTTCCGCCTGCTGCGCTACCTGATGGAGCATCAAGGCCGCGTCTTCAGCCGCGAGCAGCTGCTCGACGCCGTCTGGGGCCGCGACGTGTTCGTCGAGGCGCGCACCGTCGACGTTCATATCCGCCGTCTGCGCAAGGCGCTCAACAGCAAGGGCGAGCAGGACATGATCCGCACCGTGCGCGCCGCCGGCTACGCGATCGAATGCCCAGATTAGCCGGCGCGACCGGCCGACCTATGAGAGCTTGAGCCGGACATTGCAGATCTGCCGGTCGTCCGCGTTGGATTCGATGCTGAATCCCAGGCCGCGGCACATCTCCAGCATCGGCTGATTTTCCGCGAGAACCTCGCCGAACAGCTCCTTCAGGCCGCGCTCGCGGGCGTGCTCGATCAGGCGCCCCATCAGCGCGTAGCCGAGGCCGCGCCCCTTCCAGTCCGAGCGGACCATGACCGCATACTCGGCGCGCTCGTTGTTGGCGTCGCCGACGAGGCGGGAGACCCCGACGATCCCGCCATCCGCTTCGCCGACGGCGACGAAGGCCATCTCGCGCGCGTAGTCGATCTGGCTCAGGCGCGCCGCGAGCTTGTCCGGCAGCTCCTTCATCATGTGCAGGAAGCGCATGCGGATATCGTTCGGATCGGTGCGCCGGATCATCTCCTGCAGGCGCGGCGCATCGGTCGGCTCGATTGGCCGGACCTCCACGGGCGTCCCGTCGCGCAGCGTCACCGTGCCGCACAGCTCGGCCGGATAGGGCTTGATCGCGAGCCGCGCGCCCGGCGCGCCGGATGCGGGCCCAATGCGGATACGGGCGTCGATTGCGATCACGCCATTCTCGTCGGCGAGCAGTGGGTTGATGTCGAGCTCCTTGATCTCGTCGATTTCCGCCGCGAGACGCGAGACGCGGATCAAGGCGTCGCCGACCGCGCGCATGTCGACGCCGGCCCGCCCGCGATAGCCGGGCAACAGCCCGCCGATCCGCGTCTCGCCGATCAGGCTCTCCGCCAGCATCGCATCGAGTGGCGGCAGCGCCATGGCGATGTCGCCGATCGCTTCGACGCCGGTGCCGCCTTCGCCGAACAGGATGACCGGGCCGAACTGCCGGTCCTCGAAGATGCCGACGATCAGCTCGTAGGCGCCCGGCCGCCGCATCATCGTCTGCACGGTGAAGCCCACGATTCGCGCATCCGGCAGCGCCTGCCGGACGCGTTTCTGCATCGCGGCCGCCGATGCCGCCACCGCGTCCGGCGTGTCGAGGTCGAGATCGACGCCACCGACATCAGTTTTGTGCAGGATGTCCGGGGAATAGATCTTGACCGCATAGGGGCCCGGCATGCCCTTCGCTGCGCTTTTCGCCGCCGCCGGCGTCGCCGCCACGACCGTTTCGACGACCGGTATGCCATAGGCGCGCAGCACCGCCTTGGCCTCCGCTTCCATCAACCAGTCGCGACCATCTTTTCGCACCGCGTCCAGCACCGCCATCGCAGCGGCGCGATCGGTGTCGCCGTCGGCTGCGACGGCGGGCGGCGTGCGCAGCAGCTGCTCCTGGCTCTCGCGGTAACGGACGAGATGGGCGAAGCCGCGCACCGCCGCTTCCGGCGTGTCGTAGGTCGGCATGCCGCTTGCGGCGAAGGCGCGCCTCGCCTTTTCTGCCGAGTGGCCGCCGAGCCAGCTCGTCAGCACCGGGAACCGCCGGTTCTTGCCGCACTCGATGACGGCGCGCGCCGCATCTTCGCCGTCGACGGTCGCGGTCGGGCAGTTGAGCACGAGGACCGCGTCCGTCCCCGGGTCGTCGAGCAGCGCTTCGAGTGCGGCCGCATACCGGGCGCCCGGCGCATCGCCGATGATGTCGACGGGATTGCCGTGACTCCAGGTCGGCGGCAGCGCCTTGTCGAGGCGCGCCAGCGTCGCCGGCGCCAGCTCCGCCATGCGGCAACCTTCGGCGATCGCGCGGTCGGTCGCGAGCACGGCGGCGCCGCCGCCGTTGGAGAGGATGGCGAGGCGGTCGCCTTTGAACTGCTGAGCATGCGCCAGCGTCTCGACCGCGTCGAACAGCTCGATCGTGTCATGCACGCGCAGCACGCCGGTGCGGCGGAACACGGCGTCGTAGACCGCGTCGTGGCCGGCCATCGCCCCGGTGTGCGAATGCGCCGCCTTGGCGCCCTCCGCCACGCGACCGGCCTTGATCACCACGACCGGCTTGGCGCGCGCGGCGATACGCGCCGCGGACAGGAACTTGCGCGCGTTGGTGACCGCCTCGATGTAAAGCAGGATGGCGCGCACCTTCGGCTGCAGCGCCAGGTAGTCGAGCATGTCGCCGAAATCGACATCCGCCATGTCGCCCAGCGACACCATGTGCGAAAAGCCGATGCCGCGCGCGACGGCCCAGTCGAGCACCGAGGTGATGATCGCGCCCGACTGCGAGACGAAGGCGAGGTCGCCGGGCAGCGCGTTTATATGGGCGAAGCTGGCGTTCAGCCCGGCTTGCGGCACCAGCACGCCGACCACGTTCGGTCCGATCAGGCGCATGCCGTGCGACTGCTCGAGAACGGCGCGGCGCCGCCGCTCCCCATCCGCGGCGCCGCCCTCGCCGAAGCCTGCCGTGATGACGATTGCCGCGCGGGCGCCTTTCGCGCTGAGCGCGCCGACCACCTCGGCGACCGCGTCGGGCGGGGTGCAGACGATGCCAAGGTCCGGCACGACAGGCAGGTCCGCGACCGATGGCCAGGCGAGCGCGCCGCCAATCGCCCGGTAGTTCCGGTTAACCGGCATGATCGGACCGTCGAACCCCGCCTGCATCAGGTTATGCATCAGCACCGCGCCGACCGAGCCAGGTCGCTTGCTCGCGCCGACCACAGCGACGGAACTCGGACGGAAGAAATAGTCGAGGTCGCGGATGCTCATGGGCCGAGCCGCGCCAGCTCGCGCTCGTGCAGCGCTGCGGCATCGCTGCCGAAGCAGCAGAACACGACCCGGGTTATTCCCTCGATCCACTCAAGCTGCGCCGCCACGGCGGTCACGGCGATGCGGGCCGCGCGGTCCGGCGGAAAGCGGTAGACGCCGGTGGAGATCGCCGGGAAAGCGATCGACGCGACGCCATTCTCGGCGGCGACCTCGATCGAGCGGCGATAGCAGCTCTCCAGCAGCGCCGGCTCGCCCTCCCCGCCGCCACGCCAGACCGGACCAACGGTATGGATCACGAAATTCGCCTTAAGCAAGTAACCCTTGGTGATTTTGGCGTCGCCGGTGCGGCAGCCACCGAGGGTCCGGCATTCGGCGAGCAGCGCCGGCCCGGCGGCGCGGTGGATGGCGCCGTCCACGCCGCCGCCGCCGAGCAAGGATTCGTTGGCCGCATTGACGATCGCATCGACCGCGAGCGCGGTGATATCGCCCTCCACTACCGCCATCCTGTCCGGCATGGTCGCCTCCTCGCCGATTCAGCCCCTCTATCGTACTACGGGCAACGATCCCCTGATCTGTCTCAATCCGCGGGCGCCCCCTCGGCCGCCGTGCGGCCCGCCGGCGGGTAACGCCGCATCATCCAGACCAGCAGCAGGAGACCCGGCAGCGCCGCGACCGTCGTCATCAGGAAAAACGTCACCCAGCCGAGCTGGTCCGCGAGCCAGCCGCCGCCGGCCGCCAGGGCCGTGCGTGCGCTTGCCATCAGCGACGACAGCAAAGCGTATTGGGTGGCGGTGTAGGCCACGTTACAGAGGCTCGACATATAGGCGACAAAGGCTGTCGTTCCCATGCCGCCGGTGAGGTTCTCGACGGCGATGGTGACGACGAGCATCGGCAGCGAATAGCCGACCCAGGCGAGCGCCGCGAAGACCAGATTCGACAGCGCCTGCAGCACGCCGCAGAAGAGCAGGCTCCGCATGATGCCGAAGCGCGCCACCATCCAACCGCCAAGGCCCGCGCCGAGCAATGTCATCGCCAGGCCCCAGCCCTTGCTGACGACGCCGACCTCCGCCAATGAGAAGCCCATGCGGAGATAGAAGGGCGTCGCCATGAAGCCGAGCAAGGCATCGCCGTACTTGTAGAGCACGATGAACAGCAATACGGCGGCCCAGCCGGGGCGGGTCATGAATTCGACGAAGGGGCAGACCACCGCGCCATGGAACCAGACCGCGGTCGCGCGGATTGCGGCAGGCGCGGCGGCAAGCCGGCTCGCCGCAGCGGCCTCCAGGCGCTCCGATTCCGGCGTCCGGCGAAGCCGGGGCTCCGGGTTGAGCAGCACGGTCGCCATCCCGACCATCATCGCTACCGCCATGACCGCATAGGCCATGGCCCATCCGCCGTAGGCCGCGACGATCAGCGCCCCTCCGCCCGACACCAGCATGGCGATGCGATAGCCGAAGACGAGGGTGGCGGCGCCGGCGCCGAGCTTCGGCTGGTCCAGGATCTCGGTGCGGTAGGCATCGATCACGATGTCCTGCGTCGCCGACGCGAAGGCGACGATGACGGCCCAGAAGACCGTCCGCGCCAAGCCATCGGGCGCAGCCGGATCGATCGGCGCCATGCCGGCGATGGCGATCATCAGCGCGGCCTGCGCCAGCAGCATCCAGCCGCGGCGGCGGCCGAAGCGCTTTGTCAGCATCGGCAGCGGCAGGCGGTCGACCAGCGGCGACCACACGAACTTGAGCGTGTAGGCGATACCGACGAGACCGAACAGGCCGATCTCGGTCAGCGACACGCCGGCCTGCTCCAGCCGGGCGGCCAGCGTCGCGCCGGTCAGCGCCAACGGCAGGCCGCTGGAAAAGCCGAGGAACAACAACGACAGCACGCGTCGGTCGCGATAGACCGCGAGCGCCGCGCGCCAGTCCCCGCTCATGCCGCCGTCATGCGCCGACCGTGCGCTTGACGAGCGCGCGAAGATCGGAGGCGGGCCGCCCGCCGTAATGCTGGATGACCTCGGCGGCCGCGATCGCACCGATGCGGCCGGCGGTGTAGAGATCGCGGCCCTGGGTGTATCCGTAGAGAAAGCCGGCGGCGAACTGGTCGCCGGCGCCGGTGGTATCGACCACCGACCCAACCGGCTCGGCATCGACGACATGGATCTCGTCGCCGCTCAGCACCACTGCGCCTTTGGCGCTCCGCGTCAGGCAGGCGATCCGGCAATGACCGCGCACCTGCTGCAGCGCATCGTCGAACGCCGCGACCTGGTAGAGCGAGCAGATCTCGACTTCGTTGGCGAACAGGATGTCGATATGGTCCTCGACCAGGCGGCGGAAGGCCGAACGGTGCCGGTCGACGCAGAAGCCGTCGGAGAGCGTGATCGAAACCTCGCCACCCGCGGCATGCGCGATCTCGGCCGCCTCGATGAAGGCCCGCTGGGCCGGCGGCTCGTCGAACAGATAGCCTTCCATGTAGACGACCTTGGCGCTTTGCAGCAGCGTGCCGTCGAGGTCAGCGGGCGTCAGCAGGCAGGCCGCGCCCAGATTCGTGCACATCGTGCGCTGTGCATCCGGCGTCACCAGGATCAGACAGCGCCCGGTCGACGGTCCGTCGGCCGCCGCGGGCGTGTCGAAAGCGCAGCCCATCGCCCGCATGTCGTGACGGAACACGCTGCCGAACTGATCGTCCGACACCTTGCCGATATAGGCGCCGCGGCCGCCAAGCGCCGAGAACCCCGCCATCGTATTGGCGCAGGATCCGCCCGACGCCTCGATGCCCGGCGGCATGCGGCCGTAGAGGGCATCCGCGGCGGCGCCGTCGACCAGCATCATCGAGCCCTTGGTAAGACCGTTTGCGGCGAGGAAGGCGTCGTCGGTCTGCGCCACCACGTCGACCAGCGCATTGCCGATCCCGACCAGGTCGTATCGCGCCATCGTCTCGGTCCCCTTCCCCGCCTTCCGCGTGCCGCGCCGAGTATAGCGACCGGAGTCGCCCGGGCAACCGGCGCTTGCGAGTCCCGGTGGGGCCGTATAAAGAGGCCGGATGATCGCCCATTTCATGAAGGCCGCGGCGCAGCTCGACGATCCGCGGCTCCGCCAGGTGTTGTGGCTCAGCATCCTCCTGTCGCTGCTGGTTTTCCTCGGCCTGTGGGCCGGTCTGTGGCTGTTGTCCACGGTCCTGCCGCTGGACGCGATTCCCGGCGTCGCGTGGCTCCAGGAGACCCTCGGCGCCGCCTTCGACTGGCTCGCCGGCTTCCTGTTCGTCGGCATGCTCCTGCTGCTGACCCTGATGCTGTTCCCCGCCGTGATCACCGTGATCGTCGGATTCTTCGTTGACCGGGTCGCCGATGCGGTGGAAGCGAAGCACTACCCGACGCTGGCCGCGCCGCGGCCGGTCTCGCTCTCGGAGACGGTCGCATCGACGCTTCGATTCGCGCTGGTGACCCTCGCGGTCAATCTCATCGCGCTGCCCTTCTATGTCCTGCTGCTGTTCCTGCCGCCGATGAATCTGGTGCTGTTCTACCTGGTCAACGGCTACCTGATCAGCCGCGAGTATTTCGAGATGGTCGCGCAACGGCGGCTCGACCCGCAGGCGGCGGTGCGCCTCCGGCGGAATCATCGCGGCCGGCTGCAGTTCGCCGGTATCCTGTTGACGCTCCTCATGACAATTCCATTGGTAAACCTGCTGACGCCGGTGATCGGCACCGCCTTCATGGTCCATGTGTTTCACAGCCTGGGCGCCCGGCGCCGAGACTGAATCCGCGCTTTCGGGGAAAGGATTCCATGGCGGTTCGGCAAATTCGTCGTATAATCAAATCAAATGATTAACGTGCCGGACGGCGTCGCCGCGACAAGAAATCGCCACCTGCGCATAGACCGACAGGATGCACCCATGGCGGAAAATCGGAAGCCCCCCCAATTCCCCTCGGAGATCGCACGGCGCATCGTCAGCATGCCCGGCGGAATGCAGAGCGACCCCGTCCACAACGAGGGTCACAAAAAGCTCGTGGTCGGGCGCGAAATCACGCTTGCGGGTGAAATAACCGACTGCGATATCCTGGTGGTCGAAGGCACGGTGCGCGCCTCGCTGCAGGACAGCCGGCGGTTCGAGATAACCGAAACCGGCGTTTTCGAAGGCAAGGTCGAAATCGACGTGGCGGAGATCAAGGGGCGCTTCGAAGGCGAGATGACGGCGCGCGGTCGCCTGCTGATCCGCCGGACCGGCCAGGTCGTCGGCCGGATCCGCTATGCAGAGCTTGAGATCGAGCGCGGCGGCCAGGTTTCCGGCGACGTGCAGGTGATCACCGACGCCTCCGTGCCGCGGCTCGCCGACGAGATCAAGCGGTCGCGATTCGGCAGCGATGCCGCTGACACTGGACTTCACCTGGAGCGTGAAAACGACATCCGTGCCTGATTTTCATTTTCCGCGGTCCGCTTTCAAGGCATTGACGTGCCTTGTTCTTCTTGCCGGTTGTCAGACGACCGCCGAGAAGGCCGCATCGGTCCCGAACGGCGGCGAGCCGGCCGTTGCCGGCGCCACGGCGCCAGTCTCCGGCGTCGGCGAAGCGAGCAAGCCCGCGGGCGCCGCGCCCACTGCGCAGATTGTCCGTTTCAGCCCGGACGAATTCCTGGGTTATAGCCCCGAGCGGGTTCTGCCCGTCCTCGGCGCGCCGGACTTCGTGCGCCGCGACGGCACCGCCCAGATCTGGCAGTACCGCGCGACCAACTGCATCCTCGATCTGTTCCTCTACAAGACCGGCAACGAGACGCGCGTACGACATGCCGAGCTGCGCCCGCGCGTGCCGGGCGCCGAGCCTGTCGACGCCTGCTATTCGCGGATGCGCCAGGAGCGCAAGACTAATCCTGCCAGCTAACGCGGCGGTTCGGTACCGCCGTCAGATCGTCTTCGCCTTGTATCCGCACAAATCGTTGACGACGCAGACCGCACAGTTTGGCTTGCGCGCCTTGCAGACATAGCGCCCATGCAGGATCAGCCAGTGGTGGGCATGCAGCCGGTATTGTTTCGGCACCGCCTTCTCGAGCTTCAGCTCGACAGCCAGAACGTTCTTGCCGGGGGCAAGGCCGGTCCGGTTGCCGACGCGGAAGATATGCGTGTCGACGGCGATGGTCGGCTCTCCGAAGGCAATGTTGAGAACGACATTGGCCGTCTTCCGCCCGACGCCGGGCAGCGTCTCCAGCACCGTGCGGTCGCGCGGCACCGCGCCGCCATGCACCGCGATCAACTGCCGGCTCAGCGCGATGACGTTCTTTGCCTTGGTGTTGAACAGCCCGATCGTGCGGATGTAGCCGCGCAGGCGCTCTTCGCCCAGCGCCACCATCTTGTCCGGCGTATCCGCCACCTCGAACAGCGGCCCCGTCGCCTTGTTGACGCCGACGTCGGTCGCCTGCGCGGAGAGCACGACCGCGACCAGGAGGGTATACGGGTTCTTGTAGTGCAGCTCGCCCCGGGGATCGGGGTTCTGCGCCTCGAGGCGGCGAAAGAACTCTTCGATGGCGGCTTTTTTCATGCTGCGAGAGTAGCCAACCCCCCGGCGCAAGCCAAGGCATAGAGGGTATGGCGGTAGGGCGACGCGCCTCTGGACGAGGCGGCGATTGCGATAGATATTGTTGCCTGTCCCATGTCCGACGCACGCAAACAGTCCGCGGATCCCGGGCCGGTGTTCTTCGACGCGACCCTGCATCCGAACCGCAGCCTGAGCCCCTACGGGTTCCGCATCCTCATGCTGATTGCCGGCGTGTCGGTCGTCGTTATCGGCGTGCTCTTCGTTCTTGCGGGCGCCTGGCCGGTATTCGGATTCTCCGGTGCGGAACTCGCGCTGCTTTACTTCGCCTTCCGGCTGAACTACCGGTCGGGCCGAGCCTATGAGCGGGTCCGGCTGACCGAGCGCCGGCTCGAGGTCATGCGCTTCAGCCCCAAAGGCGAAATCGGGCGCTGGGCCTTCGAGCCGACCTGGCTGCAGATTTCCATGGACGACCCGCCGCGCCACGACAGCCAGCTCCGCCTGTCGAGCCATGGCCGGTCGCTGGTGATCGGCTCCTTCCTGACGCCGGCCGAGCGCGCAGAGGTCGCCGAAGCGCTGCGCCAGGCGGTCGCGCAATGGCGCAACCGCTGGGACTCCGCCTTCGCCGGCTGACGCCTTAGAGCAACCTGCGTCCCAACGGACGCAGATAAGTTGCTCTAACCTTTTAAGATAGGTCAATTTTCTGCAATCAGGTGAAATCACCTGATTGCAGATTGATCTAGTTCGCGAAGCCGAGCACGTGCTTCATGGTGTAGAGGCCGGAAGGCTTGCCGCGCGTCCACAGCGCGGCGCGCACCGCGCCCGCGGCGAAAACCTGGCGGCTCGATGCCTTGTGGCCAAGCTCGATACGCTCTCCGTCGCCCGCGAAGATCACCGTGTGGTCCCCGGCGACGTCGCCGCCGCGCAGCGTGGCGAAACCGATCTGGCCCGACGGCCGCGGCCCGGTATGCCCGTCGCGTACCGCCTGGCGCACCTTCGCCAGATCGACGCCACGGCCGGCCGCCGCCGCCTCGCCGAGGCCGATGGCCGTGCCGGACGGCGCATCGACCTTGTGGCGGTGGTGCATCTCCAGGATCTCGATGTCGTATTCCGGCCCGAGGATGCCCGCGACCTGCTCGGTCAGGGCCAGCAGCAGGGTGATGCCGATGCTGAAGTTGGGCGCGCGGACGACGGGAACGTGACGGGCGGCGAGCCGGACCGCTTCCTCCTGCTCTGCGTTCAGCCCGGTCGTGCCGGCAATAAGCGCCGCCTCGGCCTGCGCCGCGAGGCGCGCATGCTCCGCCGTCGCCGCAGGCACGGTGAAGTCGATCACCACGTCGACATTGGCGATCATCGCCGCCGGATCGTCGGTGATCGCGACGCCAAGGTCGCCGACGCCGGCGAGCGCGCCGGCGTCGTTGCCGAGCGCCGGGCTCCCCGGACCTTCCGTCGCACCCACGACCCGGCAGCCCGCGGTCGCCGTTACCTGGCGCACCAGCATTTGCCCCATGCGGCCGGCTGCGCCCACGATGCCGATCTTGAGATCGTCGCTCATCGTTCCCTCCCAAGCTTATAGGAAGCCGTTGTAGCCGATGGGAGGGCGGAGAGAAAGCGGCGTGGACGTGAGACTATTCCGTCAGGTCTTCCCAGAGCTCCTTGACGCGCGAGAAGAAGCCTTCGGATTGCGGGCTGTGCGTGCGGCTGCCGCCGGCGTCCTCGAACTCGCGCAGCAACTCCTTCTGCTTGCGCGTCAGCTGCACGGGCGTCTCGACCGTGGTCTCGATATACATATCGCCGCGGCCCTTGCCGTTCAGCACCGACATGCCCTTGCCGCGCAGCCGGAACTGCTGGCCGGACTGCGTGCCTTCCGGCACCGACACCTTGGCCATCGTGCCGTCGATCGCCGGTACGTCGACGGCGCCGCCGAGGGCCGCCGTCGTCATCGGGATGGGAACCCGGCAGAAGATGTCGGAGCCCTCGCGCTCGAAGATCTCGTGCTGGCGCATCTGCAGGAAGATGTAGAGGTCGCCCGGCGGCGCGCCTCGCAAGCCGGCTTCGCCCTCGTTGGCGAGTCGGATGCGCGTGCCGTCGTCGACCCCGGCCGGAATCGTGACGGACAGCGTCTTCTCCTTGTGGATCCGGCCGTTGCCGCCGCAGCTCTTGCACGGCTTGTCGATCACTTGGCCGTGCCCGGCGCAGACCGGACAGGTCCGCTCGATGGTGAAGAAGCCCTGCTGGCTGCGGACCTTGCCGTGGCCGCCGCAGGTGCTGCAGGTCGCCGGCCGGGCGCCGCCCTCGGCGCCGCTGCCGGTGCAGCTCTCGCAGACGACCGAGGTCGGCACGCGTATCTCCACGGTCCGGCCATGGAACGCGTCTTCCAGCGATACCTCGAGATTGTAGCGGAGGTCGGCGCCGCGCGCGCCGTTGCGGCGGCCCGACCGGCCGCCCATGAAATCGCCGAACACTTCGTCGAAGATATCGGAGAAGCCGGCGGCGAAATCGAATCCGGCCGGTCCGCCCGGCCGTCCGCCCGCTTCGAAGGCGGCGTGCCCGAAGCGATCGTAGGCCGCCTTCTTGTTCTTGTCCTTGAGGACCTCGTAGGCTTCCGCGGCTTCCTTGAAGCGCGCTTCCGCCTCCTTGTCGCCCGGATTGCGGTCCGGGTGAAGCTGCATCGCCAGCTTGCGGTAGGCCTTTTTCATCGCCTCCGCATCCGCGTCGCGCCCAACTCCGAGGACCTCGTAGTAATCCCGTTTATCCATCGACCACCCTCGACCGGAAAATCGGCCTCCGGAAGCGTGATCGGCTTCCGGAGGCCCGGTCTAGTTACCCACGATCACAGCAAAGCCGCAGCGATCAGGCGGATTTCTTCTTGTCGTTCTTGTCGTCGTCGACTTCCTCGAAGTCAGCGTCGACGACATTTTCACCCTTGTCGCCGGATTCGGGCGCGGCCTCTTCCCCTGCCGCCGTCTCCTGGCTCGCCTTGTACATCGCCTCGCCGAGCTTCATCGACGACTGCGACAGGGCCTCGGTCTTGGAACGGATCGCCGCGGAGTCATCGCTTTTGACCGCTTCCTTGAGCGCCGCGAGATCGCCCTCGATGGCGCCCTTCTCGGCTGCGCCGACCTTGTCGCCGTAGTCTTTCAGGCTCTTCTCGGTGCTGTAGATCAGGCTGTCCGCCATGTTGCGCGCCTCGACAAGCTCCTTCTTCTTCTTGTCGTCGGCGGCGTGCTCCTCGGCGTCCTTCACCATCGTGTCGATGTCGTTGTCGGACAGACCGCCGGAGGCCTGGATGCGGATCTGCTGCTCCTTGCCCGTCGCCTTGTCCTTCGCCGAAACGTTGACGATGCCGTTGGCGTCGATGTCGAAGGTCACCTCGACCTGCGGCATGCCGCGCGGCGCCGGCGGAATGCCGACGAGGTCGAACTGGCCCAGCAGCTTGTTGTCCGCCGCCATCTCGCGCTCACCCTGGAACACGCGGATCGTCACCGCGGTCTGGTTGTCCTCGGCGGTCGAGAAGGTCTGCGACTTCTTGGTCGGGATCGTCGTGTTGCGGTCGATCAGTCGGGTGAACACGCCGCCCAGCGTCTCGATGCCGAGCGACAGCGGCGTCACGTCGAGCAGCAGCACGTCCTTGACGTCACCCTGCAGCACGCCGGCCTGGATCGCCGCGCCGAGCGCCACGACCTCGTCCGGGTTCACGCCGCGGTTCGGCTCCCTGGCGAAGAAGTTCTTCACCGTCTCGATCACCTTCGGCATGCGGGTCATGCCGCCGACGAGGATGACCTCGTTGATCTCGCTCGCCTTCATGCCGGCGTCCTTGAGCGCCTTCTTGCACGGCTCGATGGTACGTTCGATCAGGTCGTCGACCAGGGCTTCCAGCTTCGCCCGGCTCAGCTTCATGTTGAGATGCTTCGGGCCGGTCTGGTCGGCGGTGATGAACGGCAGGTTGACGTCCGTCTCCATCGAGCTGGACAGCTCGATCTTCGCCTTCTCCGCCGCTTCCTTGAGCCGCTGCAGCGCAAGCCGGTCGCCGCGCAGGTCGATGCCGGCTTCCTTCTTGAACTGGTCGGCGAGATAGTCCACGACCCGCTGGTCGAAGTCCTCGCCGCCGAGGAAGGTGTCGCCGTTCGTCGACTTCACCTCGAAGACGCCGTCGCCGATCTCGAGCACCGAGACGTCGAAGGTGCCGCCGCCGAGGTCATAGACCGCGATCGTGCCGCTGCCCTTCTTCTCCATGCCGTAGGCGAGCGCCGCCGCGGTCGGCTCGTTGATGATGCGCAGAACCTCGAGGCCGGCGATCTTGCCGGCGTCCTTGGTCGCCTGGCGCTGGGAATCGTTGAAGTAGGCGGGAACGGTGATGACCGCCCTGGTCACTTCTTCGCCGAGATACGCTTCGGCGGTTTCCTTCATCTTCTGCAGGATGAAGGCGCTGATCTGGCTCGGCGCATAGGTCTTCCCGCCGGCTTCCACCCACGCGTCGCCGTTGTCGCCGGCGACGATCTTGTAGGGGACCAGATCCTTGTCCTTCTTGACTTCCTGGTCCTCGGCGCGGCGCCCGATCAGGCGCTTGATCGCGAAGAAGGTCTTCTCGGGGTTGGTGACCGCCTGCCGCTTCGCCGCGTGGCCGACCAGCCGCTCGCCGGAATCGGTGAACGCCACCATCGACGGCGTCGTGCGGAAGCCTTCCGTGTTCTCGATGACCTTCGCCTGCGAGCCTTCCATGACGGCGACGCAAGAATTGGTCGTGCCCAAATCGATACCGATGACTTTGCTCATTTTGTCCTTTCCCCTTTCGGCGAACCCCCGTTCACCGGCCGAGCGATCGGATGCCGGCTCCGGCGGCCTGACCATCAGCGCCGCCCGGGAGGGTTCCCATTCACAGGTTGCTCGACAACATTGGCTATATAGGGAGGGGACCGGAGCTGTGCAAGAATTCTAATGGACAGTTTTTACGGTAAAACCGGTTGAAAACAGGCCAGAATCCGACCCACCGCCTAGCCCTTTCCGATAGTGTAACAACGGACTAGGTTAACGTGCACCCATGATCATCTCGGCGAGCTATAAGACGGATATTCCCGCCTTCTATCCGGACTGGCTGATGGCCCGGCTGGCCGCCGGATTCTGCCGCATGGCCAACCCCTGGGGCGGCCAGATCTACGAGGTCCCGCTGACCCCCGCGGCGGTTGACGGCTTCGTGCTGTGGACCCGCAACATCGGGGCCCTCGCCTCGCGTCTGCCCGCGGTCGCCGCGGTGGCGCCGTTCTGCGTCCAGTACACTG
>Ga0299906_10001215_pt1 | contig 22224 bp, 26 predicted proteins | sample RVTome_14_FD_200259 | JGI IMG/M metagenome (GOLD analysis project Ga0299906, IMG submission 200259) | Soil microbial communities from uranium-contaminated site in the Upper Colorado River Basin, Wyoming, United States - RVT145D125 (version 2) ...
GTACGCCGGCACCGGGTAGCCCGAAGCGCCGCCGACGACGTTCAGGTTGAGGATGATCGCGACCACCACCTGCCCGAACGCGAACGTCGCGAGCGCGAGATAGATCCCGCGCGTGCGCAGGATCGGAAACGCGACGACGAGGCCGAGCGCCGCGGTCAGCACCGTCGCGCCGAGCGCCGCGGGCACCGGGAGCCAGCCGTGGGCGTTGGTGAGGTAGGCGGAGAGGTACGCGCCGGTCGCCATGAAGCCGGCGACGCCGAGGTTGAGCTGCCCCGCGACGATCGGCAGGAACGCGGCGTACGCGAGGATGACGTTGATCGCGAGCAGGACGAGCACCCCCTCGAGGTAGCCGCTCACCTCACGTCCTCCCGCTTCCGAGCGCGCTCGCCAGGAGCCCGGTCGGCCGCACGAACAGGATCACGAGCAGCAGGCCGTACACCCAGATGTCGACCGTGCGCGCGCCGAACCAGTGGATCGCCGCGGTCTCGACGACGCCGATCACCAGGCCGCCGAGGATCGCGCCCCAGATGTTCCCCATGCCGCCGATCACCATCGCGGAGATCCCCTTGAGCGCGACCTCCTCGCCCATGAACGGGCTCGCCTGCTGGTAGTTCAGCGCGAACAGCACCCCAGCGAGCGCGGTGAACACGCCGCCGATCAGGAACACCACCGGCACCACCCGCCCGACCGACACCCCGAGGATGGTCGCGGTCTCCGCGTCCTCGGCGATCGAGCGCAGGCCCCGTCCGACGCGGGTGCGCTTCAGCACCAGGTCGAGGAGCCACACGGCGCCGACCGCGATCGCGAGACCGACGAGCTGCGGCACGCCGATGACGATGCCGCCCACGTGCGCGCTCACGCTCTCGAACGGGAGGGCGAGGCGCTGCTGGTCCGAGCCCCAGGCGACGAGCACCAGGTTCTCGAACAGGATCAGGAACGCCATCGAGCTCACGAGCGGGATGAAGTGGTCGCCGCCGCGCATCTGCGGATAGGTGAGCCGCTCCACGGCGTACGAGAGCACGGCGCCGAGCGCGAGCGCCGCGGGAACGGCGAGGAGGAGGCTCGCCCCGCCCTTGAGCATCGCCCAGGTGACCATCCCCGCGACCATGAAGATCCCGGGGATGCTGAAGTTGAGGAACCTCAGGACGCCCATCGTGAACGTGAACGCCACCGCGACGAGCGCGTAGACGCTGCCGAGCATGAGGCCGTTCACGAGCTGCTGGGCGAGCATGGGCGGCTTCTAGAGCACCGCGGTCGATGCCATCGCCTGGTGCGTGACGGTGCCGTCGAACGCCGGAAAGGTGCGGAAGTCCGCCCGCGCCTCCGCCCGGGCTTCCGACGCGAGCGCGGCGTCGAGCGCCGGGACCGACTCGAATTGCATCTGCGCGAGAAGAATCCGGCCGCCGGGGTTGACGGGATACGGGTCGGTCCACTCGACCGGCGTGTGCAGCACGAGCCCGCGGATCCCCGGGAAACGCTTGAGGATTTCCGCGTGGCGCCCGCGGTAGTGCTGCAGGAACGCCGCGGCCGCGGGCGAAGTGCCCCGGTAGCTGACGAAGTAGGAAACCATCGGCCCGCCTCCCTCTTTCCCGCCGCCACTATAACAACAGTGAAGTTTCACAATCACTGCTGCAACTTTCTTGCAACTTTCGTGCCCTGCCGCCGGGCGGCGGGCCGGTGCAACCCCGGGAATCCGGGCTAGCGGGGGCGAGGGCCCAGGTCGCGGCCCCAGCGGCGCACGGTCCCGACGTCGAGCCCGAACTGGTCGAGCGCGCGGCCGAGCGTCTGGTCGACCATCTCCGCCATCGTCGCGGGGCGCGCGTAGAACGCCGGCACCGGCGGGTACACGACCGCGCCCATCTCGGTGACCGCCGCCATGTTGCGGAGGTGTCCGAGGTGCAGCGGGGTCTCGCGCACGAGGAGCAGGAGCCGCCGCCGTTCCTTGAGCACCACGTCGGCGGCGCGCGTGAGGAGGCTCGAGGTCACGCCGGTCGCGATCTCGGCGAGCGTGCGCGTCGAGCACGGCGCGACGATCATCCCCAGGGTGGGGAACGACCCGCTCGAGATCGGCGCCGCGATGTCCTCCATTCGGTAGACGTGGTCGGCGAGCGCTTCGACTTCCTTCACCTTGTACTTCGTCTCGTGGGCGAGCGTGACCTGCCCGGCACGGCTCATGACGAGGTGCGTCTCGACGCCGCGCTTCCGCAGCAGCTCCAGCAGCCGCACGCCGTAGACGACCCCGGACGCGCCGCTGATGCCGACGACGAGCCGGGGCCGGTCAGTGGGCTTGCGCGCGGCCATTGCGTGCACGGCGGGTGGCCGCCAGGGACGAGCCGTGCACCTCCTGCGCGGCGATGTGCGCGAGCGCCTGGCGCGAGCCGTCCATGAGCTGCTCGAGAAAGCGCTTCGCCTGGCCGAAGGCGGGCCGGCTGAGGTGCCCGAAGAAGAGATCGTTGACCGCCCGCACCTCGGGCACCAGGCGCTCGATCGCCCGCCGGCCGGCGGGCGTGACGGTGACGAGCGTGCTGCGCGAGTCGTGCGGGTTCTGGCGCTTGGCGAGCAGCCCCCGCTCGATGAGGCGCCGCGACTCGCCGGTGATGAACGCGCTCGTCACCCGCAGCTCCCGCGCGAGCGAGCGCACCGCAATCCCGGTCTCGCCCTGCAGGTACGCGACCGCCATCAGCAGCGAGTACTGCGGCCCGGTCAGGCCGGCCTGCCGGCCGAGGTAGGCGCGCGCGTGGCGCAGGCGCTCCTCGATCTGCAGCAGCCGGAGAATCAGGCGCCGGAACTCGATGTCGCTGCCGTCGACGAGCAGCGCCCGGTGCGAGACGGTGAGCGGCGGGTGGTAGCCGTTGCCCCGCCGCGCGGCGTGCGCTCCGCTCACGCGTCGACGTAGCGCGTGTCGTTGAGCAGGTGCTCCTCGACCGGGATGTGGAGCGAGTCGTGCACCGTGTTGTAGAACTTCCAGAATCCCACGAGACAGGCGAGCTCGACGATCTGCGGGGGCGTCAGGTGCCGCTTGAGCTCCTGCAGGATCTCGTCCGCCACGCTCGACGGGTCGCTCGAGGCGGCGCGGACGAAATCGAAGCAGGCCCGCTCCATCGCGTCGGCCGGCTCGTACTCGTCGTCGAGGACCTGCAGCAGCTCGTGCTGCGACAGCCCCCAGCCCTCCGGCCCCCCGTCCTTCTCGCGCATCAGCATGTTGCAGCAGTGCGCGGTGCAATAGGCGCAGCCGTTGGTCTTGCTCGCCAGCGCCGAGAGCTTCCGCTTGAGGAGCTGCGGCAGCGTCTGGCTGGGATCGCGCATGATGTTGCTGTTCAGCCGGAACAGCGTCTCGGCGATCTCGGGCCGGTGCGCGTAGAGCTTCAGCGCGTTGGGCAGGAAGCCCATGCGCTTCATGTACGGATCGAGCACCGGCTTGAGGTTCGCCGGCAGCTTGTCGTCGGGAACGTACGGGATGAAGGGCTCCTTCACCTCGGTCCATCGCGGCTCGGGCAGGTTCATGGCTTCTCCTCGCGCTCTCGTTGGTTTACCCTCGCGCGTCCCGCGCTCGGGGTGCGCGCTTGGGGCGGCCCGGCGCGCTCACAGATAATCCTCGAGCCGCACGCTTCCCCAGTGCTTGGGCCAGCTGCGTTCGAAGTCTCTTGGGTCGTGCCGCGACTTGATCGTCGCGTCGATGCCGATCTTGCCGACGGTCCGCCAGAACGGGTCGGACGCGAGCGGCGCGGCCGACGGGTCGTAGGGCGAGCCGCGCGTGTGCGGGACGATGATGATGTCGCGCGCCGGGTCGCAGCGCGTCGCGATCGCGTGGTAGACGTCGGACGGCTTGTCGAGGTCGATGTCCGGGCTCACCGCCACCACCATCTTGGTGTTCAGCCAGGGCGAGCCCATCGCGAGCATCAGCGCGTCGTTGACGAACCCCTCGCGCGGATACTCGAACTGCAGGATGCAGGACACCGCCGCGCCCCAGGTGGGGAAGCGGACGTCCTTCACCTTCAGGCCCATCTCGGTGAGGCGGTTGTAGAGCACCGCCTCGTGGCAGAGCCGCGGCAGCGGCTGGTGGTCGGTCTCCGGGCAGGTCAGGTGATTGCGGTAGATCGGCCGGTCCGCGCGCATCGTGATCGCGGTCACCGTGAACTCCGGGAGCTTCGCGGTCTTCGGCAGGTAGTAGCCCGACGGCCCGACCGACACGCCGGCCTCGTGCAGGCTCCCCAGATCCACCCAGCCCTCGACCACGATCTCCGCGTGCGCGGGGACGCTCATGTCGAGCGTCTCGCACGGGACCATCTCGACGTCCTGGTCCATGATCGTGCCGACCATCTCGAGCTCGCCCCACATGTCCATGTGCAGGCCCGAGAAGTTCGCCATGATCTCGTACGCCGGGTGGAGCCCGAACGCGATCGCGAACGGCATCCGCTTCTCCCCGCGGTCCCGATACTTGCGCATGATCACGTGCGTGTGCGGCGTGACGAAGCTCGGCAGCCCGGTCCGCGGTCCGGTCACGATCGTCCCGGCGTGGGAGGTGTTGTAGAACCCGGTCTCCGGGTCCTTCACGAGATTCATCGCCGTCACGTACGGCACGTTCTCGGCTTCGGAGTGGATCGGGACCGGGAGCTTCGTCCAGTCGGCGTCTTGGCCCAGTCGTTTCACTTCCTTGACCGGCGCCGACTTCACGTGGACGAAGCCGCGCGGGGGCTTGCGCAGGCGGAAAGCGAGCGTCTGCAGGTACTCGGCGCGCGGCACGCCGAGCGCGCGCGCCTGCAGCTCCCGGTTCTTGACCAGGATGTCGCACAGGCGAAAGCCGGGCTTGTCGCGGATGTTCTCGAACAGGATCGGCCGCTCGCTCTGCGCGGTGAGCGCGGGGATGAGCTCGAGGTCGACCGGCTTCGCGATCCGCGTGACGACGTCGGCGTTGGTCGCGAGGTAGCCGCGCAGATCGCGGTCGAGCGGCTTCACCGAGACGGCGGGCGCGGCGGGGCTGACGGAGAGGACGGCGGCCATGCGAGGACTCCTCCCGGGCGATACGGCTCGGGCAGTTTATTAACCTACTTTACAAATTGCAAGCGCTCACGCCCGCAACCGGGCGAGCCGGCGCGCGTGCTCGGTGTTGACCGACCCCTTCGGCGCCCGGCCCTTGAGGATCTCCGCGGCCTGCGCCACGGTCTCGAGCGACTGGTGCTCGATCGCGGGCTGCGTCAGGCCGGCCGTATGCGGGGTGGCGATCACCCGGGGATGGCGGGCGAGGTCGGACATCGGCATCTGGTCGGGCGCACGGCCGACGTCGAGCGCGGCCCCGGCGAGGCGGCCCGAGTCGAGTGCCGCCCGCAACGCGTCATCGTCGACCAGGTTGCCGCGCGAGGGGTTCAGGAAATAGCTCCCGGGCTTCATCTGCGCGAACGCGGCGGCGTTGACGAGCTTCTCGGTCTGCTCGTTGGCGACGACCAGGCAAACGACGAAGTCCGACTGCGCGAGCACCGCCGGCATCTCGAGCTGCTCGAGCCGCGGGTCCGCGACCTTCTGGTGCGGGTCGTAGACGAGGACGCGCATTCCCAGCGCCAGCGCGAGCGCGGCGAGATTGCGGCCGATCTGGCCGTAGCCGAGGATCCCGAGCGTGGACCCCTTGAGCTCGATGCCCATGAGCCCGCGCGGCACCTCACCGGCGTGATACGCCTCGGTCGACGCGGTGATGCGCCGCCCGAGGTCGACCATCGTGCCGATCGTCCATTCGCTCACCGCCGCGACGAACCCGGCGCTCGCCTGGGTCACCAGGATGCCGGCGGCGCTGGCCGCCGGCACGTCGACGTTGCGGATGTCGATCGCGCAGCGCGAGAACGCGACGAGATCGGGGGCGTTCCGGAAGAGCTCGGCCTCCCCGGGCGTCTGGCGATAGGCGACGATGATCTCGCAGCCGCGTGCGGCCTCGATCAGCTCCTTGGTCGAAAGCTCGCGGCCGGCGGGGTTCAGCCGCAGTTCGCCGAGCGCGCGCAGACCGGCGACGGCCCGTTCGCCGTAGTAGTTGGCGAGCGCTTCGGGCGGATGGGTCAGGAAGATGCGGGGCATGCGTTCTCCCTAGGTGACGACGGCAAGGTCGCCCTCGACAGCCCGGGCGCAACGCAATAATCTCACCCCTCAGCGAAGGAGATCATGCCATGGCCGAACGACCCGATGACCGACCGCCCGAGATCAAGCTCGACCCGGCGTCCCTCTACCTCGAGGAAGTGTTCACCGACCGCCGGATCGGTACCATCCGGCGGCTGACGCCCGTCAAGGGCGACGGCTCGCGGGATCCGAAGCGCGAGATCACCTACCTCGGCGAGACGCAGGTCATGAGCACCGTCGGCGCGCTCCCGATCTCGTTCGAGATCGACGCCGCCACGCTCGAGGAAGCGGCGCAGGAGTTCGGCCCGGCCGCGAAGGAGGCGATCGAGCGGACGATGAAGGAGCTCCAGGAGCTGCGCCGCCGCGCGGCGTCGTCGATCGTGGTGCCGCAGGGCGGCATGCCCGAACTCGGCGGCGGCGGGCGCGGGGGCGGCAAGATCCAGATCCCGTAGGCCCGCGCCGAAAGGCGCGCTCGGCGCACCCCCCCGGAAGGCTAAATGGCGCAATACGTCTACACCATGCGGCGGGTGGGCAAGGTCGTGCCCCCCAAGCGGGTGATCCTCAAGGACATCTCGCTCAACTTCTTCCCCGGCGCCAAGATCGGCGTCCTCGGGCTGAACGGCTCGGGCAAGTCGAGCCTGCTGCGGATCATGGCGGGCGAGGACCAGAGCTTCGACGGCGAGGCGATCCCGATGCCGAACATGCGCATCGGGCACCTCGCTCAGGAGCCGCACCTGAATCCGGCGAAGGACGTGCGCGGCAATGTCGAGGAAGGCGTCGCCGACGGGCTCGCGCTCATCCACCGCTTCAACGAGATCAGCGACCGCTTCGCCGGGCCGCTCGACGACGAGGAGATGAACAGGCTCCTCGAGGAGCAGGGCACGCTGCAGGCGAAGATCGACGCGGCGCAGGGCTGGGAGATCGAGCGCCGGCTCGAGATCGCCGCCGACGCGCTGCGCCTCCCACCCTGGGACGCCGAGGTCGCGAAGCTCTCCGGCGGCGAGCAGCGGCGCGTCGCGCTCTGCCGGCTGCTGCTCTCCGAACCGGACATGCTGCTCCTCGACGAGCCGACCAACCACCTCGACGCGCTTTCGGTGCAGTGGCTCGAGCAGTACCTCGAGCGCTACCCGGGCACCGTGATCGCGGTCACCCACGACCGCTACTTCCTCGACAACGTCGCCGGCTGGATCCTCGAGCTCGACCGCGGCTACGGGATTCCGTGGGAGGGTAACTACTCCTCCTGGCTCGAGCAGAAGGAGAAGCGGCTCGAGATCGAGGCGAAGCAGGAGGCGGCGCGCATCAAGACCATGCAGGCCGAGCTCGAATGGGTGCGGCAGAACCCGAAGGCACGACAGGCGAAGAGCAAGGCGCGCGTGGCCCGGTTCGACGAGCTCGCGTCGCAGGAGTTCCAGGCGCGGAACGAAACGAACGAGATCTACATTCCGCCCGGCCCGCGCCTGGGCGGCCTCGTGATCGAGGCCGAGGGCCTGCGCAAGGCCTACGGCGACAAGCTGCTCTTCGACGGGCTGTCGTTCCACCTCCCGCCGGGCGGCATCGTCGGCGTGATCGGCCCGAACGGCGCCGGGAAGACGACCCTGTTCCGCATCCTCATGGGGCAGGAGAAACCCGATGCCGGCACGCTCAAGTTCGGCGAGACGGTGAAGCTCGCGTACGTTGACCAGAGCCGCGACGTCCTCGACCCGAAGAAGACCGTCTGGGAGGAGATCTCCGACGGCCTGGACGTGGTCAAGGTCGGGAGCTACGAGACTCAGAGTCGCGGCTACGTCGCGCGCTTCAACTTCAAGGGCCCGGACCAGCAGAAGCGGGTCGGCGAGCTGTCGGGCGGCGAGCGCAACCGCGTGCACCTCGCGAAGCTCGTGCGCAGCGGCGGCAACGTGCTGCTGCTCGACGAGCCGACCAACGACCTCGATGTGGAGACGCTGCGCGCGCTCGAGGAGGCCCTCCTCGACTTCCCCGGCTGCGCGGTGGTGATCTCCCACGACCGCTGGTTCCTCGACCGCGTCGCGACCCACATGCTCGCCTTCGAGGACGACAGCCGGGTGGTGTGGTTCGAGGGCAACTTCGCCGACTACCTCGCCGACCGGCGCAAGCGCCTCGGCGAGGACGCCGACAAGCCGCACCGCATCCGCTACAAGCCGCTGATGGCTTGAGGGCGCCGGCGAGGGTGATCAGGCTCCCGTCCGGCTGGGCTCGCCGCCTCCTCATCGTGCTCGCCGTCGTGGCGGCACTCGCCACGATCCTGTTCGGGCTTCGGAGCTATCACACGTTCCTGCTGCTGCGTTCGGCGTACGCGGCCGGCGCCCCGGACGCGAGCAGCGTCCGATCGTGGATGACGCTTGGCCATGTCGCCAGCACCTATGGCGCGCCCGAGACGGCGTTGCGCGACCGACTCGGCCTGCCACCCGAGATCGGTTCCACCACGAGCCTGCGGTCCCTCGCAGACCGGGAGGGGCAGCCACCGCCGGAGTACGTGCAGCGGGTGCAGCGAGCGATCGCCGAGGTCGCGCCGGCGCGCGCCACCGGGGCCGAGCCGGACACGACGGGCTGGCTGGGCGCGGCGGGCGACGAGATCGTCTCGGCACTGCTGATCTACGGCTATCCCGCCCTCGCGCTGACGCTGCTCCTCGGCGCCATCGGGCTCCCCCTACCGTCCGGCCTGTCGATGGTCGTCGCCGGCTCGTTGGCTGCACAGGGGCGCATGGAGTGGCCGTTGGCGAGCGCCCTCGCCGTGACGGCTTCGGTGCTCGGCGATCTGATCGGCTACGGGCTCGGACGCGTGTTCGGCCGCGAGCTCCTCGACCGGCGCGCTCGCTGGCTCGGCCTCACGCCGGACCGGCGTGCTCGCGTCGAGCGGCTCGTCGGTCGGTGGGGCGCGCTGAGCGTCCTCCTCAGCCGCTCGCTCGTCTCGTTTCTGAGCTCGGCGGTGAATCTGGTGGCCGGTGCAAGCCGCTATCGACTGGCCGGGTTCGTCGTCTTCGCGATCGCCGGGCGCCTGGTCTGGACCTCGGCCTATCTCGGCCTCGGGTATGGCGCGAGCGGCGGCCTGGACCACGCCGCCGGCTTCCTGACGAATCTGAGCGGCTTCCTGATCGCGCTCGCGGTGCTCGCGGGTCTCGCGGTCGCAGCGTTCCGGCGCGGCAAGCCGCCGATGGCCTGACGCTTGCCGCCGCAAAGCGCGGCTCGTATGCTCGAGTCGGGCGGCGATCAGGCGCCCTTCGACCTCCCGGAAAGCTCGATCCCATGAGAACGATCTTCACGCCGTTGAACGCCTTGCTCGGCCTGCGGGTGCCGATCATTCAAGCGCCCATGGCAGGTGGCCCGAGCACGCCGGAGCTGGTGGCCGCGGTGTCCGCCGCCGGCGCGCTCGGCTCGCTCGCATTCGCGTACACCCAACCCGAGGACATGCGGCGGGCCGCCGCGGCGGTGCGCGCGCGCACCGACCGGCCGTTCGCCATCAACCTCTTCGTCGCACCGCAGCCCCATCCGATCGACGCGGAAGTGCAGCGCCCCGCGATCGCCGCGATCGCCCCCTGGCATGCCGAGTTCGGTCTGCCGGCGCCCGAACCCGTGAGCGCACCCTACGCGCCGGACTTCCGGGCGCAGCTGGATGCGGTGGCCGAGATCCGGCCCGCGGTCTTCAACGTGCACCTCGGGGCCATGCCGGAAGACGCGCTCCGGGCGTTCAAGGCGGCGGGCGCGAAGCTCGGCGGCAGCGCGACCTGCATCGCGGAGGCCGAGCGGCTCGAAGCGCTCGGCTACGACTACGTCATCGCGCAGGGCGCCGAAGCGGGCGGGCACCGCGGCAGCTTCATGCGCGACCCGTACGACGCGCTCACCGGAACGCTCGCGCTCGTGCGGCTGATCGTGCGCGCGGTGCGCATCCCGGTGGTCGCCTCCGGCGGGATCATGGACGGGTCCGGGGTCGCGGCCGCGCTCGCGCTCGGCGCCGCGGGCGCGCAACTCGGCACCGCTTTCGTGCCCTGCCCGGAGAGCGGCGCCTCGGCCGTCCACAAGGAGGCGATCCTCGGCGCGCGCGAGGACGACACGCGCATCACCGAGAAGTTCTCCGGCAAGCCGGCGCGGAGCCTCGCGAACCGATTCATCCGCGAGGCCGAGGCGAGACAGATCCCGCAGCTCGCGTTCCCGGCGCAGAACAGCCTCACCGCGAAGCTGCGCGCGGCGTCGGCCAAGGCCGGCAAAGCCGACTTCGTCCCGCTGTGGGCGGGGCAGGCCGCGCCGCTCGCGCGCGCGCTGCCGGCCGCCGAGCTCGTCGCGCGGCTCGAGGTCGAGACGCTCGAAGCGATCGACCGCCTCGCCGGCCTCGCCCGTTAGCGATGGATCTCGGTATTCGCGGCCGGACGGCGCTCGTCCGGCAGCGCTTTGATCAAAGGAACCGCAGGATCCAAAGCGAGAGCTGCGGAACGTAGGTCACGACCGCGAGCGCGGCGATCGCGAACCCGATGAATGGCAGGACCCCGGGGTAGATGCTGGAGAGCGGCGCCTTGAAGACCGCCTGCCCGACGAAGATGTTGAGGCCGAACGGGGGCGTGAACGTGCCGATGCTCAGGTTCATCACCAGGACCACGCCGAAATGGACCGGGTCGACGCCGGCCGCCCTGGCGATGGGCAGGAGCAGCGGCGTCAGCACGAGGATCGCCGACACGGTGTCGAGAAACATGCCGACCACGAGCAGCAGCACGTTGATCGCGAGCAGCACCGCCCAGGAGGGCAGGTCGAGCGCGCCGATGTAGGCGGTCGCGGCCTGCGCCGCGCCGCTGACGGTCAGGAGCCAGGAGTACACCCCCGCGACGGCGACGATGACGAAGATCTGCGCGGTGAGGTACATCGACCGGCTCGCCGTCTGGAACACCTCCCGCGCGCCGGCCTCGCCGTAGACGAAGACGACGACGACGATGGCGTAGATGCAGGCGACGCCGGCCGCCTCGGTCGGCGAGAAGACCCCGGTGTAGATGCCGCCCAGAATGACGACCGGCGCGAGGATCGCCCAGACCCCGTCGCGCGTTGCGGCGGCGAACTCCCGGAGCTCGAACGGCGCCCCGCCGCGCTCGCCCTTGCGGGCGACGTAGTAGTAGATGTAGGCCGCGTAGAAGGCGGCCAGCACGAAGCCCGGCACCAGGCCGGCGGCGAACAGCTTCACGATCGAGGTGTCGGAGGCGATGCCGTAGAGGATCATCCCGATGGACGGCGGGATCAGGTTGTCGATCGCGCCCCCCGCCACGAGGAGACCGGTGGCGAACCGCTCGCTGTACCCCGCTTCCCGCAGCCGCCCGTAGGTGAGCCCGCCGACCGCCGCGACCGCCGCCGCCGTCGAGCCCGAGACCGCGCTGAACACGACCGTGGTGCCGAGAACGGTGAACGGCAGGCTGCCCCGGAGCCCGCCGATCATCGACAGCACCCAGCGCAACAGGCGCCGGGACACCCCGCCGCGCCCGAGGAGATCGCCGGCGAAGATGAAGAACGGGACCGCGAGGAGCGCGTACTTGTCCAGGCTGCTGAACATCACCTGGTGGACCGCGGTGGCCGGCACGCCGGCGAACAGCAGGAACACCGTCGCCGCGGTGGCGAGCAGCACCAGGAAGAACGGGAACCCGGCGAGGAGGAGACCCAGCGGCAGGAGCGCCATCACCCATCCCATGGCGGTGCGCCTCGCGTTCAGAACTTGCCGGTGAAGTACGACCGGATGCGGACGACGACGGCCAGGATCGTGAGCGCGAAGCCCACCGCGAGCGCCGCATGCGGGATCGCCTTGGGCACGCCCGCGGAGACGCTCACCGAGCCGGTCTGGACGAAGAGCGCAACGACCCGGAACGACTGGGTGAGCGCAAAGGCGCAGCAGGCGAGCAGGGCGAGCGTCATGAAGCCGTTGAGCGCCAGCCGCCACGGCCCCCTGAGCCGGGCGGTGAAGAGGTCCATGCGGAGGTGGTCGCCGTTGTAGGCGATCGCGGCCATGCCGACGAAGACCCCCCAGATCGTGATGAACACCATGACCTCCTCGGCCCAGAACAGGGCGTGGCCGAAGAGGTAGCGGCTCACCACGTTCGCGAAGTTGATCGCGATGCCCGTGAGCATCAGCGCGCCGAGGATCCAGCCCGGCAGGGTGACGAACGCGAACCTGGCCATCCGCCGGGGGCCTCGCCGCTCAGGCGGTTCGGGAGGGATACCGCTTGCGCTGCTAGTACTTCTGCCCGGTGGCGACGAGCCGCTTGTAGAAGGCGCTCACCGACGCGTTGTCCTTGGTCACTTCCTCGCCGATCCCGGCGAGCAGCTGCCGCACCCGCGCCTGGTCGGCCGGCGGCAGCGTGACGAACTCGCCGCCGACGTCCGCCCAGCGCTTGCGCATCGTGTCGTCGAGCACGCGCGATTGCGCCATGGTGCGGCTCTGCAGCTTGTTGCCTTCGTCGATGACCATCTGGCGGAGATCCGCCGGCAGCTTCGCGAGCCATGCGCGGCTCACCACGCCCGCCGAAACGATCATCGTGTCGTTCACCTGCGTCAGCACCTTGCCGATGTCGTTGAACTTCAGGTTCACGTAGACGGCCGTGGCGCTCATCGTGCCGTCGATCACGCCCTGCCGGATCCCCGGCACGACCTCGGAGAGGTCCATGGGCACGGCCGAGGCGCCGAACTGGCGCATCTTCGCGCGCTCGGCGGCCGTGGCGTTGACGCGCAGCTTCTTGCCCTTGAAGTCGTCGAGACCGCGGATCGGCTGCTTGCCGAAATAGTGCGCGAACCCGTAGGTGTACACCGACACCACCTGCAGGCCCTTGTCGGCGCCGAGCGTCAGGATCTCCTTGTTGAAACCGGGGTCGAGCAGGAGCTTCTCCGCGTGCACCGGATCCTTGAACAGCACCGGGATGCTGAAGGTGCCGAATCGCGGGTCCACACCGGCGAAGAAATCCACCGGCGCGGTGAATGATTCGACCGTGCCGAGCTGCATGCCCTCGATCTGGCTCGCGATCGTCCCGAGCTGGCCGCGGGGAAAGAGCTTCACCTCGATGCGGCCCTGGCTGCGCGCCTCGAGCGCCTCTTTGTACCAGTTCGCCCACTGGTGCTGGATGTCGTTCATCGTGCCGAAGCCGATCTTCATCGTGAAGTCGGCCGCCGGTGCGGCGCCGGCGCAGAGCACGAGGCCTGCGGCGACGAGCGAGCGGACTGCGAGCGCAGCGCGTGACATGATTCCTCCTCCTCCTCGATTGCGCCCCGGGGCTCCGGGGCGGGTGTTCACCAGACCAGGTCGCCTTCCCTGATCAGCATCAGGCAGCCGTCGGCTTCGGTGTACGGGGCGTGTGGCACGCCGCACGGCATCCGGAACCAGACGCCCTTCGAATAGGCGGCGTACTCGTCCTTGATGCAGCCCTCCAGCACCAGCGTCTCCTCGCCGATCGCGTGGTTGTGCGAAGGAAGCTTGCGGTGCGGGGCCACGTTGCCGATGCGGCTGGTCTCGATGCCATCGGCGTTCGGATAGAGATGCAGCACCTTCGCGCCGCGATGCGGGAAATCCAGCCACTGCGCGGTGCGCGCGTCGATGACGATGCGCTCGCCGGCGGTCGGGCGGATCGGCACCCGCCACTTCGCGTAGATCACGCAACCGTCCTTCGACGCGGGGGTGTGGCGGAAGCCCGGCGGGTTGCGGAGGAACGAGTGCGCGCCGTACTCGCCGTGATCGTCGGTGTAGGTGCCTTCGACCACGACCACGTCCATCCGGTCCTCGAGAACGTGGGTGGGGATCTTCGCGCCGGGCGCGAACTTTAGGAGCGAGGTCTCGCGGCCCTTCTTCGGGTCGTGGACGAGCTCGAGGACCTTGCGCGAGACGCCCGGCCATTCGGTGGGCTCCCACGGCATCTCGTTCGTGTCCATCACCGCGACCATGCTCGGGTCCGCGTTGACCGGCGCGCGGGCGCTCATCGCCTTCCTCCTCCTCGAACGGGCCTTGCGAAGCTTATCGGTTTACGGTAAACGAGACCGGCGCCGTCAGTCAACCGGCATTGCAGTTCGAGGAGGAGTGGACCCCCATGGCCGACACGGACGAGGAACCGAGAGTCGCCCAGAAGAGCCCGTACAAGGCCGAGCTGCTGGCGACCTACCGCTACGCGTGGTGCCGCTGCGGGCTGAGCAAGATGCAGCCCTGGTGCGACGGGTCGCACACCGCCACGAAGACCGGGATCATGCCGGTCGTCTGGACGCAGGAGAAGGACCAGACCGCCTTCCTGTGCGGCTGCAAGCGCAGCGGCAACAAGCCGTTCTGCGACGGGACGCATAAGTCCCTGTAGGCCGCGTCCGACCCCAACGCTCAGCCGCCGAGGACGATCCGGAAACGCTTGCGGCCCCGCACCCGGTAGACGGAAAAATCCCGCTGGTCAATGGTGGCTATCGCGGTCACCCCGGCGCTCTCTGCGAGCGCGATGAGGGTCGCGTCGGCGTAGTCGCAGGGCAACGTTCGATATCGCCCGATGATTCCGGCGACGGCGGCGTAATCGGCGACCGGCTCGACCCGCAGCAAACCGGCTGAGCGGGCGCGCTCGAACCACACCAGCGCGGCGAGTTGATGGGTGGGGCTCGCGGCGAGCACGTAGGCGGTCTCCGTGATCACCGCGTCGGTCGTCAGCATCTGCCCGCGAAACCCGCGGAACCAGCCGACTGCCGCGGCGTGGTGGCGGTCGTCCCGGTTGACCAGCGCGACGACGGCGCCGGTGTCAACCAGCGCGCGAGCCACGGAAAGCCTTCCGGGCGAGCTCGCGGACGTTCGCCGATTGGACGGCTCGGGTGCCCCGCTTCGGGATCACGTCCGCCGCCAGCGAGTACGCGTCGACACCTCCTGCCTCGCGGTCGAGATACGCGTCGAGAGCTCGCACCACCGCCTCGGTCCGCGTGAGTCCGTGCTTGGCGCAATACTCGGCGAGTTTCTGCTCGACGCGCAGCGGGATGCGCGCATTGACGGTGTCGCTCATGGACGGCTCCAACCTTGTGTCACAACTGCGTCATAGTGTATCACAGAAGGCGCTCAGCGGCGCGCGAAAGCAGTCAGACAATCGCGAGGCGCGGCGCGCCCGCGGCGAGGCGCCCGATGGTGCGCGCCTCGTCGAAGCCGCGCTTCGCGAACTCCGCCAGCACGGCGCGTTCGGCATCGGGTGCGCAAGCGACGAGCAGGCCGCCGCTCGTCTGCGGATCGGTCACGAGCTTGCGCACCCACTCGGGCGCACTCGCGGGGAGCTGGACCTCGTGACCGTAGCCCTTCCAGTTCCGGTCCGAGGCGCCGGTCGCGACGCCCTGCTTCACCGCCTCCAGCGCCTCCGGGATCACCGGCACCGCGTCGAGCCGCACCTCGGCGGCGAGCTTCGACCCGCGCAGGATCTCCAGCAGATGGCCGGCGAGCCCGAAGCCGGTCACGTCCGTCAGCGCGTGCACCCCGGCCATCTCGGCGAGCGCCTCGCCCGGCGTGTTGAGGCGCGTGGTCGAGGCGAGCAGCTTCGCGTAGCCCGCCGCGCCGAGCTTGCCCTTCTTGAGCACCGCCGAGAGGATGCCGACGCCGAGCGGCTTGCCGAGCACCAGCAGGTCGCCGTCGCGCGCCGAGCTGTTGCGCTTGATCTTGTCCGGATGCACCAGCCCGAGGCCCACCAGCCCGTAGATCGGCTCGAGCGTGTCGATCGAGTGCCCGCCCGCGACCGGGATGCCGGCCGCGGCGCACACCGACTCGCCGCCCTCGATGATCCTCTGGATCACCGCCACCGGCAGCTTCTCGAGCGGCATGCCGACGATCGCCAGCGCGAAAATCGGCCGCGCGCCCATGGCGTAGATGTCGGAGAGCGCGTTGGTCGCCGCGATCCGGCCGAAGTCGTACGGATCGTCGACGATCGGCGTGAAGAAGTCGGTCGTGGCGACCAGCGCCTGCGCGTCGTTGAGGCGGTACACCGCGGCGTCGTCGGACGTTTCCGTCCCGACGAGCAGGGCCTCCGGCAGGCCGCGAATCGGCGTGGAGGCGAGGATCTCCGAGAGCACGGCGGGCGCGATCTTGCAGCCGCAGCCGCCGCCGTGGCTGAACTCGGTGAGTCGGATCTTGTCCAGGACGGCCGTCATGCAGTTCCTTTCGGCGGAGCGTGGGATTCTAGTCGATCGCGCAGGTGCGGAAGCCGGCGAAGACATCGCCGCGATCAGGGGTATAGAAGTTGCGCCAGGTGCTCCGGATGAGGCGCGCCGGCGTGGCGAAGCTCCCGCCGCGCAGCACCTTGTGCGTCCCGAACCACGGCTCCGAGTACTCCTTGTAGGGATCGACGACGAAGCCGGGATAGGGCGTGAAGGTGCTCGCGGTCCACTCCCAGACGTTGCCGATCAGCTGGCGCGCGCCCGCCGGGTTGTCGCCCGCGGCGCAGGCGCCCACGGGAACGATCCCGGAGCCGTCGAGGTTGGCGCGCGCCGGGCTCGGATCGTCGTCGCCCCACGGATAGCGCCGCGTCGGCGCGGACGCGGCGTACTCCCACTCGGGCTCGGTCGGCAGCCGCCGTCCCGCCCAGCGACACCAGGCCTGAGCCTCGTTCCAGTCGACGTGCAGGACCGGCTCGTCCGGCGCAACCGGCAGCCACCGGTCGAACCGGCGCTGCAGCCATACCCCGTCCGCCTTCTTCCAGTAGCGCGGCGCGCGTCCGCCTCCCTCGACGTAGGCGAGGAACCCGGCGTTCGTCACCGGCGCGCGCGTCATCCGGAACGGCGCGATCTCGACTTCGTGGGCCCACTTCTCGTTGTCGAACACGAAGCCGCCGTTCGGCTCCGCCCCGAGCCGGAAACGCCCGCCCGGATACTCGGCGTCGCCGCGCGGCGCGGGCGCGGCGGTCGCCGCGGCTGCACCCAACGGGTCCGCATAGCCGAGGGTCTGGCGCGTGTAGTGGAACGCCTCCGCGTGCATGTCCTCGTGGAAGGTCGCGAGCCGGACGAAGTATCGGAGCGAGTCGTTATCGGGATCGCGCGCGAGCCGTTCGCGCACCCGCTCGAGCACATTCGCGAGGTAGGCGCGCGTCGCGGCGAGGTCCGGCAGCGGCAGGTCCCAGCGCGTGTCGTGCGCGACCGTGGCCGAGTCGTAGAGCGCATCCGCGCCGGGCAGGATCGGATCGGCGAGCGCGCCCGAGGGCTGCAGCCGCAGGCACCAGCGCTCCTGGAACCAGCCGAGGTGGCCGAGCTCCCACAGCGGCGGGTTGACGATGGCGAGCTTCGGGCCGAGCAGCCGCTCGCCGTCGAGGTCCGCCGTGACGCGCGTCGCGCGCGCGCGGCTCGCGAGGAGATCGCGCTCGAGGCTGACCGGGTCGGCTAACATCGCGCTCGACCCCACGGACGCCCATGGCCCGCATCGCGATCGTCACACCGGCCGGCGCCGGCACGCGCACCGGCAACCGCCACACCGCCACGCGGTGGGCGCGGCTGCTGCGCGGCGCCGGGCACCGCGTTTCGATTGCAGTCGAGTGGCAGGGCGAGCGCTGCGACGCGCTCGTCGCGCTGCATGCGCGTCGCAGCCACGGCTCGATCGCACGCTATCGCGACGCGCATCCCACCGGCCCGCTCGTGGTCGTGCTCACCGGCACCGACCTGTACCGCGATCTTCCCGCCTCCGCGGAGGCGCGGCGCTCGCTCGAGCTCGCCGACCGGATCGTGGTGCTGCAGGAGGAGGCGAAGCGCCTGCTCGACCCGCCCCTCCGACGCAAGACCCGGGTCGTCTACCAGTCCGCGTCGCCGCAGGTTCGGCGCGACCCGCCCGCGCGGCGCTTCCGCATCGCCGTGATCGGCCATCTGCGCGACGAGAAGGATCCGTTCCGCGCCGTCGCGGCGCTCGCGCTGCTGCCCGACCGGCCGGAGCTCGAGGTGGTGCAAGTCGGCGGCCCGCTCGATCCGGCGCTGGGCCTGGAGGCCGAGCGCTGGATCGCGCGCGAGCCGCGCTACCGCTGGGTCGGCAGCGTCCCGCATGGCCGCGCGCTCAGGGAGCTCGCCGGCAGCAGCCTCCTCGTGGTCAGCTCGAAAATGGAGGGCGGCGCCAATGTCATCTCGGAGGCCGCGCGCATCGGCACGCCGGTCCTCGCTTCGTGGATGTCCGGGAACATCGGCATGCTCGGCAAACGGTACCCCGGTTACTACCCGCTCGGCGACGAACGCACGCTCGCGAGCCTGATTGCCCGCGCGGCCGACGATGCCGCGTACTACCGTCGGCTCGAACGCGCGCTGCGGGCGCGGCGGCCGCTGTTCGCGCCGTCGGCGGAGCGCGCCGCGGTGCTGGGCGTGCTGCGCGAGGCGCTTCACTCCAGGAGCTCGGCGACGCGCCTGCGCACCGGCTCGCTCGACCAGTCGAGCTCGCCGTAGTGCACGTAGCGGATGCGGCCGTCGGGCCCGACCAGGAAGGTCGCGGGAACCACGCGCGCCTTCCACGCCTTCGCCGCGCCGGAGTCGCGGTCGAGCAGCACCGGGAAGCCGAGCGGCATCTTCTCCAGGAACCGCTCGATCCGCCCCAGCGGCTCGCCGATGTTCACCGCCAGCACTTCGAACGGCTCGCCCGCCAGGGACTGGCGCAGCCGCTCGATGGAAGGCATCTCCTCGCGGCACGGCTCGCACCAGGTGGCCCAGAAGTTCACGAGCACCACCTTGCCGCGGTAGTCCGCCAGCCGGTGCGTGCGGCCGTGCAGGTCCTGCAGGACGAGCGGCGGCGGCGCGCCGCCCGTCCAGGGCTTCGGCTCGGCCGCTCCCACCGCCGCGGCGAAGGCCAGGGCGGCGAGGACGACGAACGGCCGCACTAAGCCTTCACCTCGCGCGAGGTGATCGTGTACCTGAGCGAGTCGGGATCGAGCTGATCGCGCATCTCGCCGCCGGTCTCGGCGTTGACGTACATCAGTTGCATGGGGAATCTCCCTTGTCATCGAGGGTGTTGGAGGAACTGCGGGTCGAGCGGCGCGCGCGACTGGTCTTACCGGGGCTACGTCGAGAACAGCCGATTGGATGCGCGCATTCCGCAGTTTCGCCACCGCGGCGGCAGGCGGCCGGGGTTCCGGACCCCGGGAGCGATCCTGCCGCCGACGAACGGGCGATTCTAACCGGGTCGCGGCCCGGAGAACCATCGCGCCGGCGGGCGCGCGCAGCGGCAGGGGAGCGCATCGGTTACGCTTCCCGCCCCTACGGAGGCTGCGGGCAATGACCTTCTCGTTCGATTTTTCCGGCCGGACCGTGCTGGTGACCGGCGGCGTCTCGGGCATCGGCGCGGCGACGAGTCTCGCGTTCCAGCGCGCCGACGCGAAAGTGATCGCCTGCGGCCTCACCGACGAGGAGCTCGGGGCCGCCCGCGCCAACCCGGACTTCGCCGGCATCGACGTCCGCAAGCTCGACGTGACCGACGCGAAGGCGGTCACCGCGCTGGTCGGCGGCCTCCCGTCGCTCGACTGCGTGGTCAACAGCGCGGGCATCATCCGCCGGGACGCCGAGCACTCGCCCGAGGTGTTCGAGCAGGTGATCGACGTGAACCTGAACGGCGGCATGCGCGTCACCGCCGCGGCCCGGCCGCTGCTCGCAAAGCGCAAGGGCGCGGTCGTATTCATCGCCTCGGTGATGTCGTTCTTCGGCGGACCGAAGCAGCCTGCCTATTCCGCGTCCAAGGGTGCGGTGCGCAATCTGACGATGTCGCTGGCTGCGGCCTACGCCGTCGACGGCATCCGCGTGAACGCGGTCGCGCCGGGCTGGGTGATCACGAATCTCTCGAAGGGCGCCCGCGAGAATCCCGAGCGCAACGCGCAGATCCTCGCGCGCATCCCGCTCGCGCGCTGGGCCGAGCCGGCGGAGATCGCGGACCCGATCCTGTTCCTGTGCTCGGACGCCGCGCGCTACGTGACCGGGACCGTCATGCTCGTCGACGGCGGCTACACCAGCGTCGGCTAGGCCCGCGTCGGGCCCGGCGTCGACGCGATCCAGATCCCGGCGCCGACCGCGACGAGCCCGAGCACGAGGTTCAACCCGATCGGCTCGCCGAGCAGCGGCACGGCGACCAGCGCGGCGGTCACCGGGTTGACGGTGATCGTGTTCGCGACGCGCGTGGGCGTGGTGCGCTCGAGCGCCAACACCCAGAGGTAGAAGCTCACCGCGCTCGCGAAGAGCCCCAGGCTCGCGACCGCGGTCCATTGCGGGACCCCGAACTCGAGCGCCGCGCCGAAGCCGCCGCGGACCCAGGCAGTCGCCACGAGGCACGCGGCGCCGACGCCCATCCCGGCGGTGAGGAAGCCGAGCGCGCTCGAGCGCGCGATGAACGGCCGCGACCAGACGTTGTAGAGCGCCATGCAGACCGCGCCTCCGGCCATGATCACGTCGCCGCGCCACGCCCCGGGCGGCGCTTCCCCGAGCCCGCTCGCGAGCGCGACCGCCACCCCGGCGATCGCGATCGCGACGCCGGCGCCCTTGCGCACGCTCAGCTTCTCGATGCCGAGCAGCGCCGCGATCGCCATGGTGAGCAGCGGCATGGCGGAGAGCGCGAGCGCGCCCCGCGCGGCGGTGGTGTAGACGAACGCCGCGTTGTAGAAGACGAAGAAGATCGCGAAGAACAGCGTGCCGAGTCCTGCGACGCCGAGCCAGTCGCGCCGGCCCGGCCAGCGCTGCCCGAGCGCCAGCGCGAGCGGCAGCAGGAGCAGGAAGCCGATGCCGAACCGGAACGCGGCGAGCGTCACGGGATCGGTGGCGCCGATCACGTAGCGGGTTGCCGCCGGGGCGGTCCCGCCGAACGCGCTCGAGAGCACCGCGGCCAGGATCGCGGTGCGCTCGCTCACTTCGGAGGCAGGACCATCTGCGTCTGGATCGTCAGCGAGAGGAGCCGGCCCGATTCGTCCGTGACCCTGGTCTGCCAGACCATGGTCGTCTTGCCGCGGTGGAGCGGCGTCGACTCGGCGCGGACGATGCCGGCGCGGCCGGCGGCGAAGAAGTTCGTCTTCGATTCGAGCGTGGCGGTGCTCGCACCCGCGGGCAGGTTGAGCACCGTGGCGACCGCCCCGACCGTGTCGGCGAACGCCATGAGCGCGCCGCCGTGCAACGGGCCGGTCGTGGTGCGCAGGTCGTCGCGGATCGCGAGCTCGGCGACGACGCGCTCCGGGCTCGCCTCGACGACGCGGATCCCGAGGAGCGCGGCGAGCGTCCCGTTCAGCGCCTGGTTGATCGCCGCAGGGTCCATGTCCGTCGCGCATTCTGCGGGACGCAGGGAAGCAGTTCAATTACCCCCGAAGTAATGGCCGACCGAGCCCGCCTGCCTATACTGGCGCCGTGAAGGCGCGCGAACGAACCACGAGGCAACGCCGGACGGGCTCCGTGGGGCAGCTCCTCAAGCAGTGGCGCGAGCGCCGCCGGATGAGCCAGCTCGGGCTCGCGACCGAGGCCGAGATCTCGGCGCGCCATCTGAGCTTCGTCGAAACGGGCCGCACGCGACCGAGCCACGACATGCTCCTGCACCTCTCGCAGGTGCTCGACGTGCCGCCGCGCGCACGGAACGAATTGCTCACCGCCGCCGGGTACGCGCCGCTCTACCGGGAGACGCCGCTCGACGCCCCCGAAATGGCGCAGGCCAAGCAGGCGCTCGGCTTCATGCTGCGCCAGCAGGAGCCCTATCCCGCCATGGTCCTCGACCGGCAATGGAACATCGTCACGACGAACGACGCGATGGGGCGCGTCGTCGGGCTGCTCCTCGACGGCGACGCCGCTGCCGCCGGCGCGCCCAACGCGATGCGGCTCTGCTTCCATCCGCAGGGGCTGCGGCCGGCCATCGTCAACTGGGACGCCACGGCCGCGGCGCTCATCCAGTGGCTCCACCGCGACCTGATCCGCACCGGGGACGCGGAGATCCGCCGGCTGCTCGACGAGCTGCTCGCCTACCCCGGCGTCCCGCGCGACTGGCAGGCGCTCGATCTCGATGCCCCGACCGCGCCGTTCCTCGCGATCGAGATGCGCAAGGGCGACGCGCGCTTCAGCTTCTTCACGCTGCTCGCCAGCCTCGGCACGCCTTACGACATCACGCTCCACGAGCTCCGGATCGAGTGCTTCTTTCCGGCCGATGCGGCGACGGAGGCGGCGCTGCGCCGGCTGGCGGCG
>Ga0299906_10001216_pt1 | contig 22219 bp, 20 predicted proteins | sample RVTome_14_FD_200259 | JGI IMG/M metagenome (GOLD analysis project Ga0299906, IMG submission 200259) | Soil microbial communities from uranium-contaminated site in the Upper Colorado River Basin, Wyoming, United States - RVT145D125 (version 2) ...
TTTCCCTGTGATCAATCATGTCTATATCAGCGCAGAGGTCAATAGGTCCACAATACCGTCCTCCGCGCGCGGGAGGAGTGGAGCGCCGGATTCGCGGCTCTCGTGGGTCTGCTTGAGGAGGTTGAGCGCTTGGAGGATTGAACTCTTGCCGGCGCTGTTCTGGCCATATATGAGCGTGATGGGCGCCATCTCGATCCGCGTGCGGTTGCCGAAGGCCTTGAAGTTCTCTATTTCGATGGCTTTGAGCATGGGAGATCCTTTGCCTGGCACTCAGAGTTCGCCGCGGAAGGCGCGCTGGAAGAGGAAGTTGAAAAGGACAATGTTGGACAAAGTTGGGACAGGCACTACATTTGTCGGTGCCGCAGGCTAGCCGTTCCTTGAGCTCGGCCGCGTCATTCAGGATGACCACGGTCGCGAACTGCACGTCCGTGCAATGATACCACCCACGGAACGCGGACCGGGCCCAGGAGGTACTGCACGTGCCGGTCCGTTCCGGGCCGTTCCGGGGGTGGCATCGTCGTCATCATCGATCCGCCCTTCTTGGAGTTGCCCCCCGGTCCCCGAGGCCAACTCACCAGTGCAGCCCGACATACTCGGCCTCCATCCCTGCCGCATCGCCGATCCCCACCAGGTCGAACACCACCTGGTCCGCCCGCGCCGCTCGTGCCGCCTCGGCGAACGCCGCCGTCCGGTGCGCCACCACGATCGCCTTCGACGGCCGCACCACCTCCGCCGCCGACTCCTTCAGCAGGCTGCCGATGTGCGGCACCTCGGTCAGGATGTATCGCAGGTTGCTGCCGACCAGCGCCGAGAGGCGCAGGTGCGGGTCGTGGATGCGCACCTCCGCCCCCTTGCCCAGCAGCGTCTCGACCACCCGGACCATCGGGCTCTCGCGCAGATCATCCGTCCCCGGCTTGAAACTCAGCCCCAGGATGCCGATCCCCGCCTGGCGGTGCGGCAGCAACTGCTCCACCAGCGACCTGATCTGCATGTCGTTGCTCGGCAGCACGCCGGCGATGAGCGGCAGATCGAGATCCGCCCGCCTGGCGCTGTACAGCAGCGCCCGCACATCCTTGGGCAGGCACGATCCGCCGAACGCGAACCCGGGCGTGAGGTACGCCGGCGAGATGTTCAGCTTGGTGTCGGCGCAGAACAGGCGCATCACCTCGCGGCTGTCCACATCGTGCTTCTTGCACAGCCGGCCGATCTCGTTGCCGAAGGTCACCTTGACGGCATGAAAGGCGTTGTCGGCGTACTTCACCACCGCCGCCACGCCGAGACTGGTGATGAACAGCGGGGCGTCGATGCCGTCGTAGAGCGATGCCGCGCTCGCGGCCGCGCGCTCATCGTCCGCCCCGATGACGGTGCGCGGCGGGGCGAAGAAATCGGCGATGGCCGAGCCCTCGCGCAGGAACTCCGGGTTGTGAACCAGCCCGAAGTCCGCCCCGACCCGCCGGCCGGATGCCTTTTCCAGCGCTGGCGCCACCACCTGCTCAACCGCGCTCGGCAGCACGGTGCTGCGGATCGCCACCACGTGGTACGACCCGTCGGCGCCCCTGGTCCTGAGCTTCTCGGCCAGGGCGGCGCCGATCTGCTCGCAGACCCGCACGACGTACGTCATGTCCAGACTGCCGTTGCTCGCCGAGGGCGTGCCGACGCAGACCATGGTGAGATCGGACTGAAGCACCGCCTGCCGCGGATCGCCCGTCGCGTCGATCCGCCCCGCGGCGTGTTGTTCGGCGAGCAGTTCAGCCAGGCCCGCCTCCAGGACCGGCGGCCGGCCCGCCCGCAGCATCTCCACCTTGTGCGCCTCGACATCGACGCCGATGACGCGATGGCCGAGCTTCGCCAGGCACGCGGCGGAGACGGAGCCCACGTACCCAAGTCCGAAGATGCTGATGCGCCGGGCCGTCATGGGTGTGGCAGTATCGTTCATCCCGCGAAGGTGCACAGCGGGCACTCGGGCCGAAGGTATCGAAACCCGGGTTCGCGGGAGCCGGCTACGCGCTCATCGCACAGCTTTTCCGGCCGACGAACTCGATCACCGTCGAGGCGACATGATCGAGCTGGGCATCGGTCAGCTCTGGGTAGATCGGCAGGGCGATCGTCTGCGCCGCGGCCGCCTCGCTCACCGGCAGGTCGCCCGGCCGGGCGCCGAGCCCCCGGAAACACTCCTGAAGGTGCAGGGGCAGCGGGTAGTAGATCTCGGTGCCGATGCCGCGCTCCTTCAGGTGCTCGCGCAGATCATCGCGCATCGCCGCCGGAACGCTGACGATGTACTGGTTGTAGATGTGCGTGGCCGGCGGCGCCACGGGCCGCGGCGTGCGCAGCGGGAACTCGCCATCTTCGATCGGCGTCGCCGTCGTTGCCGCGCCCGCCTCCGCGAAGAGCCGGTCGTAGTGCGCGGCATTGGATGCGCGGGCCTCGTGCCACGAATCCAGGTGATTCAGCTTGACCCGCAGGATCGCCGCCTGAATCGCATCCAGGCGCGAGTTGAGCCCCACCTCGCCGTGGTAGTACTTCGGCTTCATGCCGTGATTGCCCAGTGACCGCAGGCGCGCGGCAAGGTCGCCGTCGTTGGTCGTGATCATGCCCCCATCGCCCATCGCCCCCAGGTTCTTCGTGGGGTAAAAGCTGAAGCAGCCATACGGCGCCCGTGTGCCCGCGCGCCGGCCCGATGAATCGCGGGCCCCGATCGCCTGTGCCGCATCCTCGATGACCGGCACGCCGAACTCGTCGCCCAGACGGAGCATGGCATCCATGTCGGCGGCCTGGCCGTAGAGATGGACCGGCATGATCGCCTTGAGGTTCGTGCATCGTTTCGCGGCGGCGCGGATCGTCGCCTCGGTGACGTTGAAGGTGACCGGGTCGATATCGGCGAAGACCGGCACGCCGCCCAGACGCCAGATGCACCCGGCGGTGGCGAAGAAGGTGTACGTCGGGCAGATGACCTCATCGCCCGGCCCGATGCCCAGCGCCATCAAAGGCATGAGGACGGCATCGGTGCCCGAAGCGCAGGCGACGGCGTGGCCGGCCCCGCAATAGGCGGCAATCTCGGCCTCAAATGCCGCAACCTCCGGACCGTAGATGCAGACCTGGCTGGAAACGACGCGCTGGATGGCGGCGTCGATTTCGCTCTTGATCGTGGCGTATTGGGCCCGCAGGTCCAGGAGCGGCACGGATATCTCGGTCACGTCTGACTGCCTTTGTGAGATGGTCCGGGGAATTCCGACCGCTCGAGGCCGTCGGAACGGTCATTGTAGCCCGCCGGGACCGCGGGGACCGAAACGCAAGACCGGCCCCCAGCTCCCAGCCCCCGGCCCCCGGCCCCCGGACAAGCCGCGTCATGGGGCGAACGCCCGATTTTGATCGGTGCGACCGGCCGGAGGTGGCGATCTGGGCACTTTGACGAAACTGGAGAAGCGATGACAGGTCATCGTCATCCCTATTTTGACGGCCCTGGATCAAATCTGTTTCTCGCCCGGAATCAGACGGGTTATGCTGGCGATGTCCACAAGGACCATGACTCGCGGCCTGCCCCGCGGCAGCGCCCGACAAGGAGAAAGATACCATGATGAACGCACGGTTGATCTCACTGGTGGCCGCTTCGACTTCGGCTTTGTTTTTGACCGCCTACACGGCAAGCGCGACGCTTGTGCCGGCCAGTCCGACGGAGTTCCAGGGCGTCGATTGCAACGGCAACGGCATCGACGATTCCGAGGAAATCGCCGCCGATCCCTCTCTCGACTGCGATCTCTCCGGCACGCTCGACAGTTGCGAGATCGCCGCCGACCCGGCACTGGACTGCGATCTCTCCGGCACGCTCGACAGTTGCGAGATCGCCCTCGATCCCGCACTGGACTGCGATCTCTCCGGCGCCCTCGACAGTTGCGAGATCGCCGCCGATCCCGCGCTGGACTGCGATCAGTCCGGCATCCTCGATACGTGCGAGCTGGCCAACGATCCCAGTCTGGACTGCGATGAGTCCGGCGTCTTCGACAGTTGCGAGATCGCCGCCGATCCCGCGCTGGACTGCGATCAGTCCGGCATCCTCGATACGTGCGAGCTGGCCAACGACCCGAGCCAGGACTGCAACGAGAACGGCGCCTTCGACGCCTGCGACATCGAATCCGGCGGCTCGATGGATGAGAACATGGACGGGATCCCGGATGACTGCCAGCCGCCCATCTGTCAGGGGCAACTGGCGACCGTCTACGTCGATGAGTTCGGCATGGTCGTGGGGGGCATGCTGGACGGCACCGTGTACATCGGGCTCCTGATCGGCACCCAGGACGATGATGTCATCGTGGGCACCGACGATGCCGACCTCATCATGGGCGTCAAGGGCGATGACATCATCTGCGGGCTCGGAGGAGACGATGTGATCGCCGGCAACATGGGGAACGACTCCATCGAGGGCGGCGACGGCAACGACAAGATCAACGGCAACAAGGGCGATGACGTGATTGACGGCGGGGCGGGCAACGACAAGCTCAACGGCAATCACGGCAACGACACCATCAGCGGCGGAGATGGCAACGACAAGCTCCACGGCAACAACGGCGACGATATCCTGGACGGCGGCGACGGCCGCGACATGATCTGGGGCAACGGCGGCTTCGACCGCTGCGCCAACGGCGAGTGGATCAAGCAATGCGAGGGCGTGATCGAGGATGACGACGACGACGGCTCCTGAGCCGCGCGCAGGCGCCAGGCGCAACGGCGCACGTCAGTGTCGATTACGTCCCGGTGCCATGCCTCGCCTGTCCGGGCGTGGGCGAGGCATGTCAGGTGGCCGGGGCCATCATGCGCGCGGCAGGCGCAGGTGTTCCCCGGACATTTCGCGTCTTCACGTCGGGTCTGCTGACCCGATCTACGCACTGACCCGACCTGCGCACTCCGCGTCCTCCGCGCCTCCGCCGTAAGCCATCCCGTCCCCCCGGTCCGCACAGCAAGCCCTACATGGCCACCATCCGCGACTTCTCCGCGCGCTCGGCGCGCTTGCGGGCGTTCTCATCGAGAATCCGCTTGCGCAGGCGAACCGACTTCGGCGTGATCTCCACCAGCTCATCGGCTTCGATGTACTCCAGCGCCGGCTCCAGGCCCATGATCCGCGGGGCCTTGAGCGTCACCGTGGCCTCCTTGTTCGACTCGCGCACGTTGGAGAGCCCCTTGGCCTTGACGACGTTGACGCCCAGGTCGTTCTCGCGGCTGTACTCGCCCACGATCATGCCCTTGTAGACCGGGTCGCCGGGCCGCACGAACATGATGCCGCGCTCCGAGAGGTTCAGCAGGGCGTAGGTCGTCGCCGCGCCGCGCTCGGTGGCCACCATCACGCCGTTGATGCGCTTGCGATCGAGCGGCCGGATGGGGTCGTAGCGCAGGAACGAGTGGTACATGATCGCCTCGCCGCCGGTGGCGGTGAGCATGCGGCTGCGGAGGCCGATCAGCCCGCGGGCGGGGATGTCGCACTCGATGTGCATGCGGTCGCCGCGGTGGTCGATGTGGACGATCTCCCCGCCGCGCATCCCCAGCAGCTCCAGGGCCGGGCCCATGACCGCGTTGTCCACATCGACGGTGAGCCGTTCGATCGGCTCGCACAGGCGCCCGTCGATCTCCTTTTCGATCACCTCCGGCCGGCCCACGGACAGTTCGTAGCCCTCGCGGCGCATGTTCTCCAGCAGGACGCCCAGGTGCAGCAGGCCGCGCCCGGAGACGTTGAACTCCTCGGCCGACTCGCCCGGCTCCACCCGCAGGGCCACATTGGACTGCAATTCCCGCTGCAAGCGCTCGGCGATCTGCCGGCTGGTGACAAACCGGCCCTCGCGCCCCACCAGCGGCGAATCGTTGATCCGGAAGATCATGTGCAGCGTCGGCTCATCCACCGAGACGCGCGGCAGGGGCCGTGGATCATCCGGATCGGCGATGGTGTCGCCCAGCTCGAAGTCGCCCAGCCCTTCGATGGCGCACAGGTCGCCCGCCTCCACGGACTCGACCGGCACCCTGCCCAGCCCCTCGAAGCGCAGGGCTTTCATCACCCGCGACTGGGTGATCGAACCATCGCGCCCGCAGATCGCCACCGGCTGGCCGGAGCGAATCGTGCCGCCGTAGACGCGGCCGATGGCGATACGGCCGACGTAGCTTGAATAGTCGAGCGTGGTGACGAGCATCTGGAGCGGCGCATCCGGGTCGTTGGTCGGGGGCGGCGGCGGGATGCGGCTGATGAGCGTATCGAGCAGGGGCGTGATCGTGGCGCCCGGGTTGTGGTGATCGAGCGACGCCCAGCGGGCGCGGCCGGAGGCGAAGATGATGGGGAAATCCAGCGTGTGGTCATCGGCGCCGAGGGCCACGAGAAGGTCGAAAACCTCGTTGACGACGGCATCCGGGCGGGCATCGGGCCGGTCGCACTTGTTGACCACCACGATGACCGGCAGGCCGAGCTTGAGGGCCTTGGTGAGAACGAACCGGGTCTGCGGCATGGGGCCTTCGAAGGCATCGACCAGCAGCAGCACGCCGTCAGCCATGCGCAGGACCCGTTCGACCTCGCCGCCGAAATCGGCGTGGCCGGGCGTGTCGATCAGGTTGATCCGGAAGGTCTGCCCGGCATGGGGGCCGCCCGCGACGCCGGACCTGAGGTCCCCCGAAGGTCCGGGGCCCACGCCGGACCTGACGCTTTGGGAAGGTCCGGGTCCGGGCGTGTATGTCACCGCACAGTTCTTGGAGAAGATCGTGATGCCGCGCTCCCGCTCGAGGGGGTTGGAATCGAGGATGCACTCGGTGGCAGCGCCATCGCCCTCAACCGCCCCGGCCTGCGCCAGAAGGGCGTCGACAAGGGTCGTCTTGCCATGATCGACATGGGCGATGATGGCGACGTTGCGGAGATTTGGATCGGCGGTGCGCGGCATGAAGCGGAGATCATAGGCGAGTGGACTGCGGCGGCGAGGATGGCGTGCCCCACTTGTCCGGGGGTAGGCGATGCATGTCGAGCAGTTGGGTGCCATGCCTCGCGGCATTGGGCGAGGCATGTCGAGCAGTTGGGTGCCATGCCTCGCGGCATTGGGCGAGGCATGTCGAGTGGTTGGGTGCCATGCCTCGCCTATCCGGGGGTGCACGAGGCGTGAGTGGTGGATGGCTGCATCACGTCCGCGGCAGATGAACGGCCACGTGACGTGTCACGCGCTTTCGCGTCGGGTCTGCTGACCCGACCTACGTTTTCGTGTCGGGTCTAAGGACCCGACCTACGACCGCCGATCGTTCACTTCTCAATGCGGCCTGCCGTCATCGCCCCATCAATGGGCCCGGTGGGATTCGAACCCACACCCAGGTGTGACCCTGGCGCGGATTTTAAGTCCGCTGCGTCTGCCGGTTCCGCCACAGGCCCGCATCAGGGCGAATGCTAGGCCGATGCCAGCGGCGCCGTGAGACTCGCCTGCCGCGCGCCCGGATCACAACCCCCACTTGGCGAAGAGCGTTCGGTTGTCTTCATCCTGACGACCGCGCTCTTCCGCCGAGCGCTCGTCGTTCAGCTCGTCGTGCCGGATCAGCGCCCCCGGACAGGGCGCCACTTCCAGCTTCGCCTCGTGCCAGACCTTGAGTGAGAAGTCCGGGTCCGCGCCGTACATGAAGAACCGCTCGTCGTAGCCGCCCAATCGCTCCCACAGCGCGCGCGGGGCCAGGCCGAAGTTGGCGTAGCACAGACCCCGCACCTGGCACACGTGGAACCACTCGCCATCACGCTGGATCTGCGCGTGGATGTTCCGCCGCACGGGCGAGTTGTGGAAGAACGCCGCCTGGCCGATGCGCCACCGGTGCGCCGGCGCCCGAAGAAACCGCACTGCGTTGGCCACCGAGTGCGGCAGCAGTTCGCAGTCATCGTTGACCTGCATCACGTACTCGCCGCGCGCCGCGGCGAGGCCCAGGTTGACGGCCCGCACGAACCCGTCGCGAGCCGGCTGGATCACGATGCGTGCCGCGCGCTCCGAGACGACCGCCTCCGTCGGCTCATCGCCCGCGACGATGATCGTCACCACTTCGTGCGCCAGGTCCACCGTCGCCGCGATCGAGCGCAGGCACCGCGCCAGCGCTTCGGGCCGCCGATAGGTCGGCAGGAGAATGGACACGACGGGGTGGTTCATCGCGGTGCGCGGCGGCCGGCCCGCCCGACGTCGGCGGCCGAAGCGTACACGCCCCGGCCGCACCGGGCATCACGAGATCAGGGCCTCGTAGATCCTTCGCCGGCAGTTGACGCATCGCCAGCTCGAGAATCGGGCCACGAGCTCCAGCATCCCCCAGATCGGCAGCCACAGACCGAGCGTCAGCATCGACACCCAGCCGTGCAGGGCGCGAAGGGGCAGCTTTCGGCGGACCTCAACGACGCCGCGGCAGGCCTGGCAGTACGCCTGTCGCTGCTGGAAGCTCGCGCCGTACACGGGGTCATAGACCCCGGCGATCCGGTGGGCATCGCGCTTCGCCCGGCGGCGGCGCAACGCCCCGCGATCGGGTACCACCACGGCCACGGGCTTGGATCGCTTCGGCGGCGCGGGCGGCGCCTTCAGGGCCGATGCGAGGATGGTCGAGAGGTCCGCCCCCTCCTCCTCGACGCGCGTGACCTGCGGCAGCTTCGAGGAAGCCAGTCGCACGACCTCGCGAATCGGCCGGGGCACATCGTCATCCAGGGCCAGGAAATGGAAGGCCCGGGCCAGGGCCCGTTCGGACTGGCCGCTGATGCGCACGCCGTGGTGCACGATCGCCGCCGCGATCGCCGCCGCGTACATCCGCCGGCCCATCCGCCGCAAGTCCTGCGACTGACCCAGAATGCGCATCAGCTTGTACAGGTCCTTGGCTCGCGACAGCACGCTCACGCTCGTCGCGGGATCGCAGATCATCACAATCGTCGACGGCCGCTGCGGATCAACCACCTGGGCGATCCAGTTCGCGACAACGATCGGCGATTCGGCGGCCATCTCCGCCAGCGCCTCGCGCATCATCCGCATGATCAGGTCGTTGCGCGGCTTTTCGGTTTCGCCGGCGTGAATCTTCGCCGGCGGCGGCGTGCGGGCCGGCTCGGCGTGCTTCCGTGCGAAGTCATGACGCGGGTCGATGTCATCCTCCGGCATTATTTCCACATCGGAGTCATCGCAAGACCGGTCGACCGGTCCGATCCCGGTCTCGCCCCCGGGTTCCAGTCTGGAATGGGTGCTGGTCATGGGTGTGTGACTCGTGCGGCGGATCTCCGCCGCGGGTGGACCGGCCGTCAAGCGCGGCCGCCTCATGAGTCTTAATGCCACATCCTATTCGCCCCTGCGCGAAATCGAAGAAAAATCGTTCCGCGACCTCGCAGGGCCGTTTCCGGGGTTGTCAGAGGGGTTTACTGGACGATCTGGCGCCAGGATCCGCGAGCTATTTTCATGGTTGCCAGGTCGGCGGGGTCTTGGGTGTAGCCCATCGGCGGGTCGGAAACGAGGGTGGGATCATGGTTGATGGTCAGGCCGCTTTCGACGGCCGCCGCGCCCTCGCAGAGGATCGCCCCATCGACCTCGGCGGGCTGGTTGAACACGTTGAGCGAGCCCATGCAGTGGACCAGTCCTGAGATCTTGCTCGGGAAGATGTCGAGCTTGGTGGTGTTGGAGAAGCCGAGCCGATCGGCCCCCACGGGATTGAAGTTCACGTTCCAGAGCGTCTCGGAAAGCCCGATGGCCGACGCCGTGAAGTTCAACTCGATCCAGCCCTTGACGATCAGGACGGGGTAGTCGGCCCGGTGCCGCTCCAGCAGGGCCGCATCCTTGATGATCACCCGTCGCCCCGGAGCATTCACCACCAGCGTGCCCTGGATGCGCGAGCCCTCGATGGTCAGGTCGCCGCCGCCGGCATCGATGTAGTAGACGCCATCGGCGTTCAGACTGCCGCCGTAGGTGTTCAGCGTCGGCGTGAGCACCACGCCGCGCATCTGAGGCGAGTACGGCAGTTGCGTGGCCCGTGCCACGTAGGCGTCGAAGACGTCGGGGGCGGGCAGGTCCTTGGCCGGCGCGGGAACCGTCACCGAGCCGACGATGAGCCCAAGGCCGCTCACGCTCGCCGCCTCGACATCGCCGACGATCGTGCCGTGCTTCACGAGCGTGGCGTTCGTCGAGGCCGGCGCACCCACCGCCGACAGGGTGACCAGCAGGTTCACCACGATGTTCTGGCCGCAGTGGATCGCCGTCGCCAGCGCCTCCAGCGCCGGCGCCGACTCGGGCACATCGGCCTCCATGGTGACGCGGAACATATGGCGGGCGGCGCCCTTCCTGCCCGTGCAGGTGACGTACACCGAGCCGGTCTTCGAGTTCGACAGACTGCCATCGGCCGGATCGACCACCTGCACGCTGTAGGTTCCCTCGCCGATCGGCTGGTCCGTCGCCCACGCCCCGTTCGGACGGTTGCTGCGCCACTCCGGGTCGTTTTCCATCCAGTACGCGGCCATCTCCAGGGCCGATTGGGCATACAGCCGCGCCTTGACCGCATCGCCGGCCGCCTCGGCCCGGCGGCGCTCCAGGGTGACCGCGAAGACGGCCGAGAGCCCGATGACCGTCACCAGCATGGTCGAACCGAGGACCAGCAGGTACGTGCTGCCTCGCCGCGCTGTCGTTCTCGTGCGCCGGCTCATTCCGCCACCACCTGGAGCGGATCGATCACCCGGATCGATCGGTCCTTGGCTCCCGTGCGAATCGCCCGCAACGCGGCCACCTGCCGTCCGTCGCGCAGGACGGTCACGGTGATCAGCTTGATTCCCGTGTTCAGCGCGGTCGTGTTGGTGAGATTGCCGGCCTGCGCGAAGGTGACGCCGACTCGTCGCTCCCAGCCGTCCAGGCCGGTCAGGCCGATCCCGTCGCGATCCGCCGGCGGCGATGCCGACCACCCGTGGTAGTCATCCACATCGTCAAAGGCGCTGCGGGTGTCGGCCGGCTCATTGACTTCGCGACCGAAGACGACGGTATCCACCGGCTCTTCGTAGGCCTGCACGGTGATCTCGGTCATGAGCTGCTCGGCCAGGAGCATGCCGCGGGCGTGGTCGGCGGCGATGCGCTGGCTCGCCCGCGAGTTTGCCACCACCGACAGGGCGGCGACGAACATCACCCCCACCACCAGAATCGAGATCACCGACTCGACGAGGGTGAAGGCGCGGCAACGCCCACGCTGATCCGGGCATCGGCGGTTCACGGCGACGCCACCTCCGGCCGGTTGACCGTGTTGACCGACGCGTGCAGCGCCGCCGGCTCCTCGCCGCCGCTGTGCAGCTCCACATCCACGCGGGCGAGAATGTCCACCGTCATCAGGGTCCCGCCGACCGTGTAGGCGCCGAGGACCGTGAAGAGCATCGACGAATTCGTCTCGACGACCCAGACGCCGCCGCCGTTGGCCGAGACGAGCCGATCCGCGCCGACGCCGCAGTATTCCAGGCCGACCGACGGGCTGTCCGCGCCCCACCCGAGCACGAGGCAGAGCCCCTCATCCGGGGAAAGGCCGGCGACATTGCTGAACACGAGGTCGATCCAGCCCGCGGTCGAGCTCAGGTCGCCATCGGCGACGTTAACCTGCTCCAGCACCGTCGCGCTCGGATAGTGCCCGTATTCGACGGGCCGAAGCTGCGCGTACATCAGGCTGCCCTTGACCGTGGCGGTGGAGGCCATGATCTGAATGCGATTGACCCGCCACGTCACCGCCTCGGCGGGCAGCGCGCTCGGGAAGAAGTACTGCCCCATCCACTTGCTTCCGTCGAGGGCGTAGGTCGCCCGGCCGCTGCCCGTGGTCCTGCCGGTCAGCACGATCTCCGCGCTCTCCACGGGCGCGGAGCGCCGCTGGTACGACTCCAGCGCGTAGCCGAGACTGAACGCCAGCACATCGCCGGCGACCGGCACGGCCGGCCCGGCGTTGTAGGTGCGCGCCAGCGGATCGCCGGCGACGCCCGACCACTCGTAGCGGATCACCTCGTCGACCGCATCGCCGTCGCGATCGGCGGTGACGAACTCCACGGCGCGGTCGGTGTATTCGTTGATCGCGATCGCGTAGCGCAGCTCCTGCACCAGGCGGTCCAGGGCCCCGCCGGCGGAGATCGTCTTCGCCGCCGCCTCGTTGGCATCCGGGATGGCGTGGCTGGCCAGCACGATCGACGAGCCGATCGCCACCACCAGCACCGAGGTGACGAGCAGACTCATCGACAGCTCGATCATACTGAACCCGCGCCGATGGTTGCCGCTCATCCTTCGCATGGCCGCTCCCGCCTTCACCGCCGTCACTCCACCGAGACCGTCAGTCCGCGGTCGGCGACGTCGAGCAGGAACGCCGGCGTCACCTCCGCCACCTCGATCTGGCCCGTCTCGGCCTTGATCTGAATCGCCTTGCGCATGCCGCCGGCCCGCACAATGATGACGCCGTCGGCATCGGGCATGCCGTAGCCGTCGAAGACGACCTGGCTGTCGCCGCCGAGGTCCATCGACTGGATCTTCGACCGGTACGGTTCATCGCCCAGGGCGACCACGTACGTGGCGTTCCGGGCGATCGGATCCGCGGCGCCGATGATGGTGTAGCTCGCGGCGGCGCTGTTGAAGCTGACGGTGCAGCCGGCGCTTGCGGCACGGGCCCGGCCCTGGGCGTAGGACAGGTCCGCCGCCACCCGGCGGGCCGAGGCATCCACCCGATATCGGACGATCGAGTTGATGTACCGGGGCGCGGCAATGGCGGCCACGATGCCGATGATCGCCAGCACCGTCACCAGCTCCACCAGCGTGAAGGCCCGGCGTTGTCGGCTTGGTTGAATTCGGCGCCCTGCCGGCGTCATGCCATCGCTCCCGATGCCTCGCACCCGCAACGCCACGTGCCGCTCGAGCGCCTCGCGGACGGCTCGAGCGGCGCCTGGGCCTCCGATCCAGCCGGGCCTTCCGGCCCGTCGCCTCCCTCCCGTCAGCAGCAGCGCGGCGGCCGGGCTGCCGCGCTACTCAGCCGGTCAATACGAGCTGTACAGCGCGCCAGCGGCGTCGGTCTCGGTCGTCGTGTTGACGCGGATGGCGCCCGTGCCGGAATCGTAAATCCAGCCGATGGTTGCGGCGTCGGCCGCGGCGATGCCGTTCTGGCCCTTGCGCGGCCCGACGGGTGCGGGCGGAATCGCCCGGATGTACGGTCCGTAAATGTGCGACGCATCCTTCGTCGCCTGGGCCACACCGTTGATGTCGCTGTACCCGGTGAGCTGCAGCACGATGCCGCCGGCCGAGGGCAGCACGCCGGGATGCTCCGTGGTGAACAGGTCGATGGCGCTGCGCAGGGTGGCCAGGTCGGCCTTCAGGGCCGCATCGGTCGCGCCCTCGGCGCCGCGGCTCATGCGCGGCACGGCGATCGCGGCGATGATGCCGATGATCACGATCACGATCACCAGCTCGATCAGACTGAAGGCTCGACGGGAACGACAAGTGCACGCATTCATGGTTCAGAATCTCCCTTTCACCCGGTTCGCCCTGGTCACCCCTCTACCGTGGGGGGAGACGACATTCATGGTCCAAGACCGATCCGACGTCACTCCATCGGCGCGGGCCATCGCCGCCTTGAGGTTGATGCCCACTAGTCAACAGACGGCTGCCGCAGAGATCGAATAACTGGCCCGACGGCACGCGCAGACCGCACCACTTGACAGACCGATAGTTCATCCGCCGCCGGACTGCGGATCGGTCCGGCCGCTCCCAAGGTCCGGATCGGCCGGTCCGCCGCCACGCATCCTCACGCCGTCGTCGCCCAGACCCGTCCTGATGCGAAGCACGACCACCAGGTCGCCCATGGAGAACACCGCCTCGTGATCGTCGATCGACACGAGCCTGAAGAGTCCCAGACTGTCGCCCACGTAGACGACGAAGGTCGACTTCTCGCCCCGCGCCTTGGCCATCTGGTCTTCGACAATGGCCTGATCACGACCATCGACCGCCATCAGACCCACGAGCCGGTACGTCGCCTGAAACTCCCTGACGGCCTTGTCCTGCGTCGATTCCGCCGGGCCGGCGGCGTTGATCCCCAGCCACGGCTCCGAGGGATGGAAGGCATCGGCCACCACCGCCGGATCGACCGCCCGGCGCGACGCGACCGCGCGCAGGCGATCGGCCACGGCCACGGCGCGGGTGTCGGCGCCGCCGGCGCCGGCCTTGACCGGATCCTGCGCGGTGTCGATCGCGACGGGCGGCGGCGGCGGCGCGGCCCCGCCGACCCGCGCCGGCGCGAGGACCGTCTTATCCAGGAGCAGGGCGACGAGCCCCAGTCCGAGAACTCCGAGGTACACCTGCTGGGCTCGCGTCAGCTTCATCGCCTCATCCCCCGATCGCCGCCCTCGGCGCTGGCCAGCGACGGTGCGGCATACCACACCATTTCAAACCGGAAGAAGGCGTCCGTCGCGTGCCGCCCCGGGCTTCCGCGAAGCTCGAACGCTCTCACGCCGGTGTCCCGGAAGCGGCCGTTCAGGTCGTGCAGAAACCGCACGCAGTCCGGGAACGACCCCATGCCCTCGATGCGGATCGGCACCATGTCGTAGCGCTCATCGCGAACCACATCGGTGGTCAGGACGCCGTTGACGCTCAGGTCGTGGTCGGCGGCCAGCTCCGTGAGCCGGGCCAGGCGCTCGTTGCGGAACGCCGCGGTCTGAAGCGTCAGCGAGCTGGCGTCCAGCGCCATGCGGACCCTGTTGAGGTCGTCGCGCAAAGCGGCCTCCTGCCGCTCCACATCGCCGGCGATCTGCTGCCGCGAATCGACCGCCACCTTCAGCGCCGCCGCCGCGGACCACCGGGCCAGGAGCGGGCGCACACCCGCCATGAAGGCGATCAGCGACATCGCCGCCAGAACGCAGACGCCGCCGGCGTGAACCTGCCAGGGCCTCATCGTGTCCACCCAGGACCGCGTCATGGTTCGGACCCCTCGCCGCCGGTGATGCGGCAGCGCAGTCGAAACGAGATCGCATCGCCGTCCAGGAACCCCTCTCGCCGGCTCTCCTCAAGGGTGACCTTGGCGAAGAGCCCCGAGCGCTCCAGACGCAACACGAAGTGCGACACCGCGGTCTGGGTGCGCCCGTAACCGCGAATCTCGACCACGTATTCCTCGGGGCCGGCCGATCCGGGCGTGGCGGGCGCCGCGCCGGCAGTCCCGCCTGGAACCGGACCGAGCACGGCATCGGCGCTCCTGAGCGTACACTCGCGCAGCACGACATCATCGCTCATCTCGCCCGCGACCACGCCCAGGAGCAGGCTCCAGTCGGCCTGGTTCTCCACCATCCGCGTGGCCTTGAGCTTCGCCCGGGCCTCCTCGCTCACTGCGTGAAGCGACCGCAGGTTGGCCTGGCTGGCGGCGATGCGGCCCTCGAGGGCGCCGAGCTGGCCCTCGAGCGTCTCGTCCTCGGTGAAGGAAAAGTTGGCGGCGGGCACCGCGATGGTGATCGAACCGGCGAATGACGCGGCGGCGATCAACCATCGACGCAGCAGGCGGCGGCGATGCCGCGCGATCAGGCGGTAGGACGGGATGAGATTGCCGCCGGCGATCATGCCGCAGCGCCCTCGATGGCGGCGAGACCGACCGCCAGGGTGAAGCTCGGATTGTGCATCGCCTCCGCGTGCTCGCGCCCACACTCGAGGAGATCCGCCGGCGCCACGCGCTTCGCCTCGACGCCCAGCATCGAGCCGAGCGGGTCTTCCAGGCCCAGGATCGTGGCGCCCCAGCCGGTCAGAAACAGCCGGCGCAGCGGCTGGTCCGGGTAGCGGTGCTGCGCGTAGGAGATCGAGACGCGCAGCTCGTCCAGCATCGACGTGAAGTGCGTGGCCAGGATGCCCCGCGCATCGGTCAGCAGCGGCCAGCCCGACCACTCATCCTTCAGTTCGCCGTTGAATCCCACGTCGAACATCGCGAAGTCGGCGACGTCGGCCTCGATCTCCAGCCGCGCCATGAGCGCGGCGTGGACCTGCATCAGCCCGCTCTCGGCCAGGGTCCGATCGTAAATGACGGTGTCCTCCAGCAGGATCGCCAGATGCGCCGCGTCCCACGTCAGGTCCAGAATCGCGCTCACCGCCGCCTCGCCGCGCACCATCGGCGCCAGGGCCCGCGCCGCGGCGATGGCATGCACATCCAGGGCCGTCACCTGCAGCCCGCCACCGTCCCACGCCTCCAGGACCGCCTCGGCATCATCGTGCGTGCACGCCGCGGACATCACCTGGCGCACGTTGGCCGTGCGCGCCGCCGACGGCAGGGTCCAGGCGGCGATCTCGAACGAATCGGGACTGCACTTGTGGGTGCGGGCCAGTTCCATCCTCGCCAACTGGCCCAGGGCCTCGTCCGGCGCCGACACCGGCAATTCCAGCAGATCGCCGCGAAGGCGCTCGCACGGCACCGCCAGCGCAACCTCGCGCCCGGCGAACCCCCGGCGCTCGAGGATCTGGGCGAAGACGCCCACCTCCGCCGCGCTGAGGGCGGCGACCGGCTCGGGCCGGTCCATGTGCGCGGCCGACGCCACGCGCCAGCCCGCGCCGCGGCGCGCGAGCTGCACCGCCGCGAGCCGGCGGGCGCTCACATCGACGCCGATCGGCGACAGGGCTCGGGCCGGCCGCAGCTTCATCCGCCTCCTCCCGGCACCGTCGCGGTGATGTCGAACAGGGGCATGAACATGCTGACGGCCACGATGCCCACGAGGACGCCGAGCACGATGAGAATAACCGGCTCGATGATGCTCGAGAGCGACTTGACGACGACCTCGTTCTCCTCCTCGAGGAAGTCCGAGACGTTCACGAGGACCGAGCCCATCTGCCCGGTCTGCTCGCCGCAGCGCACCGCCTCGGCGATGGTGGCGTCGATCAGCTCGCTTCGGGCCAGCACGGCCGAGAGATTCTCGCCGCGCGTCACCGCATCCTCGCACTGCTGCATGAGCGCCCGGTACGGCGCGCTGGTCGAGCCCTCGCGCGTCAGGCGCAGGGACTCCAGCAGCGGGACCTTGCTTTCCAGCAGCGTGCCCAGCAGCCGCGTCACCCGCGCCGTGGCGAAGTTGCGCACGATGCAGCCGAAGATCGGCAGGCGAAGGGCGGCGCGATCCAGGGCCTCGTGGCCCATGCCCCGCCGCCACGCCGTCCAGACCCCCAGCGCCAGCACGGCCAGCGACGGCACGATGAACATCCACCGCCCGCGGATCACCTCGCTGATCGACAACAGAAACTGCGTGCTCGGGGGCAGCGGCGCATCGAGCGTCTGGAACAGGCCCGTGAAGCGCGGCAGGACGAAGCCGATCATCACCGACAGCACCGCCAGGGCCACCACGACCAGGATCGACGGGTACATCATCGCCCCGGCGATGATGTTGCGCACGTGCAGACGCTGGCGGGTCAGGCGGGCCAGGCGCGAGAGCATCTCGTGCAGGTGGCCGCTCGACTCGCCCGCCTCGACGAGACTCCGGTAGACGGGGTCGAAGTGGCGCGGGTGATCCTCGAGGGCGCGGCAGAAGGACTCGCCGTCCTCCAGCCGCCGGCGCAGGTCGGACACCACGCCGCGCCACCGGTCGTCGCGGGCCTGCTTCTCCAGCGCGGCGATGGCCTGCACCAGCGGCGTGCCCGTGCCCACGAGCACGCTCAGTTGCCGGGTGAACATGGCGACGAGCTTGAGCTGCCTCGGTCCGCCCCCGCGGCGCGGGGTCGCCGATCCGCGCGGCGCCGGCCGGGCGCCGGACGATTCCCTGAGCGTGGTGACGAAGAGGCCCTGGCGGCGCAACAGGTCCGTCGCCTCCAGCATGTCCGGCGCGTCGATCACATCGCTCACGATGCGGCCGGACTTGTCCATGGCCTGGTACGCCAGCTTCATGCGGCACCTCGTCGCAGCACGGCCGCATCCGCCGCGCCCTGCCCGTAGCCCAACTGCTCCGTCTCATCGTCGCTGTGCGTGGCCCGGAGCACCTCCTCCAGGCTGCTGCGGCCGCTCAGCGCCACCAGCACGCCCTCCTGCCGCAGCGACAGGCCGCCGCGGGCGGAGAATTTCGCCCGCAGCTCGTGCGTGGGCGCCGCGGCGTGGATCATCCGCCGAAGGTCCGGCGCGACCTCCATCACCTGGTAGATGCCCAGGCGGCCCTGGAAGCCGCTGTCGTGGCACTGCTGGCAGCCCGCACCCTTGATGAATGCGCGGCCGGTCTGCTCGGCCAGGCCCGCATCCCGGAGCACGCGCTCGCTCGGATAGTACTTCGTCTCGCAACTGCGACAGATGGTGCGGATGAGCCGCTGCGCCACCACGCCGTTGATGGCGCTGGAGATGAGGTACGACTCGATGTCCATGTCCAGCAGCCGCGCGATCGCTCCGGGCGCATCGTTGGTGTGCAGGGTGGCCAGCACGAGGTGGCCGGTCAGGGCCGCCTGCACCGCCACCCGCGCCGTCTCCTGGTCGCGCACTTCGCCGATCATGATCACGTCCGGGTCCTGGCGCAGGATGCTGCGCAGGGCCCGGGCGAAGGTGAAGTGGATCGACTCCTGCGTCTGGATCTGGTTGACCAGGTCGAGCTGGTACTCGACGGGGTCCTCGACGGTGACGATGTTGCGCTCCGGGCTGCGCAGCAGGTCCAGCGCCGAGTACAGCGTGGTCGTCTTGCCGCTGCCGGTGGGCCCGGTGACGAGCACGATGCCGTGCGGCTGGTGGAGCATGCGCTTGAAACCTTCCAGCGGCTCGGAGCGGAAGCCCAGGTCCTCCAGGCGCACGCGCAGGTTTTCCTTGTCGAGGATGCGCACCACCAGCTTCTCGCCCAGCAGCGTGGGCATGCTGGAGACGCGCAGGTCGATGCCGCGCCCCTCGGCCTGGATGCGCACGCGGCCCTCCTGGGGCAGGCGCTTCTCGGCGATGTCCATCTTGCTGATGACCTTGACGCGCGAGACGATCGCCGCGTGCATGCCCGCCGGCGGGCTCATGAGCTCGCGCAGCACGCCGTCGATCCGGTAGCGGATGCGCGTCCCCCGGCGGTCCGGCTCGATGTGGATGTCGCTGGCCCCGTCACGCACCGCCGTCAGCAGGGCGACGTTGATGAGATTGACGATCGGACTGCCCTCGACCATCCGGTCGAGGTCCGTCGCCGGCCCCTCGTCGACGGTCTCCCGCTCCACCACGGACACATCCGAGTCCGAAAGCGTGGCCAGGAACGCATCGACGTCGACATCGCCGCCGGCGTACTTGCGGATGTACTCCAGGACGTTCGCTTCCATGGCGAAGACGGGGCGGATCTTGCAGCCGGTGAGCTGGCTGAGCCGGTCGATGGTCGGCAGCGACTGCGGCTCGGCCATCGCCACCGTCATGACATCGTGGACCTTGAACAGCGGGATGACCTTCATCCGCTCGGCCTCGGCCTCGCCGATGAGCTTGAGCAGCGCGCCGTCGATCAGGCCGTGGCGGAGCTGCACGCTCCGCACGCCCAGGCACTTGCCCAGGGTCCGCGTCAGGGCCGCGCTGCTGATGACCCCCTGGGCCACGAGCAATTCGCCCAGCATCATGCCCGACGCCTTCTGCTGCGCCAGCGCCCGCTCAAGCTGCTCGCGCGTGATCGCCCCCTCCTGCACGAGGGCATCGCCGACGCGCATCCTGGGCTGGTGGGGCGTCGTCACAGGTAGCTCCTCACCGCGGCGTTGATGTCCTCGAAGTACTCGAAGAGCGTTCCCAGGTCCGTGAGGTCCAGCGTCTCGCGCAGCGTCTCGTTGACGCCGCATAGCTTCAGGGCGTGGCCGGACTCGGCGAGCTTCTCGGTCACCTCCACCAGCGTCTCCAGGCCCGCGCTGTCCACGTAGGGGACGGTGGAGACGTCCACGACGATGCGGCCCAGACTCCGCGCCCGGGCCTCGTCGAGGCGCTTGCGGAACTTCGCCGCATCGTCGCGGATGAGGGCGCCGTGCGGCTTGAGCACCGTCACCGCCCCGTGTCGTTGTTCGCGAATCTCCATGATGGTGCGCCTACGCCGCCTCGGCCATGACCGGCAGGCTCATGGTGAAGCGGCTTCCCTTGTTGAGTTCGGAGTCCACGGTGATGTTGCCGCCATGCAGCCGCGCCACCTCGCGGGCGAGGGCCAGGCCCAGCCCCGAGCCGGTGATCTCGCCCTGACGCGAGTTCCGGGCTCGGTAGAACTTGTCGAAGATCAGCTCCAGCTCGTCGGCCCCGATGCCGATGCCCGTGTCGTTCACGCGGAACAGCAGCCGGCTCTCCTCGGCCTCGACCTGCACCTGCACGCGGCCGCCGGCGGGGGTGTACTTCAGGGCGTTGCCGAGCAGGTTGTGCATGGCCAGCACGATCTTGTCGCGGTCGCCCTGGAGCACCGGGAGCTTGGGCGGCAGATCGAAGGTGAGCTCGATCGACTTCTCGCTGGCCATGGCGCGGTACTCGGCCTCGAGCTGCTCGAAGATCGCCTCCAGGCGCACATCGCCGCGGCGAAGCTGGATCGAGCCCGCCTCGATCTCCGAGACCGAGAGCATGTCACCGACGATCCGCTCCAGGCGGCGCGTCTCCTGGTTGATGATGTTCAGGCAGTTGGCCCGCACGGCCGGGTCGTGCTCGCCCTCATCCAGGGCGGTCTCCACGTAGAGCCGGATGTTCGTCAGCGGCGTGCGCAGCTCGTGCGTGGCCTGGGCGACGAAGCTCTTGCGGGCCTCTTCCGCCACCCGCTGCTGGGTGAGGTCCTCGATGATGATCATCGCCGACGCGGAATCGTCGCGGCGCACCGGCCGGGCGCTGTAGCGCAGCACGCCGGTGTGGCCGCCCTCCTCGCCCAGCTCGACCTCGACGCTCGACCAGCGGCGCATGTCGCCCTTGATGACCGACTGGAGCATGGCCAGGACCTTCTGGTCCCTGATGTACGCGCCGGCCGCGGCGTTGAGGCAATGCTCGCGCGTGGTCTGGAGCAGCACCGCCGCCGCCCCGTTGATGTAACGGGTGTTGAGGCGGTCATCCACCAGGATGAGGCCCTGCTTCAGGGCGTCGCAGGCGCTGACGATGTCGCTGCGGCCCTCGCGGCGCGCGCCGAGCATCTGCCCGGCCTTCTCCTCGACAAGCTCCTTGTTCATCTGCTGCTTCTGCCTCAGGAGCTGGTTCCACGCCTCGGCCACAGCGCCGAAATCGGCGCTGAGCAGCAGCGCCGTCTCGCTCGTCACGCCCCGCTCGTAGGCCAGCAGCGCCTCGCGGATCGCCCCCAGGGCCGACAGACGCCGGCGCATGCGCCGGTACACGCCGAGCAGCGCGATGAGGGCGATCGCCCCGACCAGTCCCGCGCCGGCCAGAACCTCCCAATGCCCCGCCGTCGCCCCGGTCGTGCCCCCGGCCAGCTCCAGCCGCACCGCACCGCGGTTGGGCACGTTCAGCGCCAGGCCGATCGCGACGCCGTTCTGCCCGCCCGCCTCATCGATGCCGTCCGGCGACACCTGTCCCTCCCAGGATGGCGGCAGCTTCAGCAGATCGATGTTCACGGGCTGCGCATCGGCGATCGTTCGGCCGTCGGGCAGCACCACCCGGCACGTGTGCAGATCGTACTTGCGGCTGGCGTCGGCGAGCACGCGCCGCAGCGTCGTCATCTCGCCCGCCTCGACCAGGGACTCGGTCGCGTCGGCCAGGAGGTCACCCGCCGCGCGTATCTCCGCCTGGCGGACCTGTTCGAGGCCCGCCCGATAGGTCACCGACATCCACCAGGCCAGAGCCCCCATCGCCGCCAGCAGGATCGCCGCGACGGCCAGCCCCGCGGAGGCGACCATGGACTCACCGCGCACAAGAAATAGACATCGTCCGGGCGCGCGGGGCGTAACGTGGCCTTTCTCCGCCATAACCCCTCCAGGGATCTGCCGCGCGCGGCAGGCCGCGGCGCGACACCTCCCAGTCATCGGTCAGGCGGCGGTGGACTTGAGGGTCCGGCCCGTCACGCGCCTCGGCCAGCATGAACGATCGTCAACCTCTCGCGCGCCCGGACAATGCGGACGAGCGCGCTGACCCGGGTCATCGCCGGCGGCGCCGGGCCGTCCGAGAATGTCCGGCCCGCCGCGGAGCTCGCCCGCCGGCCCGCGCCCGTCCCGGGCGCGCCGGACAGTACAATGACGCGATGCGATGCCCCGAACGCCGCGGCATCGCGAGAAAGGGGCTCCCCATGCACCGAATCAGCCCGGTCACCATCGCCCTCTCGCTGGCGGTCGCACAAGGAATGGCACACGGCCAGGATCGCGTTGCCGCGCCCGCCGACCTC
>Ga0299906_10001217_pt1 | contig 22203 bp, 13 predicted proteins | sample RVTome_14_FD_200259 | JGI IMG/M metagenome (GOLD analysis project Ga0299906, IMG submission 200259) | Soil microbial communities from uranium-contaminated site in the Upper Colorado River Basin, Wyoming, United States - RVT145D125 (version 2) ...
AGTCATTCGAGGACAGGTTTCGCGGGAATGACGGGAAGGGCCTGGATTTCCGCTTTCCCCTGCCTGCAAGTGCCCGCCGGACAGGCGGGTAATGACAAAATTTACCCACTCACTTCCACGATGAGCCAATATTTTTAATTTTCACTTAAAAAAGTTCGGAAAGATCTAACTGAATAGTAAGTTGTGGAACAGGAAGACCTAGAAACGCAGTCATTAACCTACCTATCCAAGGCTAAAGGAAGATTGGGGAAATTAGGGGGGAAACATATAAAAAAACTGGAAAGCTCCAAAACTGAAAAAGCAATATTTTTGATATTTTAAAAAAAAGGTGGGAATTTCTGAATTTCAAAAAAAGATCCCCGCAGCAAGACTGCCGGGTATTTAGAGAAAAACCTAAATCCTTAAATCCCCCTTCCCCTTTTGGAAAAGGGGGAACCTAAGCGGTCACCCCGTAGCAAACAACGGAGAATAGGAAGTTAAACTTTAGGGTAAACCACCTTTGAATCAAAAAACCTCAAATAAACCTTTCGAGTTTTAAAAAATCTATGGTTTAACCCTATAATTAGGACAGGCCTTAATTGACATCAAACAATCCCACCAAACCTACTCCTGTTCCTCCTCCCACGCCACTCACTATGGCGGTATAGGCTCCTGGTGGAAGGGTTATGTATATAGCTGAATCCAACGCACATCCTGTAATCGCTGCACTACACGGGTCTAAACCTGTGGCGTTGATATCTTGGTCATCGCCACACGATACCGCTGGAGCCGAACATAATGGGTCCGTCGTCTGCCAATTATTATTCTGTGCAATCACAGTTGATCCAGAGAACACCTGCATGGTGGGGTTGGCCATGGCTCCGGTTACCCCAAAATCTACCAAACTAGGGCCTTGGGCCCGTATTAGAACTGTTTTAGACGATGTCCCCTCAATGATAAAGCCCGCAATCTGAACATTTGCCCCAGTTCCAACAAATCCTCTTGTGGAAATATTAATCAGTTGAGCCAATGTATTTCCAGTATCTACATCAAAAACGCCCACCAAACCTACTCCTGTTCCTCCTCCTACACCACTCACTATGGCAGTATAGGCCCCTGGGGGAAGGGTAATGTATATCGCGGAGTCCAAATTACATCCCGTTGTCGCCGCCGTGCAGGGATCCAATCCCGTTGCGATGATTTCCGCGGATCCGCCACAAGATACCGCGGGCGAAGCACACAAAGGATCTGTCGTCTGCCAATCATTATTTTGGGCAATACTCGTTGAACCTGAAAATAATTGCATGGTGGGGTTGGCCATGGCTCCGGTTACCCCAAAATCTACCAAACTAGGGCCTTGGGCCCGTATTAGAACCGTTTTAGAAGAGGTCCCCTCAATGATAAAACCTCCGATCATTACATTTGCACCTGTTAGAACGAGGCCACGGGTAGAAATGTTTGATAACAATCCCGGATCTAAACTTACGGTTGTGGTTTCTGTTGCGCTATTGTCGCTTATATTTGGGTCGGCTTCATTTCCCATCACATTTGCGGAATTGCTTAAGGTGCCCTCTAGGGAAGGGGTAACAAAAATGTTTACGGTTGCACTTGCCCCGTCCGAAAGGGTCCCCAAATTACAGGTGACAGTACCACTATTTTCCGAACAAATCCCTTGTGACGGTACCGCCGATCCAAAACTCACCCCCCCCGGAAGGGAATCCGTTACAGTTACTCCATTTGCTAACGAAGGTCCATTATTTATCACATTTATGTTGTAGGTTAATGTAGCCCCCACAGAAACAGGATCGGGTGTGTCGATTTTGGTTAATGATAGGTCAGATGAGGCCGCTTTAACATTGGTTATTTCAGAGTCGGAATTATTTGTCCCGTTGGGATCGTTCTCATTCGCGGTTACGGACGCGGAATTGGAAATTGATCCCTCCAATGTCGGTTGAACTAAAATCGTTATGGCTGCACCTGAACCATTGGAAAGAGTTCCCAATGAACAGGTAACGGTTCCACCCGACTCAAAGCAGCTTCCTTGGGTGGGGGTGGCGGATAAAAAAGTAACGCTGGAATCCAAGGTATCTGTAACGGTTATTCCGTTTGCGATGGAAGGCCCATTATTGGTTGCAGTTAATGTATAAACAAGGTTTTGTCCCACCAACACCGGATCAGGGGAGTCCGTTTTAATAATTGAAAGATCGGAAGAGGCTGGATTAACCGTGGTTATTTCTGAAACAGAATTATTTCCTGAATTGGGGTCCCCTTCATTTCCAGAAACAGTTGCGGTATTCGTTATGCTTCCATCCGTTGTGGGAATCCCCACAATCGTTACCGTTGCGCTTAACCCGTTAGCCAAATTGCCCAAGGGGCAGGTTACAACCCCCCCTGTTTCCGAGCAGCTTCCTTGGCTCGGAGTAGCGGAAATAAATGTTAACCCTGGGGTGAGGGTGTCCGTTAGAATAACATTTGTCCCATTATCCGGGCCATTGTTAGTAACCGTTACCGTATAGGTTAATTGGGTTCCAGCTAAAACCGGGTCCGGTGAGTCGGTTTTGATAACCGATAAGTCAGCAGAAAGTCCATTGATAATGACATTCGCTCCTGAATTGATCACCCCTGCAGAAGAACCCAGTGAAGTATAGATGGTTACATCATCCGGGGGATTGGTGGAGGCTTCATTCACTCCATTGAAAAACTCCTCTGGGCCAGGGATGGTTGCTGGGGGATCAAGCTCACCCACGCTACTTCCAGCGGTAAACTGGGGGTTCACATTTGAGATTTCTAAGGAATAATTTCCTCCCGCAGTCAAACCCGGAATTTCATAGAAACCCACCGAAGCAGGGGCAGAAAAGAGATCCCCTGACACATTGGAGACCGCATCGTTATACGGATCGACCACATTTCTGGCAATGACATCTGCACCCTGAAAAGGGGTTACCCCATTTGGTAAATATATGGTTCCGGTGATCGTACCCGTACTGGCCCCAAACCCTCCAGAAGGATACATTCTAGAAACAGTGGCAACGTCATCGATTCTCGGGGTTGAGGCGGCTCCGGAAAAAATTAATGGAAACATAATTTCAACCGATGATAGGGGTGGGGGACCAAAGCCGGTTGCGAATTCATCAAACCCAACATCGGAGTCTCCCAAAAAATAATGTCCATTCACTTGGGAATGATCCAAATTCAACCAATGACCAAATTCGTGAACCAACGTTCCCTTAAAATCATCTTCAGTCAATTCCCCATTGGTTGGATTGCCATCAAACCACTTCCCATTGATGACGGCAATCCCTTCTGTGATTTCCCCTGTGGCGTCAATTCCGCAATCCGGACCCGCAAACGCAATGACCCCTGAGGGCAGCCCCAAGGCCGAAAAAAGAGAACCATTCGCGTCAAAAATAACTGGGCTAATATTATCGGCACAATTGCCATCCAACGCATTAAACTCCGCAACGGTATTGACATCCCCATCTCCGGGGATGCCCCCAGCATTCGAGAAGGTCAGAGAAGAAGTTGAAATATCCGGCCCCCAGCGGTCGAATGCTTCAAGTGTATTGGCCACAGCGGTCGTATTATTCCATAAGCCAAGGTTTCCCCCATCGGGATGGAAAGGAAGGGGGTTTGAAGTATCCCACAAATAAGGGTTACCGTTGCTTCGAGGAAGAAATGGATTTCCTGCAAGGGAATAAGGAACCAAAGAGAAAAAGAAAAAAACCAGGATTAAAAAACTCTGACTTACTTTGTTTCTTTTTTGATAAAAAAGAAACAAAGTTTTTTTCATATTTTTAATTCCCATTCGCCAGCTTTCGAATCAAAGAAACAAAAGGTTCATAGGGAAAAGGAACTGGGGTTTTTTGACCTTCAACTTTAGCCCCTTTTTCCCCTTTTGGAAAAATGGCCATCTCTGCAGCTGATAATTTTTTGGAGGCGGATAAAGATTCTATTGAAATCCCCTCAAAAATTAGTTGATTACTAAGCCGATTTGAAAAACCTTTTTTCCCCTGATCCATTTTTACATCAAACACAGCTTGCTCCATTGCAATAGGACTGGTAAACCCATAAATGCTATCCGCCCCAAGGAATAAAAGCACCTCCTTTCCTTCCTGATACTCCGGTAAAGGCAGAGGGTTAAAGGTAAGGGCGCTTTCAGCTTGGACTTGATTTCCATTGGAATTTTTTGGGTTTGGCGAACCCCCAAACCGAACCTGGCGAATGGTTAATGTTTGTCCCAAGTTTCCTTTAATGGCATCGGTCACCTGAAAGGTATACTCGGTATAATGAATTGGTTGTCCTTTTTTACCAACTTCCATTTCCCCTTCGCTCCGGGATTCACAAACCCCAATCATGATTCTATCTGCCTTGGCTACCATTTCCTCCAGATTCATTGGAACCATTCTATAACCAAAACCTTTTGTGCCCATCCCTAAAACGAAAAGAAAAACCAACCCTGCGGTTAAACTAAAAAAGTGGCCTTTTCTTTTTTGCATATCAAATTCCTCCAAAAAAAGTATCCCATAATTACCAATAAAATTAAAACCTATATCTCTCCTAGAGGTTCGTGATGAAATTTCAGGAAATCTCTATTTTTTTGAAAAAAATATCATGCTCAGATTTTTTAATTAAAAAATTCTTTCTGGATAAAAAATTGGAGATTTTTGAGAAGCTTCAGGCTGGTCGAATTCCATTTAGCTCACTTAAGGTTTAAAAAAATACCTCAAAAAAAAGTGGTTTTTGGAATGCGTAATCTAGAACACCCAATCCCACCCCTCCCAAAGGAAAGAGTGGGACAAATCTTTTTAATGTTTATTTCTCTTAAGAAATCATTAAGGTCCGAGCTCAAAAATACCCACCAGGCCAACACCGGTTGCTCCCCCAACCCCACTGACAATGGCTGTATATGGCCCTGGAGGCAGCGTTATGTGAATGGCAGAATCCAGCGTACATCCTGTTGTTGCCGCCGTGCACGGATCTAATCCCGTCGCGATGATATCCTGGTCATCCCCGCAGGCCGTCGCCGGAGACCCGCACAACGGATCCGTCGTCTGCCAATCATTGTTCCGCGCAATCACCGTCGACCCCGAATACAACTGCATCGTCGGATTGGGCAAAACCCCACTCACTCCAAAATCCACCAAACTCGGTCCCTGCGCCCGAACCAAAACCGATTTATTCCCGGTCCCGGCCCCGATGATGAACCCGCCGATCATCACACTGTCCCCGGTCAATACCAATCCGCGCGTCGATATATTCACCAACTTGGGCAGTGTCCCCGTATCCGGATCGAATACCCCCAACAGACCCACGCCCGTTCCTCCACCCACACCACGCATGATGGCCGTATAAGGCCCCGGCGGCAACGTAATCAAAACCGCTGAATCGAATGTACACCCCGTCGTCGCCGCCGTGCACGGATCCAGCCCCGTCGCTTGGATTGCCGCCGCATCCCCGCACCCTGTCGCCGGCGAATCACACTGCGTCACCGGGTCCTGCCAATCATCGTTCTGGGCGATCAACGTCGAATCCGAATAAAGCTCCAACGTCGGATTCGCCATCACCCCCGATACCCCAAAATCCACTAGACTCGGCCCCTGCGCTCGGACCAATATGGTCTTCGGTACTCCTCCACCCAGAATAAACCCGCCGATCATCACATTGTCTCCCGTCCGGACCTCCGCCCGGGTGGATATGTTAATCAACCGGCTCACATCCCCCACATTGGTGTTTTCAGTAGCGCTGTTATTACTAAGATCAGAGTCGCTCTCATTGCCAGCCACGTCAGCGGTATTTCCCACAATCCCGGCGACAGTGGTAGACACAACAATCGTAATGGTCGCATTGGCGCCATTGGCAAGGGCTCCCAAGCTACAAGTTACAACACCTCCTCCTTCGACGCAACTTCCTTGGCTCGGGGTTGCAGAAACATAATTTACATTGGGATCTAACGTGTCAGTCACCGTTACTCCGGTCGCACCACCTGGTCCATTATTGGTCACAGTCACCGTATAGGTTATATCCAACCCCACATCCACCGGATCATATGGATTGTCCGTCTTCGTAATCGACAAATCCACCGACTGCGAAACCACCGTCGTCTGGACCACCGGCGTCGTATTATTCGACTCATCCGGATCGGTCTCATTTCCACTGACGCTTGCCGCGTTGCCGATTGTACCGGTCATAGTGGTCGTCACCACAATCGAGATCGTCGCATTGGCCCCGTTGGCGATGCTTCCTAAATTACACGTCACTGTCCCCCCGGCCTCCGAGCACGTTCCCTGGCTCGGCGTCGCCGACACATACGTCACGCTCGGATCCAGCGTATCCGTCACGACCACGCCGGTGGCGTTATCCGGCCCGTTGTTCGTCACCGTCACACTGTACGTCACGTTCCCTCCCACCACCACAGGATCGGAACTGTCCGTCTTCGTGATCGAAAGATCCGACGACACTGAAGTGAAAGTTGCCGTACAACTTATAGTCCCATTCATCGTCACTTGACCGTCTGAGCAATCCGGATCTCCTGTCCATCCCGCAAACACAGATCCCCCATCAGGGGTTGGGGTCAAGGTAACAATTGTACCGGTATTGTAAAATTCCGAGCAATCCCCAGGGCAGTTGATTCCCGAGGGAGCGGAATTGACGGTCCCTGTTCCCGACCCCGCAAGCGTTACGGTGAGGCCGTATTTTGCATTGTTGACGAATGCCTCGCTGCTGCCGTTCGTAGATGCAAAATTGATGACATGCTCTGCAATTCGCAATGCACCGCTTCCCAGATCATCGAGGATATCCGCAAAAGTTTTTCCACCGGCAATAGTGAATTCGACACCAAGGGATTCCCCTGGATCTACAGCATCTACATCTCCATCAACCTTCTCTGCACTGAATTCACTAACGAAGGGGGGAATGAGGTTTGCCCCTCGGGGCGGATCTTTGGGTCCAAATTCCTCTTCAAAATCTACTATTCCGGAACCTGCTTCAATAAAAGTCATCGGACCCTGGAGGTCACCATTCATATCATCAAAGTAAACAGTGGCAATTTTCATAGGAATACCGCCGACATTGGTAAACGTAAATCGGACCGTCCCTGGGGTGGGCTCGGTAATATCAAAAGAAGTCTGGGCTTCCCCATCGTCACAGTTTTGCTGAAGTAAAGGAGGGGGTATGCAAGTAAAATCAAAATCTCCTGCCTTTGCGGTTTCCGCCGATAAAAGGAAAAATCCCAGCGCAAAAGCCATAAGGCCCGGGATAATAAAAAGGTTTTTCTTTCCATTGATCTTCATTAGCTCCCCCCCAAAAAAATTAAACTTATATAGATTGATCCTTAAAAATAAAAAAGCCGGGCAACCCAAATGACAATGAATCATTGTCACCTCGGTGGCCCGGCTAGCTTTAAGGTTTCACACTGGTGATGGAAAACGGTTACCTATTAACCAATGCAAAAAGCTCCGTAGCTTTGCGCCCTACCGTTACCGGTAGTTTGCCATGATAGAAGGTGTCTTTTCTATTTTGAAAACCAATTAATCTAAAACCCTTACCTCCATAACTTTTTGAAATAACTATAAAAACAGCATTGAACCCATTTAAATCCTTAATTTTTATCCCGTTTGACGGAATCTCAATCCTCGGTTATATTTTCAACAACTACAAAATCCCTGACTAAAAAAACCGCTCCTCTCTTAGTCCGGGTAATGTAGGGATCGGGCTAGTTAGTATTGGAACGTGGGGTCCATGCTAACTAGCCTTTTTTAATACATTTATTACTAAAGCTTAAATATTTTTTCAAAATTTAAATAAAACTATACGAACATACTTTAAAGCAACAATAATGCCATCTAACCTGCTAGTTTTCCACCAAAAAACTGAAATTTGAACTAAACTCATGAAATAATGTCACAAGATTCTATTTAAAAAACAGTTTTAAATTTTCAAAACCTTTTAAATTAAAAGAAATTATTCAACATGGAGAAAAAGAAAATATAATAATAGGAAAAAACCTTTCCAAAAAATGAAAAATTTTACTTAGCAGGAAAGATTTTTTAAATAAACGGGGGCTTCATTTTTAAAAGAGATTGGTTAAAAGTTTTTCAAGAATTTTCAATTTCCTCCTGGCCTCGCCTTTCCTAAAAGAGGATTTATTGTTGGGTCTACCTTAGCAAAGAATGATGAGATAGAATTTGAAATATTAAATCTCCCCTGACCCCTCTTTGCCAAAGAGGGGAAAGTTGGGGTGGGGTTTTTCTCAAAAGAGAGGAAAGTTTAGGAGGGGGTTCTTTCTCCAAAGAGGGGGCGTTTTGGGAGGCTTTTATTAAGGGAGGGACGGTGGCGCTGTCCCCTTTAAGAAACGGGGGGCCCCTCTATTTCTCTCCCCCTTTAGAAAAGGGGGATAAAGGGGGATTTGAGTTTGTAAAATCTCCCCTAGCCCCTCTTTTCCAAAGAGGGGAAAGTTTAGGGAATCCTCTTTTCAAAACTGGGGAAGTTGAATAGGTTTTTTTAAAGAGGGAATTTTCGAAATTTCCTGTCTAGAAGAGGGGCCTCTCTATTTCTCTCCCCCTTTAGAAAAGGGGGATGAAGGGGGATTTGAGATTGTAAAATCTCCCCTGGCCCCTCTTTGCCAAAGAGGGGAAGTTGGGGGGGATCTTTTTCAAAGAAGGGAAGTTGGGGGGGATCTTTTTCAAAGAAGGGAAGTTTGGTGGGGTTCTTTTTCTAAAGAAGGGAAACTATGATAGGAACTTTTCCCTTAGAAAAAAGCGACCCTCCATTTCTCTCCCCCTTTAGAAAAGAGGGAGAAAGGGGGATTTGAGTTTGTAAAATCTCCCCTAACCCCTCTTTTCCAAAGAGGGGAAAGTTTAGGGAGGCCTTTTTTCAGAGATTGGAGGTAGGATAGGATTTCATTCAGCGATCCCGCACTCACCAGAACAATAGAAACCGTGATTTCCTTCGTGTATACTAACAGATATATTTAATCTCTTGAGAATTGTAAGGAATTTATGGCTCTCCTTCTCTGCGGCCATCAACGGTCAGGAACAACATTACTTCAGAAAGTCTGCAATAGCCATCCTGATATTACAATCACGATGGAGTTTGGAAATTTTTTAAACTTAGAACTTTCCTACAGGGCCTATTGCGTTTTTTTCCTAAAAAGATGGTGGAATATTAAAAATGAGTGGGGAATAAATCCAAACTATGGTTTCATGAAGTCCGGAATGCTAGCGAATTTTATCTTTATCTCCCGGTATCTCCTCCATCTTTTTCCTTCTCATTCAAAGCCATTAGGGTTGCAATCTCACATAACGGCATTAAAATCCATATTTTCTTCAACCCTTGTGGGGGATAAATGGCCCGATTATATCTTTCTCCTGGATCAATTGGTTGATTCAAAACTTTTAAACTGCTTGGTCATTTATCGTGACTGCAGGGATGTAACAAGTTCCACCCTTAATATGGCCAGGACGCGATGGCGAAACCAACCCTGGGTGAATACCCTAGATACCCCAGAAAAAGTGGCAAGACGTTGGGTCTCGGCGATTGAAATAATGGAAAAAAATAAAGATAAAATCTATACCATGCGCTATGAAAACCTGGTGGAAAACCCTAAAAAAGAATTACAGGAACTTGGAAATTGGTTAAAGGTAGATCCTAGTGGGTTTAAGTTAAGTTTAATTAAACATCATTGCCTCGGAAAATATAAAAAAGGCCTTACCCACGAGGAACTCAAAATGGTAATGGAAATTGCGGGACCGACCATGGAAAAGCTGGGTTATTTATAAAGGAGAAGTTAAAAGGGAAAGGTTATAGAAAAAGTGGTTGTTTAACTTTTTCCCTGATTTTTCTGGAACCAATCAATGGTCTGGGAAAGCCCTTTTTCCAGGGAGATTTTGGGCGCCCATCCGAGCTGATCACCGATTTTTTGAATATCCGGGTTTCTCTGCTTTGGATCATCTTGTGGCAGGGGATGGTAGGAAATTTCCGATTTAGACCGGGTTAAACCCTTAATAACGATCGCCAACTCTCCGATGGTCACCTCATGGGGGTTCCCCAGATTAAACACCTCTCCCGAAGTCGTTTTTGAAAACATCACATGGGTAATGCCTTCAATCAGATCATCCACATAACATAGGCTTCTGGTTTGCTTTCCATCTCCGTAAACGGTTAATGGAAGATTCCGGATCGCCTGGCAAATAAAATTAGAGACCACTCGCCCATCATCCTTTTTCATCCTCGGACCGTAGGTATTAAAGATCCGGACAATGGCCACATCACAACCGAATTCCTGGTGATATATAGTAGTCAGGGTCTCCGCCAAACGCTTGCTTTCATCATAACAGCTTCTGGGACCTACCGTGTTGACATTCCCCCAGTAACTCTCTTTTTGGGGGTGAACCAGGGGATCCCCGTAGACTTCCGAGGTGGAAGCCAGTAAAAATTTGGTGGGCCCACCCAATGTGACGTCTAACAAATTTTTGGTTCCGGTTGAATTGACCAGGGCGGTTTCCAAAGGATACCACTGATAATGCACCGGGCTGGCGGGACTGGCAAAATGAAAAATATAATGCACCTCTTCTTTGAGTTCAATGGACTGAATCACATCATGGTGAAGAAATTTAAAATGGGGGTTGGAAAAAAGGGGCTGAATATTCTCCTTACGGCCCGTAATAAAATTGTCCATGCACAATACATGGTACCCTTTCCCAAGGAGCTTCTCACAAAGATGGCTCCCGATAAAACCGGCCCCTCCGGTTACCAAACAGGTTTCCATTAGCTAGCACTTTCCTTTTTTTTAAAAAAAATTTCTCTTAACTCACGGGTCAAAAACAAAAAACCAAAATAGAAGGTCATTTCTGAATTCTAAAAGAACCAGAGATATTATAACATGGTAAAAATGAATCGCAAGCCCTTAGACCAGGAGAGTGTATGAACCATCTTGTTTTGTAATTATTAAATCTCCCCTGACCCCTCTTTGGAAAAGAGGGGGATTTGGGTGGGTTCTTTTCCAAAGAGGGGAAGTTGGGTGGGGTCTTTTTTAAAGAGGGGAATGTTGGGGGGAGCCCTCTTTCCAAAGAAAGGTAACAATTGAGGGTTCTTTTCAAAGAAGAAAATTTTGGTGAGGTTCTTTTTCTAAAGAAGGGAAACTATGATAGGAACTTTTCCCTTAGAAAAAGGGGACCTTCCATTTCTCTCCCCCTTTTGAAAAGGGGGATGAAGGGGGATTTGAGATTGTAGAATCTCCCCTGACCCCTCTTTTCCAAAGAGGGGGAAGTTGGGTGGGTTCTTTTCCAAAGAGGGGAAGTTGGGTGGGGTCTTTTTTAAAGAGGGGGAAGTTGGGGGAATTTTTCATTTCCCAAGTGGGGAAAATTTGGGAAGGGATGGCCTATGAACCAAGCGATGGTGGACAATTCCTAAATCCTTATTGAAGGGACCGATGATTTCTTGCGACCCTTAAAAATTTTAGGTATACTTTCACAGCATCCTATGGTTTCTCTTTTCTCAAACGTCCCCTTTGCAGGACACTCCCCAGAAGGATTTTGAGTGGGCCAATCGCCCTGGGTGAAATCCAAATTTTGGCTACCGCCTCTCCTCCTTTCCATTCTGGTCAACGTAAACGTCCTCACCAATCAATTTGTGTGGGATGATGTCATCCTGATCGAACAGCAATTTCCCGGGTTCCAAACCCTCCGTGATGTTCTCTTTCCCGATTTAACGATTTTCCAAATCAGCAAAAATTATTATCGCCCCCTCATCACCCTTTCATTTCTTTGGGATCAAACCCTTTGGAATCAGGAACCTTTCGGATACCACCTCACTGTTTTTCTTTTTCATATTGGAAATACCCTTCTGGTCTTTTTCCTCTCCCGACAGCTTCTTCCTGACCATCCCATGAAAAACTGGATTGCCCTGCTTTCCTCGTCTCTTTTTGCGGTGCATCCGATTCACACCGAAAGTGTGGCATGGATGTCGGGCCGCACAGATTCTATCTCCGCTTTTTTTATGTTCTTTTCGATGTTTTGTTATTCAAAATACAACGAAAAAAATTCTTTTGGATTCCTTGTTTTCTCAACAATCTTTTTATTCCTAGCCCTTTGCGGAAAAGAAGTAGCCATTGCCCTCCTCCTGCTTTTCCCTTTTTTTGACTTTATCCAGAGAAGGGACGTCCAAAAAACAGGCCATTCTCCTCAATCCCCCAACCTGTTTACCTATCTTCTTCCAGGGGTTGCTCTCCTTTCCTATTATGCATTGAGGCACGCAGCACTGGGAAGTAGCATTGGAGAAATGCAGTGGAAAATACCAACAGAAAAAAATGTGTTTCTGGATATCATTCTGATTGCAGGGTTTTACCTTAAAAAACTCCTGTGGCCTTTTAACCTTCAGGCTTTTATTCCTGAAATTCCCAATGACCTATCTCATTGGATCATCTCAATCGTGCTGCTGGTCTGTTTTTCGATCCTTTTCGGGTGGGCCTATTGGAAAAAACATTTTTTGATCACCTTTTCCCTAACGTGGGTTTTTCTTTCCTTGAGCCCATCCCTTTTGGTGGCATTCTCCTCAGTTTCCAAAACCCCTTTGGCGGAGCGGTATCTTTACATTCCCTCTTTCGGAATTTGCCTTCTAACCGGATTCCTATTGGTGCAATTATTCCAATCCTCCGTTTTTAAACAAACATTTTCTCGAATCAATCAAATCCTTTTCATGACCCTGATGATAGGTTTGATTCTGATTCCATGGTCTTGGACCACCTACCTACGGAATCAGGTTTGGAGCGACAATATTGCCTTTTGGACCGATCTGACTCAAAAAATTCCTGAATACGGACTTCCCCACAACAACCTGGCCCATGCTTTCATTGGCGAAGGACGTTTCCAGGAAGCGGAGAGGGAACTCAATCTCGCCCTTCAATCCATATATGAGGATTTTGGAAAATCTTTGGCCAGTTCCTCCTTGGGAAACCTCTATCGTGTAAAAGGGGAGGAAGGGAAAGCAGAAGCACTTCTTCTCCAGGCTTTGCGTTTCAACCCCTCCAACCACGAGGCATTATTTTATTTAGGGAACATTTATTTCGATCGGGCTGAGAGAGCGGCCCATCAAACCCAACAAAAGCAAGATGACCTGGAAAAAGCCGCCGAATATATAGGAAAATCCATTGCGATCCATCCACTTTTCCCAGAAGGACATTATGATTTAGCCTTGGTCCTTCGACAACTTGGAAAACAAAAAGAAGCCCGTTTCCATCTTGAAAAAGTGATTTCCCTTAGCCCGGATCCCACATCCATCCGTGTAAAAAACGCAAAAATGCTCCTGAACTCCCCCTTGGGGGAAATTCCGAGTCCTTAAATGGTTGGTCTTGTTTGTTTGGTTTTTCGGGTGGGTCGGTTTTTTTTTGTGGTTTGGGTTACGTTGGGGGGTCTGGTTTTTCTTGTTTTAATTCAATCTTCTTGATTCGAAACAACCCATCTTCAATCAGTTTCCGGTTTGAGGCAATTAAATCAGATAACAGCCCCAACACCACCACCTGAAAACCGATAATTAAAAGCGCCGCCCCTAGAATTAAGGACTGAATATGTCCTGAGCCCTGTCCCATCCAATTAAAATAAAGATACCGAAGTCCAATTAAAACACCCACACCAAATATTCCTCCCCCCAGAAGAGAAAAAACCTTGAGGGGTTCATACATCGTAAAGATCCGAAAAATGGTTCCCCCGGAGCGTTTAACATAAGACCAAATACTGGTGTAAAGGCGGGATTCCCGAAGGTTGGGGTTTGTGCGAATGGGAACGGAGGTGATGGCAATATCCTGTTTGCCTGCCTGAATAATGGTTTCCAGCGTATAGGTAAAGCTGGACAACAAATTCAGTCGAAGAGCCGCATCCCGGCTATAAGCCCGGAACCCGCTGGTGGCATCCGGGATTTCTGTTCCAGAAACCAAACGAACCACCCAGCTCCCCAGCCTTTGAAGTTTCTTTTTTGTAAAAGAAAAATGTTGAATATCATCAATGGGCCGTTCACCAATCACCAGATCCGCGTTTCCCTCCAATATGGGGTCAATTAAAGGTTGAATATCCTCCGCACGGTACTGATTATCGGCATCCGTATTCACAATGATATCAGCTCCCAATTTAAGAGAAGCATCAATGCCTGCCATAAAGGCCCGGGCCAACCCTTTATTGTTCGTAAACCGAACAACATGGTGCACTCCCAGCCGTTGGGCCACCTCCACCGTCCGGTCCTGGGATCCATCATCGATCACCAATACCTCCACCTGATCAACCCCTTTAAACTGTTTGGGAAGTTGCTCGAAGGTAATGGGAAGGGTGGTTTCCTCGTTAAAACATGGGATTTGTATGATCAGTTTCATGAGCTCCTTACAAAAAATAAATATCCACCATTAAAAACAGGCCCCAGAGCAATAACGTGAACAATAACGGACGATCGGCCAACAACATTTCCGTTGGAGTACCCTGCACAGCCCCTCCATGAAGAAGATACAGGTAACGGAAAATCCCGAAGAGGACAAAAAAGACGGAATAGATCTGAAAATCACCAACGGTAATGGCATAAAGCGCATAAGACATTACGGTAGAGGCGGTTACCACCGCAATGAGTTGATCTAAAATATACGCATTATACCCTTTTAAAACCTCCCGGTGCAGACCGGGTTCTCCTTCAATGGTCTGTAGTTCGTATCGTCTTTTACTCAAAGCAAGAAACAAAGAAAGAAGAATGGTACACATCACGATCCAATTGGAAGGTTGAACCCCCACCAATACCGACCCCCCAATGACCCGTAAAACAAACCCTAAAGCAATCACCATAACATCCAAAATAATGACCTGTTTGAGCCAAAGGGTATAAAAAATATTAATAATGGCATAGGCACACAAAACCATAAAAAAAGATTTGGATATTATAAAAGCCGATCCTAAACTGATCAGGCTCAATCCCCCGCAAAAACCCCACGCCAAGGATGGGGAAAGCTCCCCGGATGCCAATGGCCTCTGGGCTTTTGCCGGGTGGAGCCTATCGTTTTTCCGGTCGGCTAAATCATTGAATAAATAAACCGCGCTTGCCATAAAACAAAATTGGAGGAACCCCCCAATGGCATTCTGAAGCAGACCCGGCTCCGTCATGATTCCCGCAAAAAACAAAGGCGCCAAGACCAACAGGTTTTTAATCCATTCCCACGGACGGAGGGACAGAAACAAGAGGCGTACATTGGAGGCCCCTCCCTCACTTCGGGTTTCCGATTTTGTTTGATATTCAGACAATGGGTTTCACCGGGTTCATTATTCCTTCTGCTACCCCTTTTCAAAGTGGCGAAAGAGGAAGGGGTCTTTACCGAAAGACCCTTTTATCATACCATTTTGTGCAATTTGTAGAAACCCGCTAAAACAGACCCAGGCCTTTTGGATATACCCTTGGACTTTCGACCCCTATGGATGAGCCCCTTCGCCTTCTTTCATTTCAGAAAGCCGTTTTTTGGCCTGGACCATCATTTTATCCATCAAGGCATGGGGCTTGGCATTTTGCAAAAATAATTGATAATGCTCCCGAGCTTTTTCAGTTGACCCGGCCGTATCATAAAGGGCGCCCAGGCGAAAATGAGACCGGTCATCTCCGGGGTCAATCCGAACCACTTCCTTAAAGGCTTCAATGGCTTTATGGACTTCTCGACGGTTCCCATAAATCATCCCCATCTGAAGCTGCGCTTTATAGTAATCAGGGTCTAACCGAATGGCTTTTTGAAAAAGAGAAATAGCTTGGTCTTGATCACCCTTGTTAAATATCTCCAGTCCCAGGTTATAATAAACTTGAGGTGTTTCCAAACCCAATTGAATGGCGTGACGGTATTGTTGAATCGCAGCATCCGTCCGCCCTTTCTTTTGATAAATCATTCCTAACCTTTGGTAAATGGCTGTTGGAGGGGTTCCTTGGGTCATCCGTTGGGACCCCCTCCCGGCCTGTTTTAATTTTTCTTGGAGTTCCTTGTGGTATCGGAGAGCCAAGAGATATTCCCTTTCTGCTTTATCCAATTCCCCTCTTTCATGATAGGCCAGTGCTAGATTAATATGTCCCATGGGAGATCCACCTGGCGTTTTTCGGTAAAGATCTTCCCAAATTAAAACCTCATCTTGCCAGACTTGATTTCGCTGAACTGTCGTTACCGAAAAGATAATGAGGATAGAGACGAGGACACCGATCATTCCCCTGATAACCCATCCCCTTGGATCCCCCTCCCAACGATTAACAAGGTATTTTGCCAAAAATCCTATTCCTAGACAAAACCCAATAGAAGGCAGGTAGGCCGACCGTTCCATTACCGACGCAGAGGGAAGAGGAATAATTCCCAAAACAGGAACAAGGGTAATTAAAAACCAAATCCCGCTGAATAAAAACCCCGGGTGTTCTTTTCGGTTCCATAGAAGCAGTCCTGTTAAAAAACCGAGAACAAAAAGGGCCAGGAGAAAATTAGTGTTCCCGATATTTAAAACTTTTGGGACTTCATGAAAAATCATAAGAGGATAGGGAACAACCATTAAAGACAGGTACTCCCAAAGAAGAACCATGGCGTTCATCAAACGAACGCCTAAAGGGATTCCATAGATATTTTCCACCGACACCGATCCCATGGCCAAAGAGCGCATGATGATATAAAGGATTCCCACTGCGGCAAAGGGAAGGTAATCGAGCCATCTTTGAAAAAGATTCCGGATCCCTGCCCAAGGTCTTACCCAAAGCAGGTCGTACATTAGCAATATAACCGGAAGGGACATCCCGATTTCCTTTGTGAATAAAGCCATGGCGAATCCCATTACCGAAAAAATTAAAAATTTATAAGACCGGCTGGCCCCTTTTAAATAAAAATGGAAACCCAATAAGGAAAGAAGAAAAAATATCGTTGCAGGGGGATCTGTTCGGGCGGTTACAAAAGCCACAGACTCCACGTGAACCGGATGTACGGCAAACACAAGAGATGCGACCACAGCCATTAACTTATTGCCAAAAATAAAAATAATAACCACATAAAATAAAACCAAAACCAAAAGGTGTGAGATTAAACTGCTCAGGTGAAATCCAAATGGATTTTCTCCCCAAATTAAATAATCTAAACGAAAAAAAAGGCTAACCAAAGGCCGATAGAACGGGCAGTCCTGGGAGGCCCCTTCACAAAACCCCTTAGAAAAATAACTGAGAAAGCCCCCCCCTTCTGTGATTTGAAGATGATTTAAAACATACACATTGTCATCAAATAGAAAGGGCCCATGGAGTGAATTGAAATAAAGGAGGGAACCTAATAAAACCAGGAATAAAAGATGGATACAATTTTCCTTTGTGACCGGGTAAACCTCTGAGTCTTTCCTTAATTTTTTCCCCATTAAATGCTTTCTCATCTTACCGTAAAAAAGGGGTTGCCCAATTTCCGATCCGGGTCCGTTTCAAGTTTAAACCTAATGGAAACCCTTCGAAAGGTCCTATCCTCCCTAAGGGAGGGGGGCTTTTATTTTTTCCCAAGAAATATCCAGGAATGGGTTGTTTGTGTGATGTGGTGAAGGGGAAAAGAAAAAAGATTTGACCTCAACGCATAAAAGTCATCCATTTTGAGTGGGGCAGTCTGAACCATCAGCGGTGCAAGTTCAGAATTTACAAAATGAAAAAAATCTTTAAAAACATGAACAGAAAAATTAACCCGAAAGAAACGAGACCTTTTTCCGCTTTCCATCCCACCGAATATCGGGAATCAAGGCTTCTTTCCTGGCTTCGATCCGGGACCGGTACTTCATCAAATCATTCAGCATGATCCGCAATTCTTCCTCTAGGGAATGTGTGGGTTTGTATCCCAGGTCTAGAAGTTTTTGATGATCCGGGTTGAAATAGTGCTCTTCCATTTCTTTCCGGGGATTTTCCAGGTTTCGAATGGACACTTTCAAACCCAGGTCTTTCCCCACCTTTCCAACTTTTTGAGCTAACTCGGTCGTATTGTAAACTTCCTGAAATTGATTCAATACGCTGTATTCCCCGTGGGCTGGAGGATGGTTAATGGCCAAGGTCAAACATTGCATGGAGTCCCGCAAGGGAAGAAAACCCCTTTTTTGTTTTCCCTTCCCAAAGGGGGTCAAGGGATGGCCGATGACGGCCTGAGCACAATATCGGTTGACCGCCGTTCCGAAACATTGGTCAAAGTCAAATCGGGTGACGAGGCGCTCATCATCAGCCATTTCGTCAATTCGGGTTCCAAAAACCACACCCTGCATAATATCGGTTGAGCGGAGTCCCCAAATTTTGCAGGCCAACATGATATTATGGGAATCGTGAACCTTGGTTTGATGATACCAACTTCCCGCCTGTCTAGGAAAAGGGAGGGTGTCTTTTCTTCCCCGATATTCGATGGTAAAAAAACCTTCGGGAATATCTATGTTAGGGGTGCCGTATTCCCCCATGGTTCCGAGCTTAACCAGATGGGCATCCGGGGAGGTCTCTTTCATGGCATAGAGAATGTGCAGTGTTCCAATCAGGTTGTTCATTTGGGTAAAAACGGTGTGTTCCACATCCATCATGCTGTAGGGCGCTGAGGGCATTTCCCCAAGATGGACAATGGCCTCCGGCTCAAAAGCGCGAAAACAGTTCAACACAAAGTTATAATCTCTTAGGTCTCCCTTTCTAAACTGGAGGTTGTTTCCAAAATGTCCACGAAACGCTTCAAGTCTTTCGGTCATCCGCCGAATGGGTGTCGCCGATTGAGAACCCATTTCCGCCACCCAATCTCTTCTAAGGAAAAGATCGCATCCGCTGACCTCATGGCCCCTGGCTGCCAAATAAAGGGCCAATGACCATCCCGTGTAACCGTCCATGCCCGTAATAAATACTCTCATAGGATTTTAAAAACCCCCTTGTCCGTCTTATGTTTGTTTTTTACCGGTATAAAAACCATTGATGTGCATGATTTTATTAAATTAACCGATTTTTTCAAACGAGTCAATCTCCATTTCTAACCCGAACCCGAAAACCATTTCCCTTGGAACAAAAGGCTAAAACGCGCTATCAAATTTTTTAAATATAAATTAAAGGTTCCCGCAACAAGCTCCGGGGTTTTCAGAGGAAAAACTCAATTCTCAAATCCCCCTACCCCCTTTTCCAAAGGGGGAACCTCAGTGGTCACCCCGCAGCATCCTACGGGGAATAATCAGTAAAAGAGGTTTTGGAAGAGGGACCCCAAAAGTATTTGGAGAAACCCTGAAGAGGTTTAAAAAATAGGGCTTCTTGACATAAGAAAGATCTGAATGTAATGATTACGTATGCCCAAAGTGGTTTTTATCGTTGGGTCTCCCCCATCCGGAACAACCCTATTGAAAAATATTCTTGGTTCCCATCCTGATATTGCGGAGTGGTATGAGCCTTATCTTGAAATACGGTTTGAGGACCTCCTGCAAGACCAAAGGCCCACCCTGCACAAGATCATGGATTTTAAAGACACCCAACCTAACCACCGCTTATTTGTAGAGATTGCAAATGTTAGAGAAGAAAATCCCGGAAAGCGAAAGTCTAAATTCACATCCCAAGGAATCGCTCAAAACCAACCCCTTTTTGAGTCCTTGCTGAAAACTCTGAGTTTTTGGGACCTGCAAAGATGGTAAACAAAAAATTAAAATTCCTATTCAGGGGGGTCATCTCCGGTATTTTTCTGGGCTATCTTTTTTTGAAGGTAGATTGGTCTGTGATGGGTAATGTTTTGGGAACCACGGACATGAACTTTTATCTTGGGTCAACTCTTTTAGTATTTCTGGGGAGTTTATTTTTGGCTTCGAAATATTACCTGCTGATAAAAAACACAATCATCAGCCGCTCCCTTTTTTCTATTATGAAAATTAACCTGATTAGCCGTTACTATGGTTTATTCCTACCCTCGGCGGTAGGACCTGAACTGGTCCGATGGCATAAAATAACCCGAAACAAAGGCGGTCACGCTTTTTTTTTGGCATCAACGATTTTTGAGCGCCTCACATTTGTTTTTCTTTTACTACTCTCTTCCTTTATTCCTTTTCTTTTTTTCAATTCAAATCTTGAGATTGCCCAATTTAAAGCACAACTGTTACCGTTCATTTTACTGGTTTTGGTATTCACCGTTGCTGCATTCTCATTCTTTGTTTTTCCATGGTTCCAATCATTTCTGCGTGAAAAAATTAAACAAATCCTGGGATCCAATGACCGATGGAATTCCACTCTTTCTTTTTTGGACAACTTTTCCATTAACAATATGTCTCTTTCATTGTGTGGTTTAATTTTTGCACTGAGTTTTTTATGGCATTTGTCTTTTCTTGGGCGGATGTTTCTCCTTTTTCTTTCCCTCAATCTCCCTTTGGGTTTTTTTGATGTAGTATGGATGAGCTCGTTTGTGCTCTTACTTCAGATCCTTCCCATTTCAGTGGGGGGGATTGGTGTCAGGGAGGGGGCTTATGCCTACTTATTTACATTGCATCACTTGCCTCCAGAACAGGGGGTTTTAATCGGGGTTCTATTTTTTTCTCAGGAGTTATTGGTGGCTCTTTTAGGAGGAATATTGGAATTCCACGGGAGTGAATAGATTGTTTGACTTTTCAAACAAAGACTCCACGGGTTTTGGTTCTTTTATGAGACTTCATTTCTTTACACAAAAATTAACTCAATATACACCCAAGCTTCCTGTTTTTTTTTAAATTTCAGTCCTTATTTTCGAAGCCATGTTTTCAGAACGGTTTTTGAAAAATTGAGGCCATATTTCCAGTTTTTTCCTTTTTTGCTTTCCCCAGAATATCGGCGAAGAACCGTGATGGGAACCTCTCCAATACGGATCCCTTTTCTGGCGGAATCAATGATGAGCTCTGCGGTGTGGAATTGATCCTGGAGCAGCAAAACATTTTTTAGTGAATCCACATGAAAGGCACGGAAACCATTGGAGCAGTCCGTAATTTTGGTCCCGGCCAGCAGGTTAATCACCAGGTTAAAGGTGTGGATACCCAGCCATCGAACCAGGCTATCCCTCTCATGTTTTCCCAATATCCTTGATCCGATTATAAAATCCGCTTCATTTCTCAATATGGGCCCCACCAACCGTTCAATCTCTCCGGGAAGGTGTTGCCCATCTCCATCCATGGTAACAATGATTCGGGCACCCGCCTCGGTGGCAATATCATATCCCAACCGTAAAGCGGCTCCCCCACCCCGGTTGATCGGGTTAGAAACCACCAAATGGCTATGTTTCTTGACCACGGTCACCGTTTCATCCCGGCTACCGTCATCAACCACCAAAACGCTAACGGGGTGTCCCTGAACGACCTCCGGTACGGAGGGAAGGATCCGATTGAGGCTTTCCGCCTCATCCAGAGCAGGAATAATGACCACAATTTCTTTTAACCTTTCAACGTTTTCATCAGAGAGAAACTGACGTTTTGCCAAATTCCGAACCAGTAGATCAAACTGAATGGATGCTTTCGCATTTTTTCCTCTTAAGCCAAAAATTAAAATCCAAAGGGCAAAGTTGGAAAAAATAAGTAATGTGATCAAGCGGCCGAATTGTTTGTCTTCTAAGGAAAGCATTCCAGCAATAATATTTATGCTGTTGGGGAAAAGAGCCACCAAGACCAAACCCGCTCCCATGGAGGACATCACCAGAAATTCAGCCCGTCGAATCAGGTGTTTCCTGTATCGACTGAATGCCCAGAGAAAAAAGAATGCTCCAAGGATTCCACCCAGAATACGTAAAAATACTAGAGAAACTGCCATTTTATGCCTAAACGTTTTTGGGTCGAGATAAGGGATCCATTAACCCAAAAGCCCTGAGGGGATTCATTTTTTAAAATAGATTTTAAACAATCCCTTATTTTTTTCAATTACCATTAGTAAAAGTATACATCAAAAAGGCTCCAAGGGTAATACGGAAATTTTTCTCCAAACCCTATGTATTTTATCAGTTGAAGGCCTTTTAAAAATCCCTTCTTTTATTAAAATCGCCTTTGAGCGATAGTAGTTTTTTTTAATGGTATCAGTTCTTTACAGCATTTTAGACCATCTGATATAGTTACTCCAATGGTCGCCCTGTTCCCCAAAAAAGAAGAACAACGAGCAGAAGAGGCTCCCGCCTCTGAGGCCCTAACTGCGGGCCCACGGGTGGTCTTACTGGCGCTTTCAGTTCTGGCGACCCTTATCTATTTCAACACCCTCACCTCCTCTTTCCATTTCGACGATGTGATC
>Ga0299906_10001218_pt1 | contig 22183 bp, 24 predicted proteins | sample RVTome_14_FD_200259 | JGI IMG/M metagenome (GOLD analysis project Ga0299906, IMG submission 200259) | Soil microbial communities from uranium-contaminated site in the Upper Colorado River Basin, Wyoming, United States - RVT145D125 (version 2) ...
CCTGAAGAAGAAGGAGAAGCGCGCCAAGGTCAGCGAGAAGTTCACGCTCGTGACGAAGATCCTTCCCGAGATCAACCGCAAGGCGGCGAGCATGCTGAAGAAACCCGAGGTGGACCTCGCGCCGATCGTCTGCAAGATCATGGATGTCGTCTGGATCGACGACCCGCAGGTCGAGTACGAGAAGCTCGAGGGCCAGACGATCGCGGTGCGCATGCCGCCGAAGGCCGTGGCGGCCGCGAAGTCCGCGGGCGACGGCACCCTGACCCTGGACTCGTACGGCGAGGCCGAGGAGGAGACCCCCGCGGTCGATCCCCCGAAGCCGAAGCAGGCGTACCTGGGCAGGGCGAAGGTGACGATCACGAACTACAAGCTCAGGCCGCAGCGGTTCCGCCTCTACGCTGTGCTGCCGGACAACGCCGTCGTGGCCGAGACCGATCCCGCGCCGAAGAAGGTCCAGGAGCGTTACGTGGCCTGGGACGTGCCGCAGCTCAAACCCACGGAGCAGTACACGCTGGAGCTGCACGTCGGGGGCATCGGCAAGGGGGACCTGGACGACCTGGAGACGTACGTCGAGGGCATCAACGAGATGCATGTGGTCGGAGCCGACCCTTGGCATGGAGGCGAAGAATGAGCCGGAAGGCCAAAGGTCGGATGCGATGGACGGCGGTCGTGCGGAGCCGGCCGTCCGAGGTCGGAGCCGACCCTTGGCATGGAGGCGAAGAATGAGCGCGAATAAGCCGCCCACGAAGGCGCAGCGGGAGAAGATGGCGATCGACGCGATGGACGGCATCGCGAAGCGGATCTACACGGACCTCAAGGCCGGCTCGATCCCGGAGCTGCAGCTCTCGAGCCGCACGAAGTCGAACATCGTCTTCGACGAGATGCACCGCGTCTGGAAGTACGGCGTGGACATGACCACGCGCTCCGCGCACAAGACGGACGGCGCCTACATGCTCCTCCGGACCATGTACATGACCGATTTCATCAAGGAGATGGTCGGCGCGAACAAGAGCTCCACGCTCCGTGAGATGTACTACATCTCCGAGGGCTGGGACATGGCGAAGTTCGGCGCGCAGGGCGAGTCCGACCTGCTGGCGGAGGACCTGGAGGTCATGACGGGACGGCTCCGGGAGGACTTCAAGCTCCGGCCCGAGGAGAACGGCGCCGCCATGATCGGCGACCTGAAGGTCCAGGAGACGACGCGGACCGGCGCGCAGCGCACGATCCACTGCCAGGACGATGTCGGCGACGCGGGGTACAACATTCCCTACAACGTGGAGCCGGACCGCCTGAGGTTCAAGGACGTCAACGTCGACTTCGCGATCGCCATCGAGACCGGCGGCATGTTCGCACGCCTGGCGGAGAACGGGTTCGACAAGAAGGCCAACTGCGCCCTCGTGCACCTCAAGGGCCAGCCCGCGCGCTCGACGCGGCGGCTGCTGAAGCGCCTGAACGAGGAGGCTGGCCTGCCCGTCATCGTCTTCACGGACGGCGACCCTTGGTCGTTCCGCATCTTCGCGTCCGTGGCCTACGGCGCGATCAAGACGGCCCACATCTCCGAGTTCCTCGCCACGCCCACGGCGCAGTACCTCGGCGTCACGCCGTCGGACATCATCAACTACGACCTCCCGAGCGACAAGCTGACCGACCGCGACGTGGAGGCCCTGAAGTCGGAGCTCACGGATCCCCGCTTCGACGACGACTTCTGGAAGGGCGAGATCGACCTGCAGCTCCAACTCGGCAAGAAGTCCGAGCAGCAGGCCCTCGCCAAGTACGGCCTCGACTTCGTGACGGACACGTACTTGCCCGAGAAGCTCACCGAGATGGGCGTCCTCCGGTAGATCCCCGCTGCGGCGATCCGGTCAGGCGTCACGGCGTCGCCACGCGCGGGCGAATGCCTTCCGCATGCGCCGTGTCCCCGGCTTCACTTCTCGCAGAGCACGCACGCCGGCAGGTCGATCGGGCTTGCCAGCCCGCAGTCCCGGCACCGGCGGGGCGCACGGACGGAGGCGGCGCGGCGGCGGGCCAGGAGCCGCAGGAGGACGGAAACCGTCGCCAGGACCAGCATCGCCACGATGGCGGCAAGCGGCAGGTAGTCGGGATACGCGAACGCGACGGGGATGCGGGTCTGCCCGGAGGCGTCGCCGTTCAGCACGACGGCCACGCCGCCGGCGATCAGGGCACTTGCCGTAACGAGGACGCGGAGCCGATCACGGATCATCAGGGGGAGGAGGACGTCCTTTCCTTACGCTTTGCCAAAGGGGAAGTCCTCCCCAGGCCGGTCCACGGGCGTCGACCCCCGGTCCTGCTCATGGGACGACGATGGCGTGCTCGCGGGTCCAGTAGTCGTGGTCCTCGCCGTCGACGGTCAGGCGCAGGTGGCCGCGGAAGTAGAAGGTGCCCGCCTCGGTCATGTTGCACTGGATCGAGAACGTCCCGGGGACGTTGCCCACGGTGTGACCGCAGGCGCCCGTTGCGTTGCCGAAGTCGCCCGTCGGGTCCGCCGTCCGGTTCTTCCACCAATGGGCGCCGATGTGCTGGCTCGTCGCGGTGACGTTTTCCGGCGCGTCGATCTGGAGGGCGACGGCGAAGGTCTCGTTCGCGGCCTGCGCGGTCGGCACGTTGGAGGCCGTGAGCGCGAAGGTGTCCGGAGCGGGGTACACCGAGACCACGTGGTCCTCGCCCCAGACGTTGACCATGCCGTCTCCGTCGTAGCGCGCGTGGCCGCGCAGGTGGACGTCGCCGACGCGCAGGATCTTGCACTTGACCTCGAAGCTGCCGGGCAGCGTGCCGGCGACGTGGTCGCAGCCCATGGAGTCGCCGAGGGCCGCCGTGGGGTCGTCCTGCTCCTCGGTCCACCAGTGGGCGCCGATGTGGTCCGTCGTGAACGGGCCATCGCCGGTGACGTGGACCAGCAGCCCCATTGTCCCACCGACCGGGAAGCGATCCTGGACCCCGACCACGGTGAGCTCGAAGCGGTCCTCCTGGCCGGCGTCCGTCGTCGTTCCCGGGGTCGTGCCGTTGTCCCCCGGCTCATCGGTCCCGGTGCAGCCCGCGAAGGCCATGAGCGAGAGGGCGGCGGCGACCGTCGCCTGCAGGGTGCGCATGCGCCGCGAGCGGCATCGCCCCAAAAAGGTTCCCTCCTTGCCGTTCCGGGCGACCCACACCTTCATGTCGCGCCGTCGACTGGACGACCCGTGGACCACATGGAGGAGGCCCTCCGGAACCTGGAGCGGGCCGCGAAGGCGGGCAAGGACGAGCCGCTCGTCGCGGTCGGCGTGGCCGCGGTGCACGCCCTCCTGCTGCTGTCGGACGCGGTCCGGCACGGCCTGCGCGACATCGTGTACGAGCTGCGGGACTGAGCGGCAGGCCGGCGCCGGACGTCAGTACGCGCTTGCGAGACTGGTCCGCGTGGAGCCGCAGCGAAGGCAGAAGTCCAAGCGGGCGCCCGTGCGGTTCATGGTGCCGCATTCGGCGCAGACGCGCGCGCGGCCCAACCGGTAGCCCGCGGTCGGCTCGGAGGGCTTCCAGCCGAGCAGGAACGGCCATGCGACGGACGCGGTCACAAGAAGCGCGCAGAGGAGGATGGCCGTGGTGGCGGGCGTCCCGGACATGCGCCATTCCCAGGTGAGGAAGGCAAGGCTCCCCAGCGCGAGCCCGAACACCGCCCACCCGGCGGACTGCAGCGCGGTGGAACGCTTCATGGGAGGGCCTCGCCTCCGGATGCTATTTGGGGCTATGGGCGAAGGGGCGGGAGGGACGGGCGGTCACGAGGGGACACGCCCGGCCTTGCCGCATCCGGTGCACTGGAAGGCCCGGCCTGGCACCGCCTCCACGCGGTTCACGGTGTTGCAGGACCGGCAGGTCAGCCGGCGTGCCTGCACCTGCGGCTCGTTCCAGGAGACGGTCGATGCGACGGCCGGCGCGGCCATGGCGTGGCCCATGACGGGCCGCGCAGCGTCCGCGGCGGGGGCGGGCATGGCGCCCGCGACGGCGCCTGCGGCGGCAGCAGGAAACGCGAAGAGCAGCATCGTCCCGAAGCCGTCCCACGAAACGGGCGCCTCATCGGCCACACCGCCGCCCGGCGCCTCCGCACCCACGATGCCGGCTCCGATGCCGAACGCGAGCAGGACCGTGACCAGGACGACGAAGTGCCCCACGAGGCCCGCCAGGGCTCCGGCGCCGGCCCCTTGGGCGCTTTGCTGCGCCCAACGCGATGCGCCGAGCCCGGTCACGGCGCCCAGCACGCCGGATCCCATCAGCGCGGGCAGGCCGACGCCGAAGGCGGCGACCGCCAACAGGATCCCTGTGTCGTCCACGATGGACGCGAGGACGATCGAAAGGAAGGCGCCGGCCGCGACGGCGCCGGCCACGGCAAGGCCGCCAAGCAGCGCCATCGGGAACCCGCGTCCGGTCATGCCCGGCCATGGGCTCATCGGGTTCTTCAGGGCTCCGTCGGTTCCCGGGCCGTCATCCAAAGCGCTTTGCCCGGGGCGCCGGGTGTGCGCCCATGCTCCGGGTCGCGGCGCTCCAGACGCCCCACGCGGCGACGTGGGAGGCGGCCCGGGACCACGCGGCGCGGCTCGTCGACGCAGCGCGCGCGCAGGGCGTGGAGCTGGCGGTGCTTCCCGAGTACTTCTTCGCCGGCATGGGGGCGGGCCTGCCGGAGGCCGCCGAGGTCCGCCGGTTCCTGGAGGAGGCGAGCCACGGCCTCGCCGTCGCGGCCAACGTCCGCGAGGCGGGCCGCAACGTGGGCGTCGTGTACGTGGGCGGGCGGTCCGTCCTGGAGCAGGCGAAGCTGCATCCGATGCCGCGCGAGGCCGACGAGGGCGTTTCGGGCGCCGACGGGTTCCGCGCCGGCGACGTCCTGGGGCACCGCACCGCCATGGTGGTGTGCGCGGACATCCTCTTCCCGGAGGTCGCTCGCATGGCGCAATTGCAGGGCGCCCGGCTCCTCCTCAACCCGGTCCTGAGCAGCTACCTCCCCGACGATCCGTCCAAGGAGGCGCGCGAATGCCTGTTCGTCGCCCGGGCCTACGACGCGCAGGCGTTCGTCGTGAAGGCCGGCGGGTTCCTGCCGGGGCGCATCGTGGGCCGCAGCCTCGTCGCCGCGCCGTGGGGCCTCCTCGCGCACTACCGCGCCGAGGACGCCGAGGAGGTGCTCGTGGCGGACCTGGACCTGGACCGCCTCGAGGCGTTCCGGCGCGGCCAGGCGCGCTTCCCGCCTCGGCGACCCGCGGCCTACCGGCCGCTCGTGGAGGAGCCGGAGTGAAGATCGAGGACGTCCGGCGTGCCGCGCGGCCCGCGGACGAGGCCCGGCGGCCGTGGGCGAGCGTCCTGTGCCTGCTGGGGGCGACGGAGGAGGGGCCCGGCCTCGTCCTGGAGCGGCGGCCCGCCGGCGGCTTCTTCGGCGGCCATCTCAGCTTCCCCGGCGGGAAGGTCGAGGAGGACGACGCCGACGGCCTCGCCGCGGCGCTGCGCGAGACCGAGGAGGAGATCGGCGTCGCGTCCCGGGACGTCGAGGTGCTCGGTCTCCTGGCCGAGGCCACGGACCCCCGCGGCCACGCCGTCGCGTGCTTCGCGGCCGCGCTCCGGGGAGACCTGCCGGACCGCCCAGCGTCGCCGAGGGAGGTCGAGGAGACCCTGCTCGTGCCTGCGTCCTCGCTCCTCCGGCCCGGCAGCATCCCCCCGCGGCGCGGACTCTACGTCGCCACCGCCTACGAGGGGCGCCTCTGGCCGCCGGAGGAGAAGCTCGTCCAGTACTGGTCCCTCGAGGGCGCCGAGGCGCGGGCGATGCTGTGGGGCTTCACCGCGGGTCTTGTGTCCGTCCTGCTCCACGACGCCGTGGGCTGGCAGCCGCCGGCGGCGCCACGCATCGTGGACCGGTGGCAGGACCTGCTGCCCGAGCCGGCCGTCCCGCCCTGATCGCCGCAGCGAAAAGAATATGCGCGGCGCCTGATGCGGAGCACGAAGATGCCCGACGAGCCCGACCGCGCCCCGGGTGGGGCGGACGCTGACGCGCCCGGCGCGCGCGCCGAGGGGACGGAGCCGGAAGGCCCGTCCGGCTTCACGCAGGAGCTTCCGGACGTCGAGGAAGAGCATGCCCTGGACGATGCCGACGGAGGGGACAGGGAGGCGACCGCGGCGGCGCCCGACGTGGTGGCCCCATCGGCCGGCGCCGGCGGGCGCGAGCCCCTCGCCGTGCTGGAGGACGTCACGAAGCGCTACGGCGACGTGCAGGCCCTTGGCCCGCTGAGCCTCACGGTCGACGGCGACCGGGTGGGCCTCCTCGGCCCGAACGGTGCCGGCAAGACCACCCTGATCCGGCTCCTCCTGGGGCTCCTGGGGCCTTCGTCGGGGACGGTCCGGGTCCTCGGCGAGGAGGTCGACGCGTCCACGCGGCGCCGCATCGGCTATGCGCCCGAAGGCGAGGCGCTTTTCCCGGGGCTCCGCGGCGTGGAGGCCGTGGCGTACGCGGGGCGCCTCAGCGGCATGCCCCGCGCCGACGCGCTCCAGCGCGCGCACCAGGTGCTGGACTACGTCGACCTCGGCGAGGCGCGGTACCGTCTCGTGTCCCGCTACAGCACCGGCATGCGGCAGCGCCTGAAGATGGCCCAGGCGCTCGTCCACGACCCAGAGCTCCTCATCCTCGACGAGCCCACGGAAGGCGTGGACCCCGAGGCGCGCCGCGACCTCCTCGCCCTGATCGACGAGCTCTCGCGCACGCACGGCATCCGTCTCCTGCTCTCCACGCACCTCCTCCACGATGTGGAGCGGCTCGCCACCCACGCGTTGGTCCTCAACGGAGGACAGGTCGCGGCCCACGGCTCCCTGGCCGAGTTGAAGACCGCGCGCGCCCGGGGCTTCGTCGTCCGCGTGAACGGCCCGCCCGCAGCGCTGGCGGCCCGGCTCGAGGCGGCCGGCGTGCCGTACGAGGCCGGGACGGGCGTGCTGCGCGTCCACATCGACGACCCCGCGCCGATCCTGGCGCACGCCCGCGACGCCGGCCTCGTCGTGCGCCACGTCGCGCCGCTCGAGATGAGCCTGCACGAAGCCTTCGAGCAGGCCGTGGGGGGTGGCGCCCGTGCCTGAAGGCGTCGGGACCTATCCGCGGTGGCGCGGCCGCACGGAGACCGGCAGCCGCCTCGGCATCATCGTCGCCCAGGAGATCCGGGTCCTCTCCCAGAACCTCTGGTTCCTCGCCGCGGCCGTCCTCGGCCTCGGTGTCGTGGGCGCCGGATCCGTCATGGAGCTCGTGCAATACCGCCAGGACGGCCTCGCCGCGCACTCGTGGGACCGCTACACGATCATGCTCGACCAACTGCGGTGGTTCGCGCTCGCCGTGGCGGCCGTCGCGGGGCCGGGCCTCCTCGAGGATGCGCGGCGCGGGGCGCTGGAGCTGTACCTGTCCCGTCCCGTGAGCCGCCGGGCATATCTTCTGGGCAAGGCGCTCGCCGTGGTGGCAGCGACCTTGGCCGTCATGGCGCTGCCTGTTCTTTTCTACTACGTAGCCAGCCTCGCCTTCTACGACGAGCACCCGGAGGCTTGGCACGCGCGCGCCGTCGCCGGAGGCCTCGCCTTCAGCCTCCTGTGGACCGCGCTCGCGGCCGGCCTGGCCCTCGGCCTCGCGTGCGTCGCCCGCCGCGCTGTGACCGCCACGGTCGGCCTCTTCGGCGGCTTCCTCGTGCTGCATTTCGCGGCCACGCGCCTCTTGGGTGACATCCTGACGGAGGACGCCCAGTGGCAGGTGCTGAGCCCCTTTTCCGCGACGGGCCGGTTCCATGCATGGCTGTTCGGCACCGGGGCCGACGCCGCCTTCCCGCTCCTCTGGGCGCTTCTCCTCTGGGGCGCCCTGACCGTCCTGGGCTGGGCCCTCATGGCCTGGCGCCACCCCCGCGTGCGAGGTGAGGAGCCTGTCCGCCGTCGAATGTGAACGACTCAGCCGCTGGTACGGCGACGTGATCGCCCTCAACGACCTCTCCGCGTCGATCGGGAAGGGCGTGACCGGGCTGCTCGGCCCCAACGGCAGCGGCAAATCGACCTTCATGAGCCTCTGCGTCGGCCTGCTGCGCCCCAGCGCCGGCCGCATCGAGGTCCTCGGCGAGGACCCCTGGGACAACCCGGGTCTCCTCCGGCGCATCGGGTACGTCCCCGAGGCCCCGGCCCCGTGGCGGCACCTCACGGGCAGGGATGCGCTCGTGCGGGGCGCGCGCCTCACGGGCCTCGACCGCAATGACGCCGGGCGCGCTGCCACCGAGGGACTCCGCCGCGTGGGCCTTGCGGAGGCGGGCGACAAGCTCGTCGGCGCCTACAGCCACGGCATGCAGCAGCGCCTCAAGTTCGCCCTCGCCACGCTGCACCGGCCGGAGCTCCTCATCCTCGACGAGCCGCTGCTGGGCACCGACCCCCTCGCGCGGCGCGACCTGCTGCACCTCATCCAGGACATGGCCGACGACGGCACCTCCATCCTGCTCTCCACGCACGTCCTTCCCGACGTGGAGGCCCTCACGGAGCGGATCCTGCTCCTGCACCACGGACGCCTCATGGCGCACGGGGAGGTGCACGAGATCCGCGACCTCCTCGACCAGCACCCCCGCACCGTCCGCGTCGCCACGGCCGACCCGCGGCGCCTCGGCGCGGAGCTCTGGTCCTGGGACGAGGTGCTCTCCGTCGAGGCCGACGAGGACGCCGTCACGGTGCGCACGCGCAACGCCGCCGCCTTCTACGCGCGGCTCCAGGACCACCTCATCGAAAGGCCCGGCTTCACGAGCGTCACGAGCCCCGACGACAACGTCGAGGCCGTCTTCGAGTACCTGGTGAGGTAGCATGAGCTGGACCATCCTCCTCCAGGACAGCCTGCGGCACTGGGTCTCGGCGCGGGGCCTCGCTCTGGTCCTCGTCGCCGTGCTCGTCCCCCCCGCGCTCACCGGCGCCTGGGTCGCCACGCACCAGGACGACGTCGCCGTCACGGGCATCGCGTGGAGCCCCCACGAGCCCGTGCTGGGCGACCACGTCACCTTCAACGTCACCGTGGAGAACCCCACGGACCGCGACCTCGGGCCGTTCAATGTCACGTTGAGGGTCGGGTTCCACGAGGACCTCTTCGGCCAGTTGCGGTTCCGCGACCGCTTCAACGAGACGCAGCGCATCGACGGCATGGCCCCCGGCGGCACGCGCGTCGTCGCGTTTCCGTGGAACACCACGGCAGGCGCCAGCGCCGACCGCGCAGGCAGCTACGTCGTCGAGGCCACGGTGGACGCTGACGACGAGATCCAGGAATCGGAGGAGCGCAACAACCACTGGCAGGAGCAGGTCCGCCTGGGCCTTCCGCCCGGCGAGCCGGGAGAGACGCCGGAGTTGCCCGAGCCGAGCGGCGGCAACGGCACGGCGCGCCTCGAGGCCTCCGTGGACAGGATCCGCATCGAGCCCGAGGCGCCGGTAGCGGGCGAGCGCGTCAACATCACCGTCTTCGTCACCAACCACGGGCCGGATGACCTCGTCAACGCCACCGTCGCGGTCCAGATGGTCCGGGAAAGCCCCTCCTACCGCGTCGTCGACGGCTTCCTCGTGCCGGAGGCATCGGAGTATTTCCGGGAGTTCCTCGACAGCCGCGTCGTGAACGTCTCCGCCAACAGCACCGAGTCGTTCGGCTTCGCTGTCGAACGGGACCTCCGCGTGGCACCCTACCTGATCGAGACGGTCCTCTTCACCGCCGCCGTCGCGGAGGAGCAGGACATGAGCGACAACCGCGAGATCGCCGAGTTCCGCGCCGACCGCGAAGTGCAGTTCGTCCCCCCGCCGCCCAAGGCCACGGCCAAGGACTTCTACCGCGACATCCTCTCCATCCTGCACCTCCGGGTCCTCATCCCGCTCGTCGCGATCCTCTTCGCGGCCGGCACGCTCGAGGACGAGCGGCAACGCGGCCACCTCCCCTACCTCCTGACCCGACCCGTGCCGCGCTGGGCCATGCCCGTGAGCCGCTACCTCGTCGGGTCCCTCGTCGCCGGCATCGCCGTCCTGCTCGGCGTCGTCATCACGTTCCTCCTGCTCCTCGGCACGCCCCAGGGCACCCCGGGCTTCTTCACGTGGCCGCTGCTGTTCTCGTGGCTCGCCCTGCTCGTCTACGGTGCCCTCTTCACGCTCGTCGGCGTCGCCGTGCAGCGGCCCTACCTCGTTGGGCTGCTCTACGTCCTCGGCATCGAGTCCGCCATCGAGTACGCGCGGACGATCTTGATCAATGACCAGCCCATCATCCAGGAATGGGTCAGCTACGTCAGCGTCAGCTACTGGGTCCAGACCGCCTTCGCGGGATGGGTGCCCGGCGGCGCCTTCTGGCTGGAGGGCAAGGCCGCCACGGCCCTCATCGTCCTCATCGCGATCGGCGTGGCCAGCATCGCGGGCGCCGCGTGGTGGATGAAGAGGAAGGAGTTCGAGTCGGTCTGAGGCTCAGGGGTCCGCGCCGTGCACGTCTTGAAATCCGCCTTCCCATGCAGCACGGCGTAGCAGGCCCCGGGCCGCGGCACGTGCCGGGCGTCTGGCTCCGGACGTATGGTGAGCGGATGCACGGCCGTAGGAGGATAGTTCTTATACATCATGTGTTCATAGCACAGGCGCGTGAAGACCGTCAGCCTTGATGATGAGGCGTACGAGTTGCTCCGCGGTGCCAAGGTCTCAAGGCGGGATTCGTTCAGCGCTGTCGTGAAGCGTCACTTCGATCCCCGCGCGCGCGCCCAAGACCTGGATGCGAGCTTTGGGGCCTGGACGATGGAGGATGAAGAGGCCGCCGGACTGCGGTCGTCGGTGCGCAGGGGTTTTCAGCGGCCGGACTGGGAGGCGTGAGCGATGCGGGCATTCGACACCTCGATCCTGGTCGCCCACTTGCGTGGCGATGAGCGGGTGCGGGGCGTCTTCGATCCTGCGGGGGAGTCCCTGGCTTGTTCCTTGGTGGCGTGGGAGTTATGGAAGGGCGCCCGCAGTCCTACGGCGATGCGGGGTGTCGCCCGTCTCCTGCGTGCCCTGCACTTGGATCCGTTGACGCCTGAACTGGCCGAGTTTGCGGGGGACGTACACAGGGACCTGGTGGCGGCCGGCCAGCCCCGAAGCGACTTCGACACCATCATCGCGGCCCACGCCATGTGGCGGAACGTACCGTTGGTGACACTCGATGGCGGATTCGATGGGATCCCCGGGCTTGAAGTGCAGCATGTTTGAGCGAGAATGCAGGGGGGCACGATGGGATCACGCTGCGCTTGCGAACCGGTCACTCCAGCGGATGGCCCGCTTCGCGGTCCGCCGCCGAGTCCGACCCCTGGCCATGGCGGCCGCGCGTTTCGGAATGACGGACAGGACTTGTCCCCCTCCGGTTCCCCAACACCCCGACAAGACAGTAACGACCTTATAGAAGCTTGAATAACTCTTCCTTTGGAGAAGCCGTGAACCGGACGGAACTCATCGACCAGGTCCGCGTCGACCTGGCCCGGGCGGGCTATGCGGTGAGCGAACGCTGCGACCTGCGCCCGGTCAGCTTCGACCTGGTGGCGCGCCGGGACGACCATCTCCTCATCGTGAAGGTCCTGACGAACGTGGACGCGCTCAGCGACCCGATCGCGCAGGAGATCAAGCTCCTCTGCAAGTTCCTGCACGCGCGCCCCATCCTTGTGGGCCTCCGCGCGGGGGCGGGCGTGCTGGAGGACGGCGTCATGTACAACCGGCACGACGTGCCGATCGTGACGCCCGCGACGTTACGGGAGCATATCCTCCGCGGCGAGTCGCCGATGGTCTTCGCGGCGCCGGGCGGCTTCTACGTCCACCTGGATTCCGAGGCGCTGCGGGCGGCGCGCGTAGCGGCGGAGCTGAGCCTCGGCGTGATGGCGCAACGGGCCGGCGTGAGCCGCCGCGCGATCCAGATGTACGAGCACGGCATGAGCGCCTCCATCGAGGCCGCGATGCGCCTCGAGGATTTCCTGGGGGTGGAGCTGATCCGGCCGCTCGATCCGTTCGCGTCGTTCCGCCCCGAGTCCTACGAGCCGGAGCGGGGGAGGGAGGAGACGGGCGATCCCGTCGAACGCCTCGTCATGGGTTTGCTCCAGGGCCTCGGATACGATGTCCGCCGGACGCAGCGGAGCCCGTTCAACGCCTTGTCGACGCAGGACGCGGACACGCTGCTGACCGGCATCGGCGAGGAAGGCGCCAAGGCGCGCCGCCGGGCGAAGGTCATCCACAGCGTGAGCCGCATCACGGAGCGGCCGGGCTTCTTCGTCGTGGAGCGGACGACGCGCACGGAGATCCACGGCCTGCCCGTCGTGAGCCGCCACGAGCTGATGCGTCTGGACGATCCCCAGAGGATCCTGGACCTCATCCTGGAGCGGGCACGGGGCGAGCGGACCTAGAGGGCGATCTGCCCTTCGAGGCGCCGGACGTGCATGTCCTGGAACGTCCATGCGGCGAAGAACAGGGCCGGGATGCCGAAGCCGCCGAGCAGGAGGAACCAGCCCATGGCCCGGCTCGGATAGGGCTTGAAACCGACGGAGGCGCTCTGCTCCCAGGCCAGCTTGAGCGTGCTGCCCATCGCGAACACGAGGGGTGCGAAGAACACGCCGGCGAGGCCGGGCAGGAACAGGTACAGGTACACCTGGTCGAGGTCCCCGCGCGAGTCGGTCAGGACGGAGAAGGCGCGGTCGACGCTCTCCGCCATGCCGTCCGCCTGGACGCCGCTTGCGGTGATGGCGGTCCGGATGCGCTTCGCGTCCGGGCCGCCAAGGAGCGGCGACACGCCCTTCTCCTCCGCGACGATCGCCTGGAGCTCCAAGAAGAGGCGGTGGTTGTCCGCCGACGCGGCGGCCTCGTCCAGCGCCACGTGGACGGCGTCCGTCATGTTCTGGTGCTGCCACCCGAAGGCCGTGGCGGCCGTGGCGTCCACGGTGGCTGCGGTGTCGTTGAGCCGGGAGGCCAGCTCCTGCAGACGGTCGGTCTGCTCGTGGACCAAGGCGGCACGGCCCTCCACGTCCGTGGTCTCCCGGATCTCGGCGACGAGGCCCCCCCCGCCGGTGGGGTGGACGGTCCCCACGATGCCAAGGTAGCTCTGGTACGTGCCGTTGGCCTGCTGCTCCTGCTCCGCAGTGCCTTGCTCCGCCACGAGCCCGTAGAGGTTCTTCGCCATGACCTCCATGTTGTTGTAGGCGGCCTCCACGTTGTCGATGTGGCCTTGGTAGCTCTCGGTGCCCGTGGCACCGACGGCGTTCCCAAGCCGCGTCTCCAGGCTCTCGTACATACCTTCCTGGAAGTCCATGTAGCCGGGGACGATGTATCCCGGCACGCCCGGCAGGCCCGCGTACAGGAGGACCCCGATGCCCCCGGTGAGCACGAGCGAGACCAGGATGGCGCCGACGACCTTGGAGCGGGCCTGCGGGTCCTCCTCCTTCAGGTCGTCCGCGAAGCGGAGGCTCTGCATCCACAGCAGCGGGAAGACGATGGTCCTGCCCAGTTGGACGAGGTAGGACCGGAAGCCCGTCGGCGGGGCCTGGCCTGGCATCGGGCGCGCCCAAGCCGGGTCCTTTTGAAAACCCTGCGACGCTGTTAAGGGAGACGCCCGGCTCGCCCGCGCGTGCACGGGGAAGCGGTCCGCGGCGACCAGGAGCGCGTCGCCGCCTGGGTCCTGGACGCCCTGGAGCCCTCGTACGGACCCTGGGGCGGCCACAAGCTCGTCGGCGAGGAGCTCTTGACGAGCGGCGCTTCCGCGCTCCGGGAGGGGCGTCCCGTGCACACGGACGCCCGTCCCTACGTGGGCCTCGCCGCCGCCGTCCAGGCCCATGCCGGCGATCAGGCCACCGGGGCCCTCCTGCTCGCCGCCCGGCTCGTGCACCGCGGCCTCCGCCTGGCCCGGGAGGGCGTGCCCGTGCCGGCGACCCTTGAGGGGTACGGTCTTGCAGCGCGCCAGTCTGCGGCCGTGCTCGCATCGCTCCGCCTTGCGGTGGACCCGCCCAGGGCGCTCCGCCACGTGGCGCGGCTCGTGCCCGGTCTCGCGGAGACCGTCCTGGACGGACTGCCCCGCCTGGTGCGGGACGGCCGCGTGGACCTCGAGGCGGTCGACGTGCAGGAGGGCCCCGGCCTCCGCTGGTCGGACGGGCTCGTGGTGGCGCCCCTCCACGCCCCCGCGCCCCGTTCCGGCCCCTCGGGTCAAGCGGGCGGCGCCTCGCGCGTGCTGATCCTCGAACGGGGCCCCCGGTTCGGCCCGGAGGGCGCCGCGCACCGCGTGCGGTCCGTCGGCGCGCTCGCCGCGGTCCAGGCGGGGGAGGAAGCGGTGCGGCGCGCCTTCGTCGACGCGGTGCGGGCGCTCGACGCCGACCTCGTGGCCTGCCCGCGCTCGATCGACGAGGCCTGCGCGGAACGCCTTGCCGGCCAGGGTGTGCTCGTGGTCACCGACGCGCCCCGGACGCTGTTGCGCCGTCTGGCCGGCGCCACGGGGGCGCGGGCGGTCCTGGATGCGGCGTCGGCCACGTCCCCGGACCTGGGCCGGGGCCGGATCCGGCGCCGCCCGCTCCGCCGGGGCGGCTGGACGGTCGAGGGGGCCGGCCCCGCCGCGACCCTGGAGGTCCCGACGGGTCCTCCCGTGCTGCGCGCGGCGGTGGAGGACGAATGCGAGCGCCTCCTGCGCGCCGCGGGCAGGGTCCTGGCCGACGGCGGCGCCCTCCCCGGGGGAGGCCGCTGGCAGCGCGACGTCGCCGCCGCGCTGCGGCACGTGGCGGACCACGCCCCGGGCAAGGCGCCGCTGGCCGTCCGGTCCGCCGCAGACGCCTTCGACGCCCTTGCCGACGCGCTGGTGCGGAACGCCGGCCACGATCCGCTGGCCGATCGCCTGCCGCCCGGCGCGGAAGACGTCCTCGACCCGGCGGCCTGCGTCGCGATGGCCGTCCCGGCGGCGTTCGAGGCCGCCGTGATGGTCCTCCGCGTCGATGCGCGCCACACGCGCACGGCAAGCTCGCCGCAACGGTTGCGCGGGGGCACGGGGCCCGTGGGCAGCCCGAGGGGCCTCCCCGGCGACGTGCCCCCGTTGATGTGAGCCGTCAGCCCTTGATGTCCTTCTGCTGGAACAGCGCCGCAGCGGCCGCGAGGAGCAGGGCCGACGCGGCGAGCGTGCCGCCCCAGTACACGGCGTCGATGCCTTCGGAGAGGGGCCGGCTCTCGCCGAAATAGTGGAACACCGAACCGTAGCGCAGGTCCGCGAGACCGGGCACGAGGGGCGCGAAGAGGTCGACGAAGTACGCCGCGACGACGTAGAGGGTGGCCGGCAGGCTCGCGGTGCCGCGTCCGTGGAAGGCCGCCGAGCCCAACACGGCCATGGACAGGAAGAGGACGGACACGGGCCACGTGGAGAGCCCCATGCGCACCAGGCCCGCCGGCTCGGCGTCCACGCCGCCAAGAAGACCCCCGATCAGGAAGCCGAGCGACGACGCGAGGGACAGGACGAGGAGGGACGCCAGCAGGGCCCCGGCCTTCTCCGCCAGGACGCGCACGCGCCCCAGTGGCAACGCGAGGACCAGGTCGAGCGTGCCGTCCTGCTCCTCGCCGGCCAGGGACCTTGCGCCCTGCGAGACCGCGAAGACGGCGTAGGCCAACGCGATGTAGGACATCCACTCCACGACGAGGAAGCCCTCCAGTGTCGTGATGTCCGCACCGCCGCCGAAGGCCTCGCGGAGGGCCTCGGGCATGGCCTCGAAGACATCCTTGTACTGTGCGGAGATCGATGGGTAGAACGCGATCGTCAGCGCCGCAAGCGCAAGAAGGGCAAGGGACCAGCCGATGAGGGCACCGCGCTGGTGCCGCCACGTGAGCCGTGCAACCTCAAGCACGGCCCTGCCTCCGGTAGTGCTCCATGAAGACCTCCTCGAGGCCGCGCCGATCCGTCTCGACGTCCATGATGGGGTGCCTCGCGGCCCATGCGAGGAGCGGGTCGAGGCGGCCGTGGACCGTGACCCGCAGCGCCCGGCCCTTGCGCTCCGCGCCCACGACGCCCGGCACGTCCAGGACGCTGCGGACATCGAAGTCCGTCGCGAAGGAGAAGACGAGCCGGTGGTCCTCGTGCCGCCGCAGCTCCTCCAGGGAGGCCTCCACGAGGAGCCGCCCGTTGCGCAGGATGCCGACCCGGTCGCAGACCTTCTCCACCTCGGAGAGGACGTGGGAGGACAGGAGCACGGTGCGGCCGCGTCGCCGCGTCTCCCCCACGAGGTCGAGGAACTCCTGCTGCATGAGGGGGTCGAGGCCCGCCGTGGGCTCGTCCAGGATCAGCATCTCGGGGTCGTGCTGGAACGCGACGAGGAGCGCGACCTTCTGCCGGTTGCCGCTCGAGAGCTCCTGGACCGGCACGTCCAGTTCAGCGCGGAACCGCTCGGCCAGGTCGTCGCGGAGCCGCTCGTCCACGCCGCCGCGCAGGCGGGCGATCCGGTCGAGCAGGTCCCGCCCCGTCAGCGCCGGGTACAGGGCCGGCTCGCCGGGCAGGTAGCCGACCCTCCGCCGCAGCGCGCGGCCGTCGTGGCGCGGGTCCAGCCCCAGCACGCGGGCGTCGCCGCGCGTCGGTCGGATCAGATCCAGGAGCAGCCGGAGCGTCGTCGTCTTGCCGGCGCCGTTGGGGCCGAGGAAGCCGTACACCTCGCCGGCGTGGACCCGGAGGTCGAGCCCGAAGAGACCGCGGCCGGACCCGTAGTCCTTCGTGAGGCCGCGCGTCTCCAGCGCCAGCGTCATCGCCCCGGATTCTGCGCGGCGCGTGTTATAGGTTCCCCGGTCCGTCCTCACCGCGTCCGCTTCCGCACGCCGCCCGGTGACGTGCGCTTGCGCAGGTCTCCCCCGGGGACACCGGCGGGCGCCGTGCCGCGGACCGTGTTCCGCTCGCCCCGGTCGTCGGCCGCCACACGGACGGCCGGACCCCGCGCAGGCTGGCCGCCCTGGCTCCGGTGGCCGTTCGAGGCTTCCGGCAGGCGCCGGCCACCGTTTCGCGGCGCCGCCTGTCCGGACGCGCCCGGTGGCGCCGATGGGGCGGCCTCGGGGGCGTCCGGCTCGGGCACGGGCTCCCGACGGCGCAGTCCGGCCTGGGGAACGCCAGGATCGGCCGCCGGGGCCGGCGCCGTGGCACGCGCCCCGGAGCGTCCGCTCCGGGTCCGGTCGACCACGACGAGCACGGCGCCCGCGACGCCCGTGAGGATCCCAAGGCCCCACGCCACCGCGACGGCCGTCGCGATGTCCGCCTCGCAGACCAGGGTGCCCGGTGGTGCGCACATCGTGCCGGGAAGGACGAGGAGGGCGACGGCACCGAGCAGCGTCAGTCCTGCCCCCGCCAGCGTCAGCCCGACGGCGTTCGCGCGGAAACTCAAGCAGGCCGCCCCCCGGAACGTGGGCGGAGCCGTCGCATGGCGCCGACCACCAGACGCAGGGCCATGGGGTGCCGTGGACCTACGGGTTCAAGAACATGTCGGCCCCGTGATCGGCATATCCTACGAACCGGGGAGGCGGCCGCGCAGGGACGCCGTTCCAGGCGCCGCTTCCCGCCCCGGGCACGAGCGCAGCGAGGACATTGAGGATGTGGGGGCTTAGTCCCCTCGCACGCCGGGCTGGACCTCCTCGTACAACTCCTCGCGGCCGATGCGGGGCCGGAGGAACGCTTGGATCCCGATCTCCTCGCGACCCTCCTCGCCCTCCCCGTCCGGGCCAGGCTCCGGCTCGTCGACGCGGGGCACCGCCCTTAGCCTGCCGGCGATCGCTTCGCCAGGTCGAGCACGCGCTTGAAGAGGTGCTTCTCCACCGGTTGTACGCTCAGCCGCTGCCCGCGCTGCGTCACGAGCATGCCGTCCAGGGCGGGGTCGTCCTTCAGTGAACGCAGGGGGACGGGGTCCCGGAACCGCTCGACGAAGGCGATGTCCACCATGGACCACGTGGGGGCCTCCGGGTCGCTCCGCGGATCGAAGTGCCTGTCCTTCGGGTCCCACGCCGTGAAGTCCGGGTAGCCCTCGCGGACGACCTTGGCCACGCCGGCCACGCCGGGCGGATCGGCGTTGCTGTGGTAGAACAGGACCAGGTCGCCTACCTTCACGTCGTCCCGCATGAGGTTCCTCGCCTGGTGGTTGCGGACCCCGTCCCAGTGCGTCGTGCCGTCCCGCTCCAGGTCATCGATGGAGTACGCGCCGGGCTCGGACTTCATCAGCCAGTACCGGACCATGGCCGCCGGGAGGCCAGGCCGCGCATAGGGCTTACTCCTCCTCGTCGGCCGCGGGGGCCGCGACGACCCGCCGGACGCCCCACACGACGAGGGCGCCGCAGAGGAACACGCCCGCGAGGACCAGGTAGGGCGCGCCGGCCACCCAGGCGACGCCGGTGCTGACCGCGCCGATCCACAACGCCCCGAAGAGCCCCGCCAGGACGAGGAGGACCGCCTGCGGCAGGGCGGCGTGGCGGCGGAGGGCGGGGCGCATGGGGGCCGCAGGTCCTCCTCGGGGAAGAAGGCGGCGGTGGGGCTTGCCTGTCGCCATCGATCAAGGCCAGGACTTTCCCGGACCTACCCGCCTCCTTCCTGGCTGCGGAACCCTTTTCAGCCGACGGTTTATCAACGAACGGCGCACAGCGCCGGTGGTTCCTTGTCGCGAGATTTTTGCCTTCCCCTCCATAGAAGAAATCTTGGCGCGATGGTGGTTTTTAGTTCCCTTGATCATCGCCGGTTTCTCTCCCTCGGTAGTATCCAGTCATGATGCTGCATCAGGCAATGGCGGCTGGAGCGATTGCGATACTGAAGCCCCGCCGCTACCCGCAACCGTCCTGAATTTTGCAAGCAACGCGGATATCGCCGGTTCCGTTTACCTAAGAGGTGGGGACGGAACACGGGATGACCCCTACGTGATCAGCATTGGTGGGTGTTTCTTTGGCAGCATCCTTGTCTCCAACACGACGGTCAACGTCGTTTTCCGGGCCATCACGTTCTGGGGCCAGAACACCACAGCCTTCACCTTGAATCACAATGCAGGCGTGATCGAGCTGCGGAATATCCAACTGAACCACACCATCACGCTTCTGGACGTGTCCGATTCCCGAGTGGAGGTGACCCAATCAGGGATTGTCCCTATCATGGAATGCGGTTCGATAGGGGTCATCAAGGAATCGGAATTGATTTTTCGCGATGTCAACTGGGTCAACATCGAGGAAGGGCTCAAGGCGCAGGATTCTACGGTTTATGTGGTTTCGTCAACGTTGCTTGGCACTTGGCGATGGCTGCGCCCCGATCCTTTGGAGGCACTGATCGAGAGCGGCCTCTTGGCAGAACCGTTGGGCACCCTGGAAGAGACGCTGCGCCCTCCTCCGATCTCTAGAGGTGTTTGGGCGCAGGCGCATGCGCTCGTGGACATGGCGGAAGAGAACACAGAGGTGACACCCACCTTCCGTGTCAGTACAAGCGCCTGGTCCGACGCGCATGAGCTCCTCTGGGATGCAGAGCAAGCCTACAATGCGTTTTCAGCGACTGATACGACCTATCACCTGGTAGGGGCAAGCCAAGGCTCCCCCATCCTCAATCCAAACACCACCATTGTAGACGCGGACGGAAGCCAGGTCGGCGTCTTCCGAAGCACCCTGGGACGAGCCCGTGAAGCCATGAACGGGGTGGACAGCCGCTTTCAGGCAATCGCCAGCGACTTCCGCGAAGCGCGGACCGCCATCCGGATCGATTCGACAGAATGGACCGGCTTCGACAATCACTTCCTTGCAGTCGGGCTCCCGTTCGGCGTGAACCATTCCCTGGACGCGATCCTGAACGCATCCTCGCCGATACTGCCTGGTCTATCGTGCGTGGATCCAGGCTGCAGTGTCGACGGAACGGCTTGCGAGGTGCCCTCGCCAGGGGCGGAGATTTCTGAGGAAGATGTAGGGTCATGTGCATTGGATGCCGTGACGGTCGGCGCAAATGCGGTCGGGTGCGCTGCATTTGTATCATGCAGTCCGACGAACGGACCCGCAGTTATGACAGGAGGCGCAAGGTTTCTGAGTGTCTGTGCTAAGCTCGATGGCATCACCCCACCGGGAGTGATGGCATCCAGTCCGCTGACGCTTGTGGCTCCTTTGTTCACCCAGGGGATCCCTGTCCACCCTGGCCAAATGCTGGAGATGGCCGATTCAGGCGTGCCGCTGTACGAGATGGTTCCAATACCGGACAATGTAAATATTCTGCTGGCCAGTTCGAGCCAAAGCGCCGACGTGCCTTGCGGGCCCGGACCCACCAATGTTCGTGTGGAAGTCGCAGACACCGGAGCGACCTGGACCCTCCTGAACGGGACAGGAGCGCCCCGCAAGGTCTGCGTTCCCCTTGGCACATGCACCAATGTGACGGGAATCGTGAACGTCCCTCTGGTCGACCCGGAGGGCAACATCCATTGGCTGATCGCCTTGCCACCTCTTCCCACCGGAGACACGGTCTTCGCTTTCATCGAATTCCTGCATGCCGACCTGCCTCTCCCTGTCCCGATGCCTGATTTTGCAACGGGAACCATGAAGAAGGAGACGTTCTGTGGTTATGGCTTTGAGTACAAGACCGGGTCATCCGGCACAGCCCTCAATTCAACGTACTACTGGGATATGACTGGGACAAGATGCGAGTCCATGCCCGATTTCCCCCCTGATGACAGCCGTTATCCTGTGCTGACCGCCTGCGCTCTCTACCGGGGCGTGAAGGATCAGCAGGCGGACGTTCTGTTGACCCGCGCCATGGCCGGTTGTGGGTGGCAATACTCGCGCGGTGGCACGCTGCCAACGAAGCACACTGTTTCAATACAGGACATTGTCAGTATCCTGCAAACCAACATGGCCCCCCGCGAATTCTGGATCCGGACGCAGAACGCCGGTCCTGCGGCTCAGCGCATCATGATGACCGTCTCTGGGGAGGTAGACCTCTTGGTGGACATGATGGACCTGCTCAAGTTCACCTTGCAGGCAAGCGGCGTCAAGACAGGGCAATACACATTGGAACTTTCCGGAACGCCTGCCACCACGGAAACCATCGATTTTTCGGCATCCCCGTATGTCGACTACTGGGCCCCGTACGGACTTGGCGGCTCAACTCCGCCAGTGGGTGACTTCACGATCGATCGTTTGCAGTTCCACAGCGAGGCAGGAACGCAACCGATCGACATCACGGCAGAACCGTTGTATCAACCGATGCATGTGGTCCTTAAACACGGTGCGCCGGACATGGTCACCGACCTGCAGGTCAAGGTCCCCATGACGCCCTACGGTGCGGAAGCTCTCTCGCAGTACACCCTGACGTTCTCGACTCCGGGGATTTTTGCGGAGACAGTCTTCGAATCGCTGGACGGAGGAGAATCGTCGGGCATGAGCGCGTGGAACCTGCATCTTGAACCCGGAGGGAATGCTCACCTCGAGGTCGTGGAAGGATTGCTGCAAGACTTGCAGGCCAATATTGCTTCAACAGTGATCACTGCCAACTATATCAGCATGTTCGACATGACGCTGGGCTCAAAGTTCGAAATATTGACGAATGATGCACGTCCGACCACAAAAGTGGGAACATTTGGATATAATGACGGGACGATTGAAGTTCTAGCTGACAGGGTCAATCATGTCATTGTAGATACGCGAGGTCGCCCGGCGGACATCCTGGAACTGAACATGGACCAGGGTGCCCTGATTCAAGCCAGGATTCCGGATGTCCCTGTTGTAGGTGACGTAACGGTAAAGATCGTGAAAGCGGATGTTGCTTTTGAGACTGGGGCCCTGGCGACGCGGAAGGCTTGCACTGGTCTGGCCTATCATGTTCAGGTCGAAGTAGGGCTACTTGGCGGAATCGATCAAGGGTGGGCCTTGGCCTTGGAGCCCGATGACATGGACATGACGGTGCCCTTCTTTACGGTCGGGCACTTCTCGACATCACCGCCGACGGCGCATTCCCTCGCGAACGGGGGGCCCCTCCTGCCCGATGAGACTTTCTGTGAAAACGAGTTCACCGGGCATGAAGAGCCCCGCACGGCGGGCGGATACTCCTACAACCCATGAACATGAAGATCTCTGCTGCGTTCTGTCTCCTGCTTCTCCTGTTGGCGGGGTGTGCCTCGGCTCCTGCGCCCACGGTCGAAGAGCCGGCGGGAATCGGGGATCCCAACACGTATTCGGGGAAACCCGCGTGGGTGCACGTAGATGA
>Ga0299906_10001219_pt1 | contig 22177 bp, 12 predicted proteins | sample RVTome_14_FD_200259 | JGI IMG/M metagenome (GOLD analysis project Ga0299906, IMG submission 200259) | Soil microbial communities from uranium-contaminated site in the Upper Colorado River Basin, Wyoming, United States - RVT145D125 (version 2) ...
TTGCCGACCACTTCCCAGTCGAAGCGATCCATGGCGCCGTTGAACATGTCCGTCATGTCATTGGTACGCAGCCCGTCGGACGCAGTACCCGGATTGTCATAGGCGACATTCGGCGCACGCCGAACGCGGCGCTGGCCAGGGTTGTAAATCCAGGCCTGGCGCTGCTGCTCAATCTGGTTGAGGGTCTCGTGCACAAGCAGGATATTACCCGCGAGACGCGAGGGAGATTCCACTTCCTGGAAGAAGTACAGCAGGATGTTGTTGATGTCGGCTATGCGGACGCCTTCCCTGTAGTACAGGCCCAACAGTTCTTCGCGCAGTTTCACGAAGGTGTAGTCACCGTCGGTGGTCGGCGCCACCTGGTTGTTGTAGCGTACGCCGCCGGTGCCCTTGGGCTTCAGCTTATGGTTCCACATCAGCTCGTAAGCGTTTTCCGGAAATGGGAAAGGAAAGCCCTCGGCGGCGTTGGTGACGCCTTCGCCGTCCCCGGCCAATTGGGCGGTTCTGGCGTTCTCGATGGTCATATCATAGGAACGCTGCGGGAAGGACACCGAGCGCCGCGTTGGATATACATCCATGAAATAGCTGTCACCGTAACGCTCAAACATGGCTTTCTGGCCCACGCTGAGCTGGTCTGCATACTGCTGGTAATTGCCGGCGTCAATCCTGAATAGCGGCTGGTCGTCCGCGAACGGATCAGGGTGGTGATCGCCTGGCGAATAGCCGGCCGGCGGCTCGGTGATGCCGCCAGTCCAGGCGGGGATCGTGCCATCAGCGTTGCCGGCGCGTTCGGAGCCCATTGGCGTCAGATCCTCACCAAGGCGGGCCACCATGTCGGGCTTGGCCCCCGCCAGCGCCAGTCCGGAACCCAGAGCCAGGCTCATCACCAGGACTGCCGGTACGGAATACCTCAACTTGTTCAAGTAGTACATGAAAACCTCCGGCAATCAGAATGAGTAACGGACGCTGGCCGAGAAGAAATCCCGGTTCCTGAACAGGTTGTACCTGCCGCCGCCCTTGTAGTCCGTATAGGCAAAATCAAATATCCACTTGTTCAGGTAATTGAACTCCACCCCAAGGGTCAGCGTCTTGCTGCCATCCACAAAAGACCCACCCGGGCCAGGTGTAGTTCCGTCCACGTCATGCGCCCAGGCAATTCTCGGGCTGACCGTGGTTGCGCCAATCGCGTTGTTGTACTCAAACCGGGCCAACAAACGGTAACCCCAGCTGAAATCGTCGGCAAAGCCGTCGGTCTCGGTTATGGGATTATTGAAGTCGCCCGTCAGCAGGTCAGGCCCGCCGCCGGTATCGGTGCCGAGCCCGTTAAATCGCAACTCATCCATGGTGTGCAGGTCGGCCACGTGGTTCGCGCCAACTTCAGTGACGAAGGCAATCTGGTCCGCCTTGAAGATATTGCCCGGCCCGTACACCTTGGTCAGCGTGGCTTGTGCCTGCCAGGATTCCGCTTCGTGCCAACCCACGATTTCCGCGCCGGGTGCATACTCTCCCAACTGACTCTTGTACTGCGCAACGGGCGCCGGAATCAGCGGATTGAGCGGCGTCAGAGCGCCGAACAGCAATTCCACGTCATCCACCTGCAGCGGAAGCTTGGGACGGTAACTGACCTCGCCGCCCAGCGACCAGTTGCCGACGGTCGTATTGAATGAAATGCCGTAGAGTTCGATGTCCTCCGGGTACTCTGTCCAGTAGGAAGCCGAGGCGAAGGGCGGAGGAATCGCAGTCAGCGCAGACCCGCTGAGCACCGGCAGGCGGCTATGGTAGTTCAGGTAGTAGAAACCGAACTCGGTTCCGCCCCAGTTCTCCGCAAACCAGCGCAGGGCCAGGCCGTACTGGCCGCTGTCGTCCGGAAAACGGGTCGCCGCGCGCGGTATGGAAAGTGCACAACCCGTGGCCACCAACTGCGCCGGCAGTCCCGTGTCGGAAGCCCCAAAGTTGCCGAGTCCGCAAACCGTGCCATACAAATCCGGGTTGATGACGGGCTGCGGATAAAGGCCAAACCCGAGCATCGCGTACGTTGCGCCCGGGGTGGCGATATCACTGGATGAATAATAGGTGCCGGCCGGGTCGGGAATGATCTCCTCGAAATCGAACATGTAAATTGTTTCAAGCGAAACGGTGGGGGTCAGGTCTATATTGCCCCAGAACATGTTGACGCCTTCAAAAGCCTCCTTGAGTTCGGAGCCGGCCAACCTCAGCTTGGAAACGTCCACCGGGTTGATGACGTTCAGCCCGCCCTGGATAAAAGTGGACTCGCCCCAGCTAACCACCTGACTGCCGAGGCGCCAGGTAAAGAAACGGTCACCCAGCTGATGCTCTGCCCAGACATAGGCATCCAGCAACCGCACGTCTTTTCCGACCCGCTCCTGGGCGACGTCGGAAAGCACATCCCTTCCTTCGTTTTCAAAGTCGTAGAACGCGGACGCCCGGAAGAATGCGCCAAAATTGCCGCGCGAGATGTCCATCTCGGTGGTCAGCTTGACGTTGTGCGTGATCAGGTCGCGTGCGTCCGGGTAATTCAGGTCGCCATCGTCGTCATTGTTTGACCAGCGCCCGGTGGTCCCTCTCAAGGTCGCGTTGGGCAGCAGGAATGACGTGGGATTATTGGATGCCTTGCCGACGTCATTCGGGTCGTAATCGTCCATGCGCCAACTCGCGCCGTAACTGACGGTGGAGTCTATGCTGCCGGACCATTCGCCGTTACGGAACTCAATGGCGTGCGCGCTCGAAAGCGCCAGGCTGGCCAGCAAGGCTGAAACCGGAGCAACCCATTTGCTTACGTTCATGGCGGTCACCTTAGTCATGGTTCATACCCTCCCGTTTCTCGAAGGGCACGGCGGTCACTCGCGATGGCTCCAGCGGCGGGACGCCTCCCTTACGCTGCTTGCCGCCGGTGTCCAGGCCACTGGTCGGCGCCTGTATGTTCAGGTCCTCGATATTGATAACCGGCACCAGGACGTTACTGTTCAAGACCTGCACGAAGGTGCCGCCTGAGACGATGAATGACGCCATCTGCCCCTGCATTTCCGCGGTCACGTCCGGAAAAGTCGGGGTAAAGAGCGAGCTGTGCACACCCTTGTTGAAGCGCGCCACGGCTTTCAGCCCGTCTGGATTGGCCTGCGAGGAGCTGAACGGGACCAGGTTCATGACCCGGTTAACCGCTTCGCTGCCGGCCACCGGGGCGCCTGCAACCGAGTTTGGAACCACCGGGTCTCCAATGACCATGTTGTGCAGTATGGGCATCTTGCCGGCCAGCTCCGCCGCCCAATTGATACCGTCGGCGGCATCGAGGATGGTCTGCGCCACGGTCAGAAACTGCTCATACGCCGCGGTGCCCGGGAATACGCCCGCGCCTGCAAGGCCGTTATTGATGAGCGCGCCAAAGGAGCCGCCCACGGCAGTGCGTACGATGGAGCCGGTGGCCGCATTCAGGTAGCTGCGCGTAACGATGGGCTCCACGGCGGCAAACGGCATGCCCACGGTCGTTCCCAGCGAGTGAATGACCGTCGCCACGTTGAAGGCATTCAGGTCCGGCGTGGCGTCGCCATCAACGCTGATGTTCTGCAGGCTGAGCGCCAGGATGGATAAGTCGGCGGAAGCCTGGCGCAGGTTGTCGCGCGCAGTCAGCAGGCTGAACAGGTTGAATGAACTGGTGCCGGAAGAGTCCGGTATACCGTCGGGTCCGGGCGCGCCTGTGGCGTTGTTCCAGTAATCCGCGTCAAAGGTTCGCTCGTTGGCTATGGCGCCAAATGGCGTGTTCTCGATATAGAACGGCGCCAACTGCGGGGCGACCGCCGGCACCACGCCATGCAGCGGCTGGTCCATGGCGACCACGGCAAAGCCTACGCTGGCGAGGGCGTCGGCCACGGCGAGCATGTCCGTGCGGTTGCGGGTAACACCGTGCTGGTAAATCACGACCGGCCAACCCTCGGCTGGCTTGCTGAAGCCTGAGTTGGCGTTGGGCACCGCGATCACCAGCGGCACGGTCTGCATGCCGGTCAGCACGGGGAATGGATTGATGGCGGTGACGTGGGTCGAGGTCGGGTCAAAGCCGAACTGGTCATAGGGCGGAATGTACCCACCAGGCGGCGCGGTCCAGAAGTCGGTCAGCGGGGCCACCGGGTTGGCCTGCGAAGGGATGCCCAGGTAGTAGGGCAGCGTGATCACGCCCACGACGATGTCCGCCAGGCCGAAACCGCCCACCGCCGCCGTGGTGAGCCCGGACGGAGCGGCCAGCACTTGCGCCGGCTGCGCGATGCTGCGCAGCGCCTTGAGGGGCGGCGTAATGGACTGGGTCTTCACTGTCCAGGCCAGGATGATGTCGCTATGGCTGATGCCGGCCGCGCCGGCCGCCGCCTCCATGGTCAGGGTAATCTGGCGCAGGCCTTCCACGCCCTGCGCCGTGGCGTTGTCGAGCAGCGCGTAGGTGCTGTTGCCGTTGGCGTCCACCCAGGGCGTGTGCGCCTTGCTGAGATAATAGGTGCGTGCAGGCGTGGCGTCATTGCCGCGCGCATCCTGAATGTCATTGGTCAGGACCACGAGAAAGGTGGACAGCTCGGGCAAGGGGTTCAGTGGAACGATCGCCAGCACGCCGCCGGGCGCGACAGCGGCTACGAAGTCCACACCGGCCACCAGTTCGCGCACGATGCCAGTCACCGCAACGATCTGCTGCGTCGTGACCTGGAATACCCTGACTGAATGTCCTGGAATGACGGACGCGGGGTCAATGCTGCCCGGATTTCCGCTCTCATCCACAAAGGTCGTAACCCATTTTTCCGTGGTGCTGAATCCGTCGAGTGCGTTCAGCGCGACAGTCGGGTCGCTGTAGTTGGTGGGATCGGCAACCGGGATGTTGAGTGTCAGATCCCCGGTTCCGGTAAACAAGAGGTTGTTCGGGAAAGGCAGCACGCCATTCGTTGGGTCAAACGCCGCCGTCAATATGCCGTTAACGATGCTCCCATCCTTGTTCAGCGCCGGCCCGGCATTGGAGACAGACACGTCATGGGAATGCGCGCTGGTGACAAAAAGCAAGAGCAGAAAAAGGCTGGTTCGCATCTTCATTATCTTCTTTCCCCGGTGGAAGAGGTTGGGTGGGCCGTTCTCCGTATCATAGGTAGCAAGGATTGGGCAATGCAAGCGCATAGCAGGGGGCAGGTTTCAACCAGAAAGCGGTAACCTGACGACCCGTCCGCGCAGATACCGCGAACCGCCCGTGTCGACATATCATACACCTGCGTATGGTGTTTCAACATGATTTGAAGCATGGTCCGGAAATACACTCGCCGGTCAGGGAGGCGCTTTTTTCGTCATGAAACGAACAGTCTTGTACCTTGGGCCTGCGCTCGCAGTGCTGCTGCTTACAGTGTTGTCGGGCAGGGGTTGGGAAAGCGCCCCTGCGCTGACCGCGGCCATCACGCTGCTGTGCGCGATTTGGTGGATATTTGAACCCATACCCATTCCCTTCACTTCCTTGCTGCCGCTGGCGCTGTTTCCCCTGTTTGGCATCCTGAGCCCGGCCCAGGTCGGCCAGGCGTATGGCAGCCCCCTGATCCTGCTGCTGCTGGGTGGCTTCATGATCTCGAAAGCCATGGCCGACTCGGGCGCACATCGGCGTATTGCGCTGTACATGGTGAACCTGTTCGGGGGTAATAGCGCACGTGCGCTGGTGCTTGGTTTCATGTGCGCATCCGCCTTGCTGAGCATGTGGATTTCGAACACCGCCACCACGCTGATGCTCCTGCCTGTCGCGCTGGCGGTACTCGAAAACGCGCAAAGGCGACTGGCCGTACCGCTGTTGCTGGGCATTGCCTATGCGGCGAGCATTGGCGGCATGGGGACGCCCATCGGTACACCACCCAACCTGATTTTCATGCAGGTTTATGCGGATCAATTCGGCGTTACGCCGAGCTTTCCACAATGGATGGGCTGGGCCATGCCGGTGGTCATCATCATGGTGCCGCTGGCTGGCCTGTGGCTGACGCGGGGAGTGCGCCTGGATCGGCCGGTCGAGTTACCCGCCACCGGCTGCTGGCAACCCGCCGAGGTGCGCGTGCTGGGCCTGTTCGCCCTGACTGCCCTGTGCTGGATTACGCGCCAGGCGCCGTTCGGTGGCTGGAGCGCCTGGCTGGGCCTGCCCGGAGCGAATGACGCCTCGGTCGCATTGCTTGCGGTCGTGGTCATGGCCATCGCGCCGAACGGCAACGGCCAGGGCGAGCGTTTGCTGAAATGGGAGTCCGCGCGAACCATACCCTGGGGTGTGTTAATCCTGTTTGGGGGCGGCATTGCCATTGCAAGCGCGTTCATGCAAAGCGGCCTTGCCGCGCTGATCGCCTCGCAGCTGGGGCTGCTGGCCACCTTGCCGGTCTGGCTGATGCTGCTGCTGGTGGCCCTCGCGGTGACCTTCCTGACTGAAGTCACCAGCAACACCGCAACGGCCAGCCTGCTGATGCCCTTGCTGGCAGCCGCGGCGATCGGAATGGACATCAATCCGATGTTGTTGATGATTCCCGCTGCCCTGAGCGCCAGCTGCGCTTTCATGTTGCCGGTGGCAACGGCGCCCAATGCGGTCATATACGGTAGCGGCCGCGTCACGATCAAGGAAATGGCCTGGGCGGGCCTGGTGCTGAACCTGTTTGGCGCCCTGGTGATCAGCGGCGTGAGTTATTGGCTGCTGGCGTGAATCAAGCGGTCCACAAAAAGAGAAGGCTACAAAAGAGCAGTCCACAAATTACACAAATTACACGAAAAAAATCAATTATCGTTGGGCCGTGCAGGATTGGAACTTGGTGCTCATAGCGAAAACAGCTTGGAATCAATATTGGGGCTTACTGGTCCTGAGCGCGTTAAGTAGTACACGCCTTCCGGTTACCGACTCGTCAGCGTTGCTTTCTTTTGTGTAATTTGTGTCATTTGTGGATTCATTTACGGCCTTTGGATCTATTGACCACCTTTCGGTAAATAGAGGTCGGTAATGGTGCCTTCGAAGGCCTCGGCTGCCATGCCAATGCTCTCTGACAGCGTGGGGTGCGGGTGTATCGTTAGCCCGATGTCGGCCGCTTCGCAGCCCATCTCGATGGCCAGCGCGCATTCCGCGATCAGATCGCCAGCGTGCGGGCCGACGATGCCGGCAGCGATCACCCTGCCCGTTGCCTTGTCGAACAGCAGCTTGGTCAGACCCTCGGGGCGGCCGATGCCCAAGGCCCTGCCGCTGGCGGCCCAGGGGAATTTGCCCACGCCAATATCTAGGCCGGCTTCCCGCGCCTCGGTTTCCGTGACGCCCACCCAGGCCACTTCCGGGTCCGTATAGGCCACCGATGGAATGACGCGCGCGTCAAAAGCGCTGTTCTCCCCGGCGCAGACTTCCGCCGCGACCTTGCCCTCGTGCGAGGCCTTATGCGCCAGCATGGGTTGGCCAACGATGTCCCCGATCGCGAAGATGTGTGCCACATTGCTTCGCATCTGTTTGTTCACCGGAATGTAGCCGCGCTCGTTGACTTCGACGCCAGCCGCGTCAGCCCCGATGCGCGCGCCGTTGGGCACGCGCCCCACGGACACCAGAACCCGGTCGAATTCGGCGGATTCCGGCGCCCCTTTGCCTTCGAAGGCCGCTACCAGCGACTCCCCATCCGCGTGCACGGAGGTCACCCGGGTACCAAGGTAGATTGCCTCGTACAACTCGGTAATGCGTTTCTGCAGAGGCCGCACCAGGTCTTTATCTGCTCCCGGCATCAGCTGCGCGGTCAGTTCGACGACCGTCACCTTGCTGCCCAGCGCCTGGTAAACACCGGCCATCTCGAGGCCGATAATTCCGCCCCCAATCACCAGCAGGCGATCGGGAATGTCGTCCAGTTCCAGCGCGTCGGTGGAATCCATAAGGCGTGCATCCTCCCAGGCCAAGCCGGGCAGTTTCATGGCTTGGGAACCGGCCGCGATGATGGCCTGCGCAAAGCTCACCACCTGCTCGCCTCCCTCTCCGCTGACCTGAACTTCATGCGGGGAGGTAAACATCCCGGTGCCCTGGATCACGGTCACCTTGCGCTGCTGGGCCATACCCGACAGGCCCTTGGTCAGCTGGCCAACCACTTCCAGCTTCCAATCGCGCAAGCGGTCGAGTTCGATGCGCGGTGGGCCAAATACCACGCCGTGCTGCGACATATGCCGGGCCTCGCCGATCACGGCTGCCGCATGCAGCAGGGCCTTGGATGGAATACATCCTACGTTCAGGCACACGCCTCCGAGGGTTGGATAGCGCTCCACCAAAGCGACCTTGAGGCCCAGGTCAGCCGCCCTGAAAGCGGCCGTATAGCCGCCCGGTCCTGCGCCCAGCACCAGCAAGTCGAAGTCGAAATTTCCCTGCGGCGGAGGCGGCGGGCGTTCCGAGGTCTGCCGCCGACCCTCCCGTTTGCCAGCGGCCGCCGGAGCCTGGTCCGCGCTCGCTTCTGCCGGCGCCTGCCGCTCTGTTTCCTGTTCCGGATCTACCGCACCCGAATCGGCGTCGGCATCATCAGCTTCCAGCGTCGCTATCAGGCTGCCTTCCGACACCTTGTCTCCCAGCGCCACATGCAGTGATTGGATGGTGCCTGAGGCCGGCGCCGGCACCTCCATGGTCGCCTTGTCACTCTCGAGCGTGACCAGGGACTGCTCAGCATCAACGTGGTCACCCGGCGCCACCAGTACTTCGATGACCGGGACGTCGTTGAAGTCGCCGATGTCGGGAACCCGGATTTCCACCTTGCCGACCATGGCTACAGCGTGCTCCCGCTTTCGATAATCAGTTCCTCGCCCTGCTGGCGCAGCGAAAAATGGCGCAGAAAACTCATGCCCAGCAGAACTTCGTTCATCGGACCCCGGGTGATCATGGCGCGGACATTGTTCAGCGCGAGGCTGCCGATTGTGACCCGGTCCAGGCGTGTGCGCCAGGCGGAAACCGGGCCGGCGGCCGTCATCACGACGACCTGTGGCCCGAAGGCGAGCCCGAGTTGGCGCGCCGTGGCTTCTGGCAGAGCGACGTCGGTCGCCCCGGTATCCACCAGGAATGTGACTGGCAGGCCGTTGATCTCGCCTTCCGCAAGGTAATGTCCGCTGCGGTCGCGTTGCAGTATGACCATGGCCCGGCCGGACTCGTCAATACTGACGACGGTGCCACCGGAGCTGCGCTGCGCTACGCTGAATATTGTCGTCAGGCCTGCCAGCAGGCCAAGCGCGGCAAGCCACAGAAACAGGCGTCCCAGGGGGGTCGGATCCTGTCCTTGCACGTTCGCCATCAAAGCACCAGCGTGTCCGGGTCTTCCAGGTATTCCGCCAGGTAACGGGTAAATCGTGCGGCGGCAGCGCCGTCAATGACCCGGTGGTCGTAGGAGACGGACAGGGGCATCAGCAGGCGCGGCTGGAAGGACTTGCCGTCCCACACGGCTTCCATTCTGGAGCGCGACACGCCAAGGATCGCCAGTTCAGGCGCGTTGATGATCGGCGAAAAAGAAGTACCACCAATACCCCCCAGGCTGGATATCGAAAAGCAACCGCCCTGCAGCTCCTTCGGCGCCAGCTTGCCCGCGCGCGCCCGCTCGCTGACCTCGACCAATTCCCTGGCCAGATCCGTGGGCGACTTCTGGTCACAATCGCGCAATACCGGAACGACCAGGCCCTCGGGCGTGTCCACGGCAATGCCGATGTGGAAATATTTTTTCAACACGATGTGCTCGCCATCGGCATCCAGCGAGGCGTTAAATCGCGGAAACTCCTGCAAAGCCGCCACGCTGGCCTTGATCAGGAATACCAGGGGTGTGAGCTTGAAACCCTGCTTGGCCGCGGCTGCCTTGTTGGCCTTGCGGAATGCTTCCAGCTCCGTCACGTCAGCGAGGTCATTATGGGTAACGTGCGGGATGGTGACCCAGTTGCGGTGCAGCACACGGCTGGAAATCCGGTTGATGCGGGACAAGGCCTGCCGTTCGACCTCCCCGAATTTGCTGAAATCCACCTTGGGGAGCGGCGCCACTTCGAAGCCCGGTGTTGCCGAGGGCGCGCCACCGCTCATCACGGCCTTGACGAACGCAGTGACGTCATCCCGCACGATCCGTTGTTTCCGGCCACTGCCCTTGACACGCGACAGGTCCACGCCCAGCTCGCGCGCAAAGCGGCGCACTGCGGGACTGGCGTAAGGCACCTGGTCGGGCATGGTGGTGCCTGCGCCGGTGGTCACCGGGGGCGACTGCCGCGACCCCACGTCTGGTGGCGGAGGGGCGGGCGCATCATCACCCGCGCTGTCCGTGATTTGCTGCTCTGACGCCTCGGTCGAATCTCCGGACTCTGCTCTGGCCTCCTCGTCCTGGTCGACTTTGGAAGACTCCGCTGCACGCTGCGTTTCTGCTTCCCCGTCGTCTTCTGCGGCCCGTTCGACTTCCAGCACCGCGACCACGTCGTTCTTGGATACGGTGTCCTCCAGTGCGACCCGCATCTCGACGATCCTGCCAGCGGCGGGCGATGGGACTTCCATCGTGGCCTTGTCGCTTTCCAGGGTAATTAGTGACTGATCGGCCTCAACCCGGTCGCCGGCGCTGACCAGTACTTCAATGACCGGCACATCGCTGAAGTCGCCGATGTCGGGAACCTTGATTTCGATACGCTCAGCCATGATCAGGCGCGTGCCGGGTTCGGCTTGTCCGCGTCAATGCCGAGCTGGTCCCGCGCCTCGAACAGGTCCTCGCGGCTGAAATCGCCTTGCCGGTAAAGCGCGTGCAGCGCCGCGTAGGCCACGTGGCGGCTGTCCACCTCAAAAAAGCGGCGCAGCATGGCGCGCGTATCTGAACGCCCAAATCCATCCGTCCCCAGCACCGTGTAGTTTTGCTGCGGGAGGAAGGCGCGAATCTTGTCCGCCAGTTCGCTGACGTAATCGGTGGCGGCAATCACCGGGCCCTCGTGCCCGTCCATGCATTGCTGAACCCAGGACTTCCGCTCCCCCTTTGGGTTCAGGCGGTTGTGGCGGAGCGTCGCCTCACCATCGCGCCTGAGTTCGGTGAAGCTGGTTGCGCTCCAGACATCGGCGGCGACACCGTATTCCTTTTGTAACAGGTCCGCCGCAGCAATGACCTCTCTGAGTATCGTGCCGCTGCCCATGAGCTGTACGCGCAGCGCCGCTTCATCACCTTTTCGCAACAGGTACAGGCCTTTGCGAATTCCCTCCTCTGCGCCCTCCGGCATTTCCGGGTGGGGGTAGTTCTCATTCATCACGGTGATGTAGTAGTAAACGTCTTCCTGCTCGGCATACATTCGCCGCAGGCCGTCCTGCAGGATGACGGCAAGTTCGTAGGAAAACGTCGGATCGTAGGAGATGCAGTTCGGCACCACGCCAGAAAGCACATGGCTGTGTCCGTCTTCGTGCTGCAGGCCTTCGCCATTGAGTGTCGTGCGCCCTGAGGTGCCGCCAATCAGAAAGCCGCGCGCCCGGATGTCGCCGGCTGCCCAGCACAGGTCGCCTACGCGCTGGAAGCCGAACATGGAGTAAAAAATAAAGAAGGGAATCATCGGCGCGGCGCTGGTGCTGTAACTGGTCGCTGCCGCAATCCAGGACGACATGGCCCCTGCCTCGGTGATGCCTTCCTGCAGTATCTGGCCTTGCTTGTCTTCCTTGTAAAAGGCCAGCTGCCCAGAGTCCATGGGCTCGTAAAGCTGCCCCTCGGACGAGTAAATCCCCAGTTGCCGGAACATGCCTTCCATACCGAAGGTGCGCGCCTCATCAGCCACGATGGGCACGATGCTTTGCTTGATATTCTTGTCGCGCAGCATGATCGCCAGTGCGCGCACGAAGGCCATGGTGGTGCTGATTTCCCGCTCTCCCGTCGCCTTCAGCAGCGTATCGAAGGCGGAAAGGTCGGGCACGACCATCGGGGGCGCGTCGTGCCGACGCAGAGGCAATGGCCCACCCAGGGCTGCGCGGCGCTCCTTGACGTAGCTGATCTCCGGACTGTCTTCCGGGGGCCGGTAATATGGCACCTGCTCCAGGTCTTCATCTTCGATCGGCACATTGAAACGGTCGCGAAACTGCCGGATCGAATCCACGTCCATTTTCTTCTGCTGGTGGGTGATGTTCTGGGCCTCGCCGGACGTGCCCATGCCATACCCCTTGACCGTCTTGGCCAGGATCACCGTCGGCTGACCGCCATGCTTGCAGGCTGCATCATAAGCCGCGTAAATCTTGTGCGGGTCGTGCCCACCCCGGTTGAGCCGCCAGATGTCCTGATCCGACATGCTCGCCACCAGCTCCTTGAGCTCCGGGTATTTGCCAAAAAAATGCTCGCGGGTGTAAGCCCCGCCCTTGGCCTTGTAGTTCTGGTACTCACCATCCACCGCTTCTTCCATGCGCCTCCGCAGCAAACCATCCTTGTCTTGGGCCAGCAGCGGATCCCAGTAGGAGCCCCAGATGAGCTTGATCACGTTCCACCCGGCGCCGCGGAAAACGCCTTCCAGCTCCTGGATGATCTTGCCATTCCCGCGCACCGGCCCGTCCAGCCGCTGCAGGTTGCAATTGACGACAAAGATCAGGTTGTCGAGATGCTCGCGCCCGGCCAGCGAAATGGCGCCCAGGGACTCTGGCTCATCGGTTTCTCCGTCGCCCAGGAAACACCAGACCTTGCGGTCGGCGGTGTCCGCAATGCCCCGGCCATGCAAATACCTGAGGAAGCGCGCCTGGTAGATCGCCATGATCGGTCCCAGGCCCATGGAAACCGTGGGGAACTGCCAGAAGTCCGGCATCAGCCAGGGGTGCGGATAGGAACTCAGGCCCCCGCCTTCCACTTCCTGCCGGAATCGGTCGAGCTGCGCTTCGCTCAGGCGGCCCTCAATGAAGGCGCGAGCGTAAATGCCGGGCGAGGAGTGGCCCTGAATGTAAACCAGGTCACCGCCGCCCGGATGGTCGGATCCACGGAAAAAGTGATTGAAGCCCACGTCGTACAGCGTTGCGGCCGAGGCAAAACTGGCAATGTGGCCTCCAAGTTCACCGCCGCGTTTGCCGGCCCGCAGCACGATGGCCATGGCGTTCCAGCGGACCAGGGAGCGTATCCGCCACTCCAGGTCGGCATCCCCGGGCATCCTGGCTTCCAGGTGCGGCGGAATGGTATTGATGTACGCGGTGGTCGCGTCATAGGGCAAATGCCCGCCCGAGCGGCGCGTATGATCCACCAGGTTCTCAATCAGGAAATGCGCGCGCTTCGGGCCATCATTCTGGATCACGGCCTGTAGCGCTTCCAGCCACTCCCGGGTTTCCTGGGGGTCCGAATCCTGCTTGAGGCGATCCTGGCTGTGCTTCGGCAGTTTGCTCATAACTCCTGTTCCCGGCGCCGCGCGTCACGCATCTGGGCATCCACCGCCGCGATGGCCGTCATGTTGATCACGCGCCGCACGGTCGCAGAAGGCGTCAATACGTGGGCCGCCTTGCCGACGCCCATGAGGATTGGCCCCACCGTGACGCTTTGACTGAGCACCCGCGAGAAATTAAATGCAATGTGTGCCGAGTCGAGATCGGGCATCACCAGCAGGTTGGCCGGGCCGCGCAACTTTGAGTTGGGAAAGACCTTTTTGCGCAGTTCCGGATCCAGCGCCACGTCAGCTGCCATTTCCCCATCTACTTCAAGTGTTGGATCGCGCTCCAGTATCAATTTCAGCGCATGCTTCATCTTGCATGCGCTCGCGTCCGCGTGGCTGCCAAAATTGGAATGCGACAGCAGTGCAATTCTCGGAACAATGCCAAACATGCGGATTTTGTCCGCGGCCATGAGGGTGATTTCCGCAATCTGTTCTGCCGTGGGATTCGCGTTGACATGGGTGTCGCAGATGAAATACGCCCCGTGTTCCGTGGTCAGCACGCCAAGCGCGGCGACCACGCCATCTGCCTTTTCGGTGCCGATCACGTCCAAAACGTATTGCAGCTTGTTTCGATAGCGCCCCACGATCCCTGTAATCAGCGCGTCGGCTTCACCAAGGTGCACCATCAGTGCGGCAATAACGCTGGTGCGCGTACGCACGATCGCCTTGGCCGTATCCGGCGAAATGCCGCGCCGTTCCATGATGGCGTGGTACGTGGTCCAGTAATTCCAGAAGCGCGGGTCGGACTCCGGGTTCACGAGTTCGAAATCCACTTCCGGCTCCAGGCGCAGGCCGAGCTTTTCAATGCGATCCCGGATGACCGCCGGCCGCCCGATCAGTATGGGCTGCGCCAATTGATCGTCAACGATGGACTGCACGGCACGCAGCACCACCTCTTCCTCGCCTTCCGCGAACACCACCCGCCGCACGTCACGGCGCGCCGCGTCGAAGACCGGCTTCATCAACAGTCCCGTCTTCCACAGGAATTGCCTGAGCTTCTCACGATAGGCGCCGAGGTCCTCGATAGGCCGGGTGGCGACGCCGCTGGCCATGGCGGCTTCCGCCGTGGCCGAAGCCAACTGCACCAGCAGACGCGGGTCGAACGGCCTGGGTATCAGGTATTGAGGACCGAACTGCAGGGGCTGGTCGCCGTAAGCGGCGGCACTGACGTCGCTGACTTCCATGCGCGCCAGTTCGGCCAGTGCGAGTACGCAAGCCATTTGCATCTCGGCATTGATTGCCGTGGCCCCGACGTCCAGCGCACCCCGGAAAATATAGGGGAAGCACAGCACGTTGTTGACCTGGTTCGGATAATCCGAACGGCCGGTCGCAATAATCGCGTCGGGCCGCTCCGCCAGGGCTTCTTCGGGCAGGATTTCGGGCGTCGGATTGGCCAGGGCAAGGATAATCGGCTTCTTGGCCATCCCGGCCACCATCTTCCGGGTCAGTACGCCACCCACCGACACGCCGAGAAATATATCCACGCCCTGCACGGCATCCTCGAGGGTCCGCATGCCGGTCTCGCGCGCATAGCCGGCCTTGCGCGGGTCCATGTACTCGCTGCGGCCGGTGTACACCACACCCTTGCTGTCACATACAGTAATGTTTTGCCGGTTCATTCCGAGATTAACCAGCAGGTCCAGGCAGGCCATGCCCGCCGCGCCCGCACCGGAAGTCACCAGGCTCACTTCGCCAATTTCCTTGCCGACTACCAGCAGGGCGTTGATCACCGCGGCAGCCGTAATGATGGCCGTGCCATGCTGGTCGTCGTGGAAGACCGGAATGTTCATCCGCTCTTTGAGCCTGGATTCGACCTCGAAACATTCCGGCGCCTTGATGTCTTCCAGGTTGATGCCGCCAAAGGTCGGCTCCAGCGAGGCAATGATGTCAACCAGTTTGCCCGGATTCGGCTCGTTGATCTCAATATCGAAGACGTCAATATTGGCGAACTTCTTGAATAAAACGCCCTTGCCCTCCATCACCGGCTTGGCGGCCAGGGGCCCGATGTTACCCAGGCCGAGCACCGCGGTGCCGTTGGTGATCACCGCCACCAGGTTTCCCCTGGCTGTGAGATTGCTGACCTCGGAAGGATCCTCAAATATCAGTTCGCTGGCTGCCGCCACGCCGGGCGAGTAGGCCAATGACAGGTCTTGCTGGGTGGTCAGCGCCTTGGTCGGAGTGATCTTGATCTTTCCCGGCACCGGGTACCGATGGTAGTCAAGCGCGCTTTCCCTGAGCTTGTCGCTCATGGACGGGAGCCATGCAGCCTGGCTCGGACTTCAGCGCTTTTCAAGCGAGGCCTCATACGTTCCGCTTGCAGCCATTCCGTTCATCCGCGCGCGATGGGCGAGCTTGCGCTGTGCGGCGGCGACATTGGCAGACGGATCTGCACCCCAGGTGGCCAGGGCTGGCGCCTGCAGGGCACGGCCATAGGAGAAACTCAGGGGCCAGGGAAACTGACCCAGGCGGTTCATGGCGTCCAGATGGGCTGTGGCCTCCTCGTCCCCTTGCCCGCCGGACAAAAACACCACGCCGGCCAGTGCCGCGGGAACGGCATTCAACAGGCACTGCACCGTGGCCCCGGCCACTTCATCAATGCCCGCACGGTCAGGAGCGCTGGCGCCGGAAATCACCATGCTCGCTTTCAATATTGTGCCCTCCAGCAGTACGTTTTGCTCGTAGAGGTGGTTGAACAGGCTGCGCAGTGTGGCCTCGGTGACTTCGTAACATTCGTCTATGGAATGCGCACCATCCATCAAGACCTCCGGCTCGACCATAGGCACCACCCCGGCCTCCTGGCACAAGGCAGCATAGCGCGCCAGGGCATGACAGTTCGCCTCGATGCATGCCGCGCTAGGCAACCCCTCTCCTATTGTAATCACTGCCCGCCACTTGGCGAACCTGGCGCCCAGCGAAACATACTCTGCAAGCCGCTGGCGCAGACTGTCCAGCCCCTCGGTGACCTTCTCGCCGGAATGTCCGGCCAGCGCGTGCGCGCCCTGGTCAACCTTGATCCCTGGCAGTATGCCGGCCTGCTCCATCACCTGCGCAAAGGCAACGCCATCGGCGCTTGACTGGCGTATGGTCTCGTCGAACAGGATCGCACCGCTGATGTGCTCCCCCAGTCCCGGCGTGGTCAGCAGCATTTCCCGATATTGGCGACGATTCTCTTCGGTGCATTCGACGCCGATGGAATCGAACCTTTTCTGGCAGGTGCCAGTGCTTTCATCTATGGCCAATATACCCTTGCCTTCGGCGACCATTGCCTGGGCGGTTCTGACCAGGTCCATGCTGCTCATTCGCGACTCCTCGGTTGCTTGTTTGTGCCGGTAATCCTTCATTTTACTGGCTGGATACGCACAAGACCATGCCATGGGTCAATGCAGCCAGCACAGATTCTCAGTGCAGGTCGAGTTCAGTCTGCTCTTCGACCACCCCGCCTTCGCCAACCTGGATCAAGCGCAGGGTGTTGGTGCCCCCTTCTTTCCCCAGGGCATCGCCGGAGGTCAGTATGACGCGATCACCCGCCGACAGGTGGCCCGCCCTGGCCAGGGTCTGGATGGCCTCGGCAATCGCCTCATTCAGGTCCTTCCACTGCTGCACGTGCGCGATGGGATAAACGTCCCGGTACAGGGCCATGCGCCGGCGGCTCGAAGCCGAGGGTGACAAGGCATAAATCGGCACAGAGGTGCGAACCCGGGAGAGCCACTGCGCGGTCGAGCCGGATTCGGTCAGGGCGACGATCGATTGCACCGAGACGTTGGTGGCCATGAACATCGCCGCCATGGCGATGGCCTGGTCAATGCGCTGGAAGCGGACATTGAGTTGCCGCACGTCTTCCTCCGAATCGCAATGCCGCTCGGCGCCCAGGCAGACACGGTGCATGGCTTCCACCACCTTCAGCGGGTGCCGGCCGATCGCGGTTTCCGCGGACAGCATGACCGCGTCCGTGCCGTCAATGACCGCGTTCGCGACATCCAGCACCTCAGCGCGGGTCGGGATCGGGCTCTCGACCATGGACTGCATCATCTGCGTTGCTGTGATTACGATGCGATTCTGCTCCAGGGCCAGGCGGATGATGCGCTTTTGCAGCCCGGGCAACTCGGCATCGCCGATCTCGACACCGAGGTCGCCCCGCGCCACCAGCACTGCGTCCGAGGCGTCAATGATGGCCTCCAGGTTGTTGATGGCCTCCATGCGCTCGATCTTTGCGACCAGGCAGGCGGAGCTGCCGGCCTCGCGCAGCAATTGCCGGGCCTGTTCCATGTCGGCCGCGTTTCGCGGAAAAGACACGGCCAGGTAGTCCACTTCCATCTCTGCCGCGCGCTCGATATCCGCCAGGTCATGCGCGGCAATGCCGGGGATGGAAAGCCCGCCACCCTGGAGGTTCAGCCCCTTGCGGCTGCCCAGCACGCCTCCGGTGATGACTTCGCAAACGACGTTGGTCCCTTCGATGCGCTCCACACGCATGGCGATCAGACCGTCATCCAGCAGGAGAACATCCCCGGGCTTCACGTCGCCAGCCAGTCCCTTGTAGGTCACACCAACCCTGGAGCCGTCACCCAGCTCAGGGTTGTCGGAGGCGTCCAGCACGAAAGGGTCGCCCCGATCCAGCGTAACCGACCCGTTCCTGAAGTTCTCGACCCGGATTTTTGGCCCCCTCAGATCGGCCAGCAGTGCGACTTCGCGCCCCACTTTGCTCGCCGCCTGGCGCAATTGCCTGACGCGATTGGCCTGCTGCTCGGGGCTGCCGTGCGACATATTGATACGCAACACGTCCGCCCCTGCCCTGATCAGCCCTTCCAGCACCTCTTCCTTGTCGGTGGCCGGGCCAAGGGTTGCGATGATCTTGGTTCTGCGAATTTGCATGGATTGCTTGTTGCGGCTGCCCTGTCAATCAGAGCAGGGAATTATGACAGATCAGGGAATGGGTGATGCGGTGATGCGCGTTGATCGAGGCCCCGCCAGACGAGCGCTGTTCAAATCATATATGGAAGCCAGGCCAGAGGGTTTCGGTGGTTCAGATCATACAGGGATGCGCGATCCTGCGTAATGCACTGCCCCCGTCCCACTTAGCTGACGATCAGACGTGGACCGGATTTGCAGTAGTATTGACGCAGGATCATGCAAAGGAATCTGGCGATGAGGAATCACCTTCAGACAGGGCTGATTCAGGCAGCCGTTATGGCGTTGCTGATGGCAGTTCCCCTTGTGGCCAGGGCCGCCCAATGCGTCCCGGCTACAGACCCGGTGCGGCCGAAGATCGGGCTGGCGCTGGGCGGCGGCGGCGCCCGCGGCGCGGCGCACGTGGGTGTGCTGAAAATGCTGGAAGAAATGCGCATACCCGTGGACTTCATCGCCGGAACCAGCGTGGGCGCAGTGGTTGGCGGTTTCTATGCCACGGGAATGCCCGTCGAGGAAATCGAAGACCTTCTGCTGAAAACCAACTGGGCGCAACTGTTCAGCGATGCAAGCAAACGGCAGGACCGCCCCTTGCGCCGCAAGCTTGACGACGCGCTGGGTCTTTACGGGCCGAAGTTTGGCGTGGGCCAGGACGCCAGCTGGCTGCCCGGGGGGGCCATCGCGGGCCAGAACGTAAACCTGCTGCTGGAGAAGCGGGTTTCCGAGCGCGTCCAGACTCAGCGTTTTGACGAATTGCCTATCCCCTTTCACGCAATCGCAACCGACCTCGTAAGCGGTGACATGGTCGTACTGCGCGAAGGCCAGTTATCCATGGCGATGCGGACCAGCATGTCAGTACCCGGCATTTTTGACCCGGTGCCGGCCGGCGATGCGCTGCTGATTGATGGCGGTGTTTCGCGTAACTTGCCGGTGGACGTCGTGCGCGACATGGGCGCCGACGTCGTGATCGCGGTCAATGTCGAGTTTCCCTTGCTGGAAGTCGTTCAGCTCGACAGCCTGCTGGCCATCATTGGCCAGCTTTCAACGCTGATGGTGGTCAACAACACCAAGGCACAAATTGACTCGCTGGGTGACGGGGACATATTGATCCAGCCGGAACTCGGCACTGAATTCGGCTCTACCGACTTCGACCGGGCCAGAGACGTCATCCCGATCGGTTATGCTGCCTCGGCGCGCCAGGCAGAAGCGCTTTCCGGGCTGATGGTATCGGCGGAAGAATATCGGGCCTGGCGGTCATCCTTGCAGGCCTGCATCACCGGTACGCCCGTGCTGCACTTCCTGCGACTGGAGAACCGCACCCGCTTCTCCGACGACGTTCTACTCAACCGCATCGGCTTCAATGCCGGGCAGCAACTGGACGTGGCCGCGCTGGAGCGCGACTTACAGCAGATTCATGCGCTGGGCTTTATCCGCCATGCCCGCTACCGCCTGGTCGAGGAAGCCGGGATAACCGGTGTTGTGGTCGAGGTCGAACAGGACCAGCGCGGCACGGACATCATCGAAAGCGGTCTCGAAATCACCGGTGATTCCCGTGATGTGACACTGGATCTCAAGGTCGCATACCTGAAGACCGACCTCGACGAGCGCGGCTCGGAATTCCGCGGCGCCTTGCAGGTAGGCCGGGAGTTCGGCGCGCTCAGCGAACTGTACATGCCCCTGGACGACCACCTCCGATGGGTGTTCCAGCCCAGCTTGCGGGCTTCGCGCCGCGACATTTCAATTTTCAATACCGCCGGCAATCTGTTGGAGCTATGGGAACTGGACGAGGTGTCCGGCTCGGTCTCCATCGGGCGGGAATTCGGCCGCCATGCCGGGCTGTTTTTGACCGTTTCCCACTATGCCGGAGATGCGGAAGTGGGTATCGGCGACCCCGCGCAGGATAATTTCCGCTTCAAGGGCGGCGAATGGTCGCTTACCGGCATCTATGACCGCCTGGATAACCGTTATTTGCCTTCGCAGGGCAGCCTGGCGCGCATCAGTTACATTCTCTCTGATCGTAGCCTGGGGGCCGATTCCGACTTCAAGCAGGCGGAATTGAACTGGTTCACGGCCCGAAGCTGGGGGCGTCACACCGGCTGGCTGGAAACCACATTCAATTCGACGCTGGATGACAACGCGCCCGTCCATGGCCTGTACACGGCCGGTGGCTTTCTCAACATGTCCGGCTTCGAGGTGGATGAATTGGTCGGCCAGCACTTTGGCTTCACCATGCTGGGTTACCGCTACCGGCTCAATGCGCGCGGCCTGCTACCGGCCTACGCCGGGATGACGCTGGAGTACGGCAATGCGGCGCTTGAGCGCGCCGACATTTACCGGGAAGGCATACTCAATGGCAGCGTCTATTTTGGCTATGACTCACCGCTGGGCCCCCTGTACCTGGGCTTTGGCTGGAGCGAGGAAAACAGCGGACTGTTTTTTCTTCGTCTCGGCACCCTGCTCGGCGGGCAAAGCGTCGGCCGCCGTTGACCGCGACTCAGGAACGAAAATCCGCTGCCCGCTGCTCCAGCATGGCCACGGCCGGCAGAGGCTTGCCTTCGACATATTCGAGGAACGCACCCCCGCCCGTCGAAATGTAGGAAATTCCGCCCGCAACGCCGAACTGGTCTATGGCCGCGAGCGTGTCGCCACCACCCGCGATGCTGTAGGCACTGGATTTCTCAATGGCCTGCGCCACGGCACGGGTCCCGGCGGCGAAATTGCTGAACTCGAATACGCCCACCGGGCCGTTCCACAAAACCGTGCGCGCGCCCCAGATGATCTCGGCGTACTCGGCAGCGGTCAGCGGACCGATATCGAGGATCATTTCGTCCGCCCCGACCTCATCCACGCGTCGAACCTGGGCTTCGGCGTCTTCGGAAAAAGACCCTGCCACCAGCACGTCCACCGGGATCGGGATGGAACCGCCCCGCTCGTGCATCATGCGGATCAGCCGCTGCGCTTCGGGCACCAGTTCGGGCTCGTACAAGGAGGTGCCTACCTCGTGTCCGGCCGCGGCAATGAACGTATTGGCAATGCCTCCGCCGACAATCAAGCGGTCGATCCTGTCCAGCAAGGCTTCAAGGACCGAGAGCTTGGACGAAACCTTGGCGCCGCCCACGATGGCGAGCAGCGGCCGCTTCGGATCGCGCAAAGCGCGCTCCAGCGCATCCAGTTCGCGCGCCAGCAGCGGACCCGCACAGGCGGTTGGCGCAAACCGTCCAACGCCTTCGGTAGATGCCTGCGCGCGGTGCGCGGTGCCGAAGGCGTCCATCACAAAAATATCGCACAGCGCCGCCATTTTCTTGGCCAGCGCTTCATCATTTTCCTTTTCACCCGCGTTAAAGCGCACGTTCTCGCAGAGGACGATCTCGCCCGGAGAGATACTCACGCCCTCTAGCCAGTTCTCTTCCAGGCGGATCTCCCTGCCCAGCAATGCGGACAGGCAGTCCGCGACCGGCTGCAGCGAGTAGCGCGCGTCAAACCCGCCTTCGGAGGGCCGGCCGAGGTGTGACATCAGGATCACCGCGGCGCCCGCTGACAGCGCCTGCTCGATCGTGGGCAGGGCCGCGCGGATGCGCTGGTCGGAAACCACCGTGCCATCCCTGATCGGAACGTTGAAATCCTCGCGGATCAGGACGCGATTTCCGGACAGGCTAAGGTCTCCCATGCGCAGGTAGGGCATGGCTCAACCCCGCCCGGCTCAGGCTTGGACCAGGGCGAGTGTGACGTCGAGCATGCGGTTGCTGAAGCCCCACTCGTTGTCATACCAACTCAGCACCTTGACCATCGTGCCTTGCATGACGCGCGTCAAGCCGGCATCGAATACCGACGAGTGCGGGTCATGGTTGAAGTCCACCGACACCAGTGGCAGATCATTGTAGGCCATCACACCGGCCATTTT
>Ga0299906_10001220_pt1 | contig 22167 bp, 20 predicted proteins | sample RVTome_14_FD_200259 | JGI IMG/M metagenome (GOLD analysis project Ga0299906, IMG submission 200259) | Soil microbial communities from uranium-contaminated site in the Upper Colorado River Basin, Wyoming, United States - RVT145D125 (version 2) ...
CATCATTTTCAGCGGCGGCATGACCGACGTCCACGGCCGACGGCTGGTCAAGGAGCCCGAACAGCCGGTCGACTGGCGCTCGACCGTCATGCGCTTTATTTGGGGGACGTTCTGCGCGATATTTCTACTCGGTACGCTTCCGCTCATTATCGTGCCGACCGTCCTGACCGACGAGATGTATTCACGCTCACAAATGGAGCGGGACCTGCGTGGTACCGTTTTCGAGTTGCAGGAGAGCGCGGTGCCGCTCACGTTCATGTGGGCCATCGCCGGGCTGACCGCGATGTTGGCGGCGTTCTTCGGATGGAAGGCCGGGCACGGACCGGGACTTTCGTTCTGGCGGGCGACGATACGGCCGTTGGTCATGGCAATGTGCGGAGTATTGATCACCGCGGTAATGATCTTGACCACCGCGTACGTACCGGAGGATCAGCAATTTCCACTACTCATCGTGGTCGTGTTCTTCGTGATGATCGGTGCCGTCATCTGGCAAATACGTGGTGCCGAGCCGAAGATCCATCCTGGACAGTTTCGAGTGAAGCATGATCAAACGGCTCGGCTCGCCTGGCTGTTCACGTTGGCGTGGCCGGCCCTGGCGATGGCTTTGGTGTGGATGCATTCGGATAACCCTGGATGGCGTAACACCCAGATGATGCAGAATCCGTTTCTCGGCTTGGCCTTGACGATGACCGTCGGTGCACTGGTCGTGTGCTGCTTCATGGAGAGCGTGTACGAGTGGCAGCGACTTCGGCGCATCGGCAAGATGGCGAAAGAAGCGGTGCTCGCGAATGAGAAAGAGATCTCCTCTTCGGACGTTTAGCGGCGACCCGAAGGGGAGCGCGTATTCGCGCGTGACGGGAAAACAACAAAACACGCTCCCCGTTGGGTCGCCGCTAAACACAAGCGCAAGTGAACGACAAGCGTAGGTAGGCACGTACTTGGCATATACCTTCAAACATGGTGATCGGCCGCTCGACGGTTATACGATCCAGCGCGGCGTGGGGCGCGGCGGGTTCGGCGAGGTCTATTACGCCCTGTCCGACAGCGGGAAAGAGATCGCGCTCAAGTACCTGCGCGACAACCCGCAGATCGAACTGCGCGGGGTCGGGCAGTGCATGAACCTCAAGAGCCCGAACCTCGTCGCCATCTACGACGTCAAGCAGAACGACGAGGGCGACAACTTCGTGCTCATGGAGTACGTCGCCGGCCCGTCGTTGCGCGACATCATGGCTGACGGCGACGGCAAGCTCGACGTGCCGCGGGCGGTTTACTTCGTACGCGAGATCGCCAAGGGTCTCGCCTACCTGCATGACCGCGGCATCGTCCACCGCGACCTCAAACCCGGGAACATTTTCTACGAGGACGGCTACGTCAAGATCGGCGACTACGGGCTGAGCAAGTTTCTCTCCCCGTCGCGTCACTCGGCCCAGACCTCGTCGGTGGGCACGGTGCACTACATGGCTCCCGAGATCGGCTCGGGCCACTACCATCGCGGAACCGACATCTACGCCCTGGGGGTGATGCTCTACGAGATGCTGCTGGGTCGCGTGCCGTTCGAGGGCTCGAGCCTGGGCGAGATCCTGATGAAGCACCTGACCGCCCAGCCCGAGGTCGACGCGCTGCCCGCGCCGTTTCCGGCCGTCATTCGCAAGGCGCTGGCCAAGGACCCGCTGGAGCGCTACCAGACGGTCCATGAAATGGTCGCCGACATCTTGGGCGTGGACGAGATCGAGCGGAGCTTGGCGGGGTTCGAGCCCGCGTCGCTGTCGACGGCGGCGCGGCGCGTCGGCGAGCGGATCGCGGCCGCCGGTCCGCGGACACTCTCGCCGTCGCCGGGTCGGGCGGGTTCGAGTGCGATCGATCGACTCACCGGCGGCGTCGCGCAGCAGGCCGGACGGACGGTCAAACGGTTTCGTGACGACGCACGCGAGCGGTTTCAGCCCGTGGACATTCCGGTGGTCATCACCGGCCGGGAGCGCGTGAAACGGCTCGTGGTGATGCTCGTGGTTGCATCAGGTCTGTCATGTGCCGCGGCATTGTTGGGCATGCGCATGCCCGGCGAGCAGGCCGTTGCCTTCGGTATTTTTACCGTGTTTCTGGTTACGTTCGCGTCGGTGATCGGCACGCTGTTCCTGGCCCCCAACCTCGGCGTCAAGAACGAGTGGCTCGAACGTCTGGTGGTGGTCGGGTGTGCGGCTCCGTTCATGCTGATGTTCAGTCAGGGTTTCAATGTGCGGATAACCGACGACCTCTTACGCGCTGTCATGTTGACGTTGCTGTTGGTGGATTGGCCGAAACGCGCCCGGGACGGGCAGCGCGGCAAGCTCAGATTCGAGAGCGCGATCACTGCGGGATTTTGCGCGTGGATCCTCGGCCTGATCTTCGGTGCCCACGAGGCGACCATGATCGCCGGCCTGGTCGCTGCCGCTTCACTGACGACGCAGGCGGCCGGGTCGTTGTGGCCGGTGGTAGGGGTGGGCGCGGCAAGCAAAAAGGATATAGGCGGCGTGACCGGATCGTCGGTGGTGGCTGCTCCGATTGATGCGGGCGGGTTGCCGAATGAGCAGACGGAACGATCGCCGAAAGATGACGACGATTTATTTCGTCACACGGCCTGGGGATTTGCGAAACGGCACTTCGGGTCACGTGACCCTGTTCCGGAAGTGGCTACGAAAGCCGGTTCACTGACGAAATGGGTGCTGCTGGCGGCATTCGGCACCGGTGCGCTCATTTTGTTCGTGGTGTCCGGTGCCGAGAATGAACCGGTGGTTGCCGCGTGCGGAGCGGGTTGCCTCGTGTTCGCGGTCGCGTTCAACTGGCCGAGGGTGACTGACGCCGCCGACACGATGGGGCGACGGGCCGCCGCCGCCGCGTTTGTGACCGGCGCGATCATCAACTTCGTGCTCGGTATCGACGAACGTGAGGACGTTCTTATCGCCGTGGCGGCCGGGTGCATGCTGTTCGCACTGGTTTTCGGCGCCGAATGGCTCAAGAGCGCGCTGCACGCGGTGGTTGGTGAATTCGGCTTCGGGCCGCGGGCGCGTTCGAGCGATCGCCGGCGGCATGCCCTCACGTTCATGCTTGCGAGTGCGACCCTTTTTCTCATTGTACTCGCCGCGGATTTGCGCGGCGATGATGCGGATATGTCGTTGCTGGGTGCGGCCGTGACCGGAACCGCTGCGTTGGGGAACGAGATCGCCTTGGCCTGGCGACGACGCAAGCGGCGCCGAACGGCCGGCACGCCGGCTCCGATGTCGCGCGAAGGCGTCGGCGCCGAACGCAATCAGGACGTACCGGTCGGGAGATCGTGAGATGATGATCGAATCGGTATGGATGACACTTCTCGCATGCGTCATCGGCGCGGCCGTGGTGATGTTTGTCGTAGCGGCATTGGCACGTCGAACCGGATGGCCGGCGGCGATCTTCATCGGGTTCAGTGTGTTGGTGGTTGTTGTGCTGGGTTTGTACTTTGCGTCATCTGACCATCGGGTCGAGGTTGAACGGGTAACCGCCGGTGAAGATCCCTGGCCGATGCATGCCCAGTGGTCGGCGGATCACTATCCATCCCGGGCGCGGGCGGTCGAAGCGTTGGCGGTGCACGTGGTGCGCGAGCTGCGTGACGGCGTCGCATCGTGCGAGTCACTACGTGTTGTCGGCGACGGGGGTGATACGGTCGCGGCTCTGCGTCGCCGCAACGCCTTGCTCGAGATCGAAGCGACGGAGGATTCGGCCGCCGGCGCGGATGCGACCAGCGCGTTGTTGGTTCTTCGTCATTCCGAGGGTAGCGTCGAAGGCGACCTGGAATATGTACCGGTCGGCGGCGACCGGGTCCACACGACGTTGCGTAAAGCCTACGTCGACGCACCGTGGGTTCTCGAAGATCCCGCCACGCAAGGGGATCGTCATGAGGTGCTCGTCGGCCGCTCCGGTCCGCAACGCAACCGGGGCGAGGCGAAAACAGCGGCCGAAGCGTCCGCGCTCGATCGCCTGGCCGACCGGGTGCGTGTGGGGCTGGCGACGAACGCTCGGGACTGGGAGGCGCGCGGGCAACGATTCGACGCGATGCTTCACCCGATCGCGGTGGCCAACGACTGGCGCGTCGACAACGTGTTCGTGCAGACGTTCGATACCGACCACGGTCAGCTCCGGCGGGTGGCGGTGCATTCCGCGCCGATCGACGTGGCGAAGATTCGTGACGATGTCGCGAGGCATCTGCAAGCGCGTAGGCAGACGTGGGCGTTTCAGGGCGTCGCGTTGCTGGTGCTCGCGGGGTTGACGTATCTCGGTTACTGGGTGCTCGACAGCAGCACCCGCGGGCATTTCACCTGGCGGTTGCGAGCCGGGTCGCTGGTGACGTTCGTGGCGGCGGTGGTTATCGTGATGCTGTTCGTGGCGTAGTCTGATAGCGTCGATTGGCGCGAGCATTGCTCACAGAGCAGTGGCACAGACGGTTGCGACTACTGGGTTGGGAGTTGTTGTTATCGCCGGCGACGACGCGTTGCAGGCCGATGGTTTCTTGGTCGACGAGATTCGACAGGGGTCGGAGTCCGCCTGGCGACAGCTCATCACGCGGTATCAGGGGCGGTTGCTCGCCTTCGCCCAGGCGCGGTTGAGGCGCGGCCCCGACGCCGATGACGCGGTGCAGGAGACGTTCATCGGTTTTCTCCAGAGCCTGCCCCACTATGACGGCTCGCGGTCGCTCGAGACTTACCTGTTCGCGATTCTGCGTTACAAGATCCTCGACGTTTGCCGGGAACGAAATGTGAAACCCACGGTTTCTTTCGATCCGCAGCGCGACGGCGACGTGTCGGTGTTTTTACAAACACCAGCCGGTGAGGAGACGCCGAGCGGCGCGTTACGTTTCCAGGAGTCCGCCGACACCCGGCGACGCGCGCTGGCCGACGGATTGCGCACGTTGATCACGTATCTGCGCAACCAGGACAAGTTCGGCGACCTGATGGTAATCGAGCTGATCTTCTTCGCCGGCTGGCGGAACAAGGACGTGGCGACGACGTTGCAACTGGATGAGAAGGCGGTGGCGGGCGTCAAGTTCCGGGCCGTCGCTCGGTTGCGGGAAACGCTCGAGACGATGCCCGGCTCGGCGAGCCTGTTCACCGACGTCGACGCGGTCACAGTGGAAGCGACCTTGTCATCGGTCTGGTCGGAGCGGCGACTGACCTGTCTCAAGCGATCCACGCTGGGCGGGTACGCGCTCGGCACGGTCGACGCGTCGTGGGACAAGTACATTCGGTTTCATCTCGACACGATGCGCTGTCCCTATTGCCGGGCCAACTTCGAGGACATACGGGCCGAGGCTGACGAGCACACGCCGCAACCGTTTCCCGACCGCGTGTTCGCCTCGTCGGTCGGGTTCCTGTCCCGGCCGTCGTCACCGGCATAGGGATGATGGTACTTCTATGAGTATCGGTTGAGCAATTTCGCTTAGCGGCGACCCAACGGGGAGCGCGTGTTGTGCGGGATCACAAAACAACAATATGCGCTCCCCGTTGGGTCGCCGCTAAACATAAACACTCATGTTGATCCATGCGTTGTTTCATCGCCGTCGAGATCGACCCGCCGATTCGCCGCCGCCTTGCCTCGTTGCAGCGCGACCTGGCCTCGGCCGGCTTGCCGGTGCGCTGGGTTCGGCCGGAGCGAATGCACCTGACCTTGCGATTCCTGGGTGAGGTCGCCGACGATCGGTTGGGGGAGATCGGCGGTGTGATGGCCGACGTGGCCCGAAAAGGCTCGCCGTTCGAGCTTCGCGTCGCCGGGGCGGGCTGCTTTCCGAAATCCGGGCGGCGGGTGCGGGTGGTGTGGGTCGGGCTGGAGGACCCGACCGGGCGGCTACAAGCCTGTCAGGCGTTGCTCGAAGCGGGCCTGCAGGGGTTGGGGTTCGAGCCGGAAGACCGGCCGTTTGCGCCCCATCTGACGCTGGGGCGGGTCAAAACGCCGAGTCGGCCGGAACCACTGCGGGAAATGGTCGCCGCCGCCGCCGACTTCGACGCCGGGGTCCTGACCGTCGGCCGGATGATTCTTTTTGAATCGCGCTTGCAGAAATCCGGGCCGGAGTATACAGTTCGTGTTAGGGAACGGTTCGGGTAACCGTTCGGGCACGGATCGCGACCACCGGATCGAAAACCAGCACGCCGAATCAGGAGACACGCAGATGGGCAACAACCAGATGGGCAACAACCAGATGGGCAACAATGGCCAGATCAACCAGGCTCAATCCTTGGATCGGACGATCCAGCAGATTGAAAAGGCCTTCGGCAAGGGCAGCATCATGCAGGTCGACGAGACCGCGGGTGCGAGCGTCAACGGGATCTCGACCGGGGCCCTGTCGCTCGACCTGGCTTTGGGCGGGCGGGGTCTGCCCCGTGGCCGGATCGCCGAGATTTACGGGCCGGAGTCGTCGGGCAAGACCACGCTCGCCCTGCACACCATCGCCGCCGCCCAGCGGGCCGACGGGGTCGCCGCCTTCGTCGACGCCGAACACGCCCTTGACCCGACCTGGGCCCGCACCTGCGGCGTCCAACTCGAGTCGTTGCTCGTCTCCCAGCCGGACAACGGCGAGCAGGCCCTCGACATCGTCGAGATGCTGGTGCGCTCGAATGCGGTCGACATCATCGTCGTGGATTCGGTGGCCGCGCTGATTCCGCGGGCCGAGCTCGAGGGCGAGATGGGCGACATGCAGGTCGGTCTCCAGGCTCGGATGATGTCCAAGGCGATGCGCAAGCTGACCGCGGTGGTGGCCAAGACCAACACGGTGATCATTTTCATCAACCAGATTCGCGAGAAGATCGGCGTGATGTTCGGCAGTCCCGAGACCACGCCGGGTGGACGGGCGTTGAAATTCTACAGCTCGATACGCATCGACATTCGCCGGACCACGAGCATCAAGGAGGGCGACCGTTTCGTCGGCAACCACGTGCGGGCCAAGGTGGTCAAGAACAAGGTGGCCGCGCCGTATCGCCAGGCCGAGTTCGACATCATGTTCAACGCGGGCATCAGCATCGAGGGCGACCTGATCGACATGGCGGTCGAGGACGACATCATCGACAAGTCCGGCTCGTGGTTCAGCTACGGCGAGACCCGCATCGGCCAGGGCCGAGAAAACGCCAAGCAGTTCCTCCACGACAACCCCGACCTGTTCGAGGAAATCCGCACCAAGATCCTCGAGCATCGCGGCGTGATCCCGGCCGAAACCAAGCCGGCGCCGGTCGAAGAAGCGGCGACCGTCAAACGGGCTGACAAATCCGCCAAGCCGCCCAAGGCCAAGGCGAAGAGCTGACGCGGCAGCACCTGTCACACGTCATGAAAGACATCCGCATCGCCGCCGCGCAGTTTGAAGCCCGTGACCGGGACAAGGAATATAACCTGGGCCGGATTCGCGATCTGACCGCGCGGGCCGCCGAGCAGGGAGCCGAGATCGTCAGCTTTCACGAGTGCTGCATCCCCGGCTACACCTACCTGCAAACGCTTTCGCGCGGTGAGATGCTCGCCCTGGCCGAGCCGGTGCCCGACGGGCCGAGCACGGCGAAATTAATCGAGATCGCGCGGGAGCACTCGGTGGCCGTGCTGGCCGGGCTGCTGGAAGTCGACGGGGACGACCTGCTGAACACCTACGTCGCGGTCAGCCCTGACGGTTACGTGACCAAGTTCAGCAAGTTGCACGCGTTCGTGTCCAAGCACCTGACGCCGGGTAGCGAGTACCGCGTGTTCAATCTGTGCGGGTGTCGGTGCGGGATCCTGATCTGTTACGACAACAACCTACCCGAGAACGTGCGAATGACGACGCTGCTCGGGGCGGACATCATCTTCATGCCGCACGTGACCTGCGGGCTGCCGTCGGTCATGCCCGGACGGGGGACGATCGATCGTGCGGTGTGGGACAACCGCCACCGCGACCCGGTTCGCTGCCGGCAGGAATTCACCGGCCCGAAGGGGCGCGGATGGCTGATGCGCTGGCTGCCCGCGCGGGCCTTCGAGAACGGCATTTATGCCGTGTTCACCAACGCGGTCGGCGTCGACCACGACACGATCAAGACCGGTAACGCCATGATCCTCGATCCTTACGGCGAGGTGCTGGTCGAATCGTACGCCTTGGGCGACGACGTGGTGGTCGGCCTGTGCACCGCCGACAAGCTCGAGCACGCCTCCGGCCGACGCTACCTCCGCGCCCGCCGGCCCGAGCTCTACTCCAAGCTCACCGAACCCCACCCCGACGGACAAAAGCCCGTCACCGAACCGGGTTGGCGGTTACGTGATGAGCGCTCACCGCTAGACGCCGGGACTTCTTGATCGGGCGAAATCGAGACGCTACCCTACCGGGGGAGCAGGAGGCTCGCATGAATGTCAGCGTAGATCAGCTTCGCAAGCTTGAGCAAGATGCGAAGCATGTTTTATCGGAACTCACGTCGCACCACGCACCCGTGGTCGCCGAATTCGCGGGCAGCCCTAAGGCAGGTAAATCCACAACGATCGACATCCTCACCCATTTCTTCAAGCGGGTTGGATACAAGGTCTGGGCGCCCACGGAAGGTGCAAGCAAACGCACACCGTATCACCTCAAGAGCGATCTGGTTGCCTTCAACACCTGGACCCTCAATTACGCGATTTCGGAGCTCCTTGTCGCGTATAACAATGTCGATCATCATCACCTGATCTTCCTTGATCGCGGCCCCTTCGATTCCATGGCGTGGATGCGGGTTCTCCAGAAGGAGTCAAAGCACGAGCTCACAGAAGACGAATTGGAAGTACATCGCGCATACGCGATGCATCCCCGATGGTCGGACCTGATCACGAGGATCTACCTTTTTGATTGTGAGCCCGCCGTTTCGTTGCAGCGTGAACACGAATCGAAGCTGATCAGCCTCCCCGGAACGGCGATGAATGAACCCATGCTACGGGCTCTGCTGCATCAATATGAACACCTTGCAAGCGATCTCGTCAACTACCCGTTGCATACCGTTACGACATCCGACGAAACAACGCCGTTGTCAACATCGTATGAACTCGCCGTCGATCTTATGAGGGAATTGCGGAAACGGGTCGGGGAATGAAAGGCGACGTGCTGGAATGACGCAAAGAGTCCTAACCGTGCCGGCGGATCTTGTGGATTGTCTCTATACGCGTAGAGGTTTCTATGGCGATGCTGAAAGAATCGGCGTCGTGATGGAAGTCATTCGAAAGGCAGGCACATTCGTCGAACGTCACGCGGCCGAACGGGATTACTCTCTGAAGCAGATCATCGCCTGTGGAATCGTACGAACCGAAGATCGGGTGCTTTGCTTGCGTCGATCTCGCAAGAGCGATCGAGCGGCTCTGCGGCTCAAGTTCACGATGATGATTGGTGGACACGTAGATCAGGAGGATGCGGGAGGCGCGGCCGTACTTTCCCATTGCGTCAAACGAGAACTTGCCGAGGAGCTTGGGCTGACGATCCCGGTTGATCCGCCGCTCCTCGGTGTGGTCGCCGATCCCTTAACGGCGTCTGGGACGCTCCATTTGGGGATTGTGTTTGACGCCGAGTTGGTGGCCGAGTCGATAGAAGTAACCAGTCGGCATGACACTTCAGAGTTCGTTGACGCGGGGAAAAGGCAACACCTCGCGTTTATGGATGAAACAGCAGTTGCGCGGGTTCGTGCGAAGCTCGATCCATGGTCCAGCTTGTTCCTGGGCAGCAGCCGGTGTGAGGAGATCCTGGGATACCGTTTTGCGAATGCTGACGAACGGCAGCCGCTACTGCCATACCGGTGACGCGAACTTGCGAACGGCCTACGTGTACATCTCGTCGTTATGACGCGATTGAGAGTGAGAATTCTTCCGGTTGATGCGGACTTGTGCGTTACAAAGCGGCTCGAACGGCAACTGTTATTACGTCGAGAGCGACGGGGTGAAGTTGCTGTTTGACGCCGGGATCAGCGGGCGGCAGGCGGAGCTTCGGCTGGACGCGTTGGGGCGGAACATTCGTCGGGCCGACGCGCTGATTCTTTCGCATAATCACATCGACCACGTGCGCGGCGCGGGTATTCTTCATCGCAAGTTCGGCTTGCCGATCCATGCCACGCAGGCGACGTTCGATCGCTCGCGCGGGGTCATCGGCAAGGTCACCGCCCCACGTTTCTTCAAGTCCGGCGCCTCGCTGACCTTTGGCCGGGTAACCGTCGAGACCTACAAGACGCCGCATGACGGGTATGATTGCGTCATGTTCATCGTAGACGACGGTGTGCGTCGGCTGGGGATCTTCAGTGATCTGGGGCACCCGTTTCGTCAGTTGACCGAAGTGATCGGCACGGTCGACGCCTGTTACCTCGAATCGAATTACGACGACCACATGCTCGAAACCGGGTCCTATCCCGACGATCTCAAGCGGCGAATCCGCGGCAAGGGCGGACACATCTCGAACGTCGAAGCGGCCGAGCTGGTGCGCGATTCGGCCAACGGGCGGTTGCGCCTCCTGGTGCTCGCCCACCTGTCCGAGCAAAACAACGATCCCGCCGTGGCGTTACAAACCCATCGGCGTGTTCTCGGGGACGGTCGCGTTCCGGATCATGACTGTCGTATCGAGGTCGCGTCGCGCTACGGGGCGACGGAGATGTTCGAGGTTTGAAGTTCGTCCGGGACGGAGCGCCAATCCCAACCGGGTAACCCTTGCCCACGTCTTTGGTGGTGAAGTACGGCTCGGTGTCACGTTGTTCAAGGTCCTTGGAGGATTCGGCCACTCCGACGGAATCCGGCACGCGTCAATCGGGCATCATGTTGCCGCGGCGGCGAGTTTTTCCATGGTCTGATTGATCTTTTCCGCCAGGGCCTCGCCGGTAAACGGCTTGACGACGTAGTTGTTGGCTCCGGACTGGATCGCCTGAATGACCCGTGATTTTTCCGCTTCGGTGGTGCACATGATGACCGGGATCTTCAGGCCTTTTTCTCGGATGATCTTCAGCGTGGTCAAGCCGTCCATGTTCGGCATGTTCCAGTCCAGTAGAATCAGATCGGGGGGATCGGCGGCAACGGCCGAGAGCGCCTCGACACCGTCGGCGGCTTCGATGATGTCGGTGTGCCCGAGCACGGCCAGGGCGTTTTTCTGAATGTTCCGGATCGTACGCGAATCGTCGACCAACATGATTTTCATGATGCGGCTCCTGCCATTGCCGGTTTTTCAATCTTCATCGTTACGCACACGTGAAACGAATCAAAAGGCGTCTTCACGGGAATGATCAACTGCGGATGGGCGTTCGACGGACTGACCTCATGCCCCTCGCCCGTGATGACGCTCGAAAGACCGTTGCTGACGTCCAAGCCGTCGAATTCCGCCTTCGCCCCACCGGCCGCCATGTTCGCCAATTCACCGACGGCGTCGGCGAAGTCTTCGTGGCTCACGTCGAGCTCGGCACCGGCGAATTGGCTTACGTCCTTGACCGCCACCAGCTTCGGAAAGGACGGCACGACCGATCCGGAAGCGTCACCGGAGAAGCCGATCATCTCTGAGACATCCGGGCGAATCCCCTCGAAGGCATCGAGCCGCGGTATGCCGAACGTGATATCGACCCAGCGCATCGTCATGAACACTCTGCCGATCGAATTGACGCATGGATTGATGTAACGTACGTTCATATCGTTGGTCACTCCCTACGCGGCACCCAGCACGGTTGGGCGACACCTTCGCGCCGTAGCGCGCTGCCGTCGCCGGGTCGATAGGCCATGCTATCGAACACCGCTGCCTGATTTTCAGCGGCGGGCCAGGCGCACCGCTGTCTACTCATCGGGTCAACGGGCGACCGAGTTTACCCCCGATCACCGGTCGTCTCGGTTTCGTGACCGTGATGGGCGGACCGCCCGTCGGTCAGGACTATGACATTGCGTTAATATATAGTAGATAAATTACTGACGCGCGTGCAGCGATGTACCGGTCTCATCAACTCCGGCAGCATCGCCCCACCGCCGCCGCGGGATCAGCGATTCGTCCCATCGACTGGACATCATTGGATGGGCTGGCTTCCACGCGACGCGATTGTCTACGCTTCAATTCGCAAGGCGGCGAGCTTTTCGGGGCTCGGTTCCCCTTCCGGGGACCAGCTCCGGGCTTCGTAATAGCGCGGCAGCATCTCGTCGAGATGGACGACAACGCCGGCCGAGGGGCCTTCGTCGAACGGCTCATTGAGCAGACGCTTGGGTAGTGAATCGTCGGCGGCGGTCAGACCGGCTGCGTTGTTGAACAGGCGTTCGATGTTCCAAATGCGCTCGCCCACTTCGAGCACGTCAGCGGCGGTGTAGTCGATGCCGGTGGCCGACGTCAGGCACGGCAACAACGCGGTGGTGAGATTGTCGGCTCCAACGAACAGGCACAAGCCGGTTGCGTCGTGGGCGGTGGTGGCGTTTTGGGTTTCGACGACCCATTCGGCCTTGCCGTCGGGCGTGTGCGGATCGGCCTTGCCGAACGCTTCGATGGCGGGCGTCCAAGCGCGCAGGTGACATCCACCGCGGTTGCATGTCGCATAGGCGATGCCCATCCCCTGAAATCCCCGCGGCTCGTAGGCGGGAAACTCCTGACCCTTGGTGCCCATGTGCAGGTCCGGACAGCCGTACTTCTCGGTCATGCGTTTGGATCCCTCGGCCAATTCGTGGCCGAACCCCTCCCGATACGCGGTCGCCTCGGTCATGCGGACCAGCGCCTCACCCGACCCGAACGTCAGGGGCATGCCCGCGATCGCGTCGGAGAGGGTGCCGTTCTCGTACATCTCCATCGCCGCGGCCAGCGTCGCCCCCATCGAGATCGGGTCCATACCCAGATCGTTGCACAGATAGTTGGCCATGAGCACGGCGTCGAGATCGCCCACACCGGTGTCGGCCCCCAGAGCCCAGGCGGTTTCGTACTCGACGCCTTCGGCCGCCGGTTTCCAATTGCGCGGGTGCGTGTTGACCATGAACTGCTCGGCCTCGGGCCCGATCTTGGTCACCCGTCCGCAGGCGATCGTACATGCGAAGCACGCCTTGTTGCGAAGGAGCCGGCGTTCGTGGAGCGTCGCTCCGTTGATGTTTTCGGAATCCTCGAACTGTCCCTGCTTGAAGTTGCGTGTCGGCAGACCGCCCATGGCATTGGTCATGTCGATGGTCGACGCGGTGCCGAACCGGGACAGAACCTCGGAGTCGACGGCGAGACCCTTGCGGAACTTCCAGGCCGCCTTGAAGAATCCCGCCGGCCGGGCCAGGTTCACCCCGCCCGTGCCGCGGACGGCGATGGCTTTGAGGTTCTTCGAGCCCATGACCGCGCCCACGCCGGAGCGACCCGCGGCCCGGTGCTTGTCGTTCATGATCGCGGCGAAACGCACCTTATTCTCACCCGCCGGACCGATGCACGTCACCCGGGCGTCCGGCAATCCCACCTCTTCGCGTATACCGTCTTCGGTTTCCGAGACCGTCTTGCCCCAGATGCCGGCCGCGTCACGAATTTCGATGTGGTCGTCGTGGATAAACAGATAGACCGGTCGGTCCGCGCACCCCTCGAGCACGACCATGTCGTAGCCTGCGTACTTGAGTTGCGGGCCGAAGTGACCGCCGCTGTTCGAGGTCGTGATCGCCCCGGTCAACGGACCCTTGGTCACGACCATGTAGCGTGTCGCGGTCGGGGCGTTGGTGCCGGTCAGCGGCCCGGTCGCGAAGATGATCACGTTCTCCGGCCCGAGCGGATCGGCCTTCGGGTCCATCCACTCATAGAGGCATCGCGCCGCCAGTCCGCGTCCACCGAGGTAGTCACGCGCCCACAACGCCGGCGTCGGCTCGATCGTCCAGCTTTCCTCGGTCAGGTTGACCCGCAAATATTGTCCGGTCCAGCCGTGCATCTTGTAATTCTCCGTGCGGAGTTGATCACGTTAATCCCAGCAGTTCTGTTTAGCGGCGACCCGTAGGGGAGCGTTCAAGCCCCGACGTAGAACACGCGCTCCCCTACGGGTCGCCGCTAAACGAATTTCCCACCGTTGGTATCCTACCGAAAAACACATGACGGTGCGATACCGTGCGTTATCGCGACCGGAGGATCTCCTTGCCGACGGAGATCGCGCCGGTGGTGATGGTTTCGCCCAATGTCGGTCCATAGAAACTCACGCTCGCTTCATAGCCGCCCTGGGCGTATTCGTCGGCGGTCAGGATGTAGCTGATCCATTCGTTGCCCAGCCCGCCGATGGTCGGATGCTTCGCCCCGGCGTCATGCAGCGCGGCTTTGATGCGCAGGCCCAGCGACACGATCATCTCGCCGGGCACGCTGGTTACCATCCAGTCGTCCAGCCGCAGGGCTTGCACCGTGGTTTCGCGCGGCGACATCTCGTTGAGAATCTTGGCCATCATCGCGTCGTCGATGCCGTACTCCGCCCCGCCGGTCTGCTTGAAGGCCGGATGGGCCTGCCCGGCCGGCAGCTTGACACGGTGAAGGGCGAAGTCGAATCGTTTGGGATGTGACGGCTTGATCGTCCGGTAGGTCGCGGCCGCTTGGATAGCGACCCACCGGCCGAGTACTTCGGCCTTTTCAAAGTTGCTTCCACACGCTTGCTGTCCGTCGGCGGGCAAGCGCGGGGCCTGATCTCCTTCGGCCCCGTTGTAGTACAAGCACGCGACGCCGTCGCCGACCAGCGCTTCGACCTCGCGCTGCATGTAGCCGGGCCAACCCGCCGAAACCCACATGTCCGATCCGTCCATGAACGTGGGATGGGCGGTGAAGTTCACCACCGCGGCCAGCGGCTGACCGTTCGCGCGATCGACCCGCAGCACGGTGACCGTATCGTCAACGACGCCGTCGCCGCGACGGTTGCCGCTGCACCCCGGAGCACGACCGACCGCGCTGCCGACCATCACCGGATCGAGTCGGCCGGCCGCGGTGCGGATGACCTGGGTAAGCCGTTCGACATGGAAGTCGAGCAGTCGCTGATTGAAGATGCCGATCGCGGGATTGTTGAGCGTGTTACGGTGGTTCAGCGCGGCCATTTCGAGACCTGCGTGCGTGTGCGATGGCAGCAGGAGCACGTTGGCTTCGCTGAATCCATCGGGCGCGAGCGTCACCGTCAACGCCTCCTTGACCGAGCCTGGTAAGCCTAGAATGTCGAGGGTGACCAAGGCGAACGTACGCTCACCGCGCTTGAGCACCAGCGCTTTGGCCTTGACCAGATCGTGGATGCCCTGGGCGGGCTTGCTCATGCGTTCGCCGTAGCCGCCGAGCGGGAGTCCCCATTCCAACGGAGGCGTGATGCTGATCTCGGCCACACCGCCCAGCAGAGGCGTCGCGGCGGGGGCGGGTGCCGCCAACGCTACGAGGAGAACCGAGGCTGCGATGGTGCATTGTTGAACGTTCAGCATGATTTCATTCCTCCTTGGGCGGCATGATACCGGCGTTCGCCAGGAACGTCTTCAAGTCGGACCATCGTGCGTCGGCATCATCTTCACCGGGATAGTCGTTGTGGTCGGAAACATATTCGTGATAGTCCGCCTCGGGAGCAAGTGCGGCGAGGCGTCGTCCGTGCGAAACGGGGATCAGGCGGTCGCGGGCGCCGTGGCCGATGAACAGCGGAATGTCCAAGTCGACCACGACATCATCGGTTTTGAACTTGTGTCGTGCGATGAACCCCGGCACGCCGTAGCTGCGGGCCATCGCGGCGACGCTGGTGAAGGTTTGTTCGAGGATCAGCGCCGCCGGTTTGCGTCGGCGCGTTAACGCCGCGGCGACCGCGCCGCCGAGCGATCGGCCGTGATAGACGATGCGGGTCGGATCGACGTCGGGTCGCTGGATCATCGCATCATAAAACCGCACGCAGTCAGCCACGATCGTCGCCTCGGAGGGTTCGCCGGAGATGCTACCGTAACCGCGGTATTCGGGCAGCAACACCGAAATCCCGTGTTCGAGATACGCGCCGACCAGCCCGTCGGCGTCGTTGACGATCTCGGCGTTGCCGTGAAACGATACCACGACCGGCCCAGGCGCATCCGCGCTAACCCCTTCGGCCGGGATGAACCAAGCCTCGTTGCTTCCGCCGTCGTCAAGTTCGATCCGGATGATCTCGGTGCCGGGATTGATCGGCCGGTTGTTCACCGCCGGGATCATCCCCGTGGGAAATATCAGCGTGTCCTGCCGGCAGTAGAGCCCGGTACACCAGGTGAGATAGGCGATGAGAATAAGTCGAACGACGCGGAACCAGCGCCGCTTGTACCACGGTTTCGCCGGCGTTGAAGGCGCGTTCACGGGATTGCGTCTCACTCACGGTCCGGCCGGTCGCCAGACCGTAACGTCCGGCCGATCTTCAAGAGCCAGTCCTTTGGCGGCGAGTGCGTCGCGGATTTTGTCCGACGTGGCGAAGTCCTTGTTCTTGCGCGCGTCGGCGCGGAGCTGGATCAGGAGCTCCATGGCGCCGGACAACAGATCATTCGCGCCGCCGGCTTGCGCATCGTAGTGCTCGCGGATGACGCCGAGCACCGTCCCGCCGAGCGTGGTGAAGACGTCGTTGATCGCGTCCAGACTGCCGCGCGTCGCGCCGTCGGTTACGGCGGTGTTGGCGGTGCGTACCAGATCGAACAATGCCGACAGCGCGCCGGCGGTGTTGAAATCGTCGTCCATCGCCTCGGTGAACTTCGCTCGAGCCTGCTCGACTGCTTCTGAAATCCTCGGCTCGACCTCGCCGTCGCGGGCGGAAGCGGTCGCGCCGCGCACCGACTGCACGCACTCGCGCAGTCGCGTGTGGCCCTTGAGCGCCGCCTCGAGCGCTTCGTCGGAAAAGTCGGCCGGGGCGCGGTAGTGGCTTTGCAGGATCAGGAACCGGACCACGTCCGGCGGATAAGCCCGCGACAGGCTGACGTTCTTGGCCCGCTCGGGGTCGGCGATCTTGCCGCTGAAAATTTCCTTGAGGCTGACGAAGTTGTTCAGGCTCTTGCCCATCTTCGTGCCATTGATGGTGATCATGTTGTTGTGCAGCCAGTACTTGACGAACGGTGTCCCGGTGCCGGCTTCGCACTGGGCGATCTCGCATTCATGGTGCGGGAACTGGTTTTCGAGCCCGCCGCCGTGGATGTCGAACGGCTGGCCGAGGTATTTGGTGCTCATCACCGAGCATTCGAGGTGCCAGCCGGGATAACCCCGGCCCCACGGGCTCGGCCACTGCATGATGTGTTCGGGCTCGGCCCGCTTCCACAGGGCGAAGTCGGACGGGCTGCGCTTGTCGCTGCGCTCGGCGACGCGCGTGCCCGACTCGGCCTCTTCGAGCCGCCGGCCCGACAGTTTGCCGTAGTCGGCGAAGCTGGCGGTGTTGAAGTAGACGTTGCCCTCGACTTCGTAGGCGTGGCCGGTGGCGATAAGCCGTTCGACCAGCTCGATCTGCTCGGGAATGTGGCCTGTGGCGCGGGGCGCGATGTCCGGACGCAGCACGCTCAGCGCGTCCATGTCCGCGAAGTAGCTGTTGGTGAAGAACTCGGCCACCGCCATCGGGTGCACGCCGCGTTGTTTCGCCTCGCGGATGATCTTGTCCTCACCCTCGTCGGCCATGCCGTAATCCTGCTCGGTCAGGTGGCCTACATCGGTGATGTTCTGCACGTAGGTCACGTCATAGTCGAGGTGACGCAGGTAGCGCAGCACCACGTCGAAACTGACGTAGCTCTTGGCATGGCCGAGGTGGGCGTGCCCGTACACCGTCGGACCGCACACGTACATGCCCACGCGCGGCGGCGCGTGGGGGGTGAACTTTTCTTTGGAACGACTCAGCGTGTTGTAAACGGTCAAGGGCATGGGTAAAGTCACATCCGATTTCTAAAAGCGTCAGGTCGATGATCAACCAGCCCGAAGCGTAAGCGAGGGTGTTTTGTCGGATGCAGGGGCGGAAACAACCTCGCTTGCGCTTCGGGCTGGCGGCGTCTTGGCAATCAACGAATCTTGGCGTAGGGCGTTATACGCGCGTCCAATTTCCGAACCAGGTTCAATCTTCCACCGGCACCACCAACGCCACCGCGGTACAGGCGATGGCCCTCGATTCGCCGATCTCGCCGAGACCTTCCTGCGTCTTGGCTTTCACGTTCACGTCATCCGGGGGCCGGCCGATCAGCCCGGCGATCGCCGCGGCCATGGGCGCTTTGTACGTCGAGAGTTTAGGCTTTTCAGCGTGGATGACCAGATCGACGTTGGCCGGTTCAAATCCTCGCCGGCGGACCAGGTCCACGGCTTGTTTCAGCAATACGGCACTGTCGGCGTCCTTGTAGACGGGATCGGTGTCGGGAAACTGTTCGCCGATGTCGGGCAGGCCCGCCGCGCCGAGCAACGCGTCGATCACGGCGTGCAGCACCACGTCGCCGTCGGAATGGCCGACCAGGCCCCGGTCGAACTCGACCTCCAGCGACCCCAGCACCAAGCGTCGTCCCGGCTCGAGCCGGTGCAGGTCGTAGCCGATGCCCACTCTGACCACGGCGCCCTCGCGTCTCACCTGCGACTCCATCGTGTTTTACGAAGTCCGGCCTTTCAGCAACACGGTCACATGTTGCCGAATGATCGCCTGGATCGCGTCGGGCGACATCGTCGCGTCGACGGTGATGAAATCGTACGCCGTTGCCATCCGGTCGAGCTCGTCGACAATCATGGTCTGATACTTCTCGAAGCTGTCGTAGAGGTCTTCGCCGAGGTTAAGATCCATGCCCGACTCCCAGTAGTTCATCTGCCCGGCCGCGATGACCCGCAGGATCAACTGCGGCACCGGCAGCTTGAGATGAATCACCAGGTCGGGCACGACCGCGAATCCGTAGAGCTCGCGCAACCATTCCGGGTCGACGCCGCGGACCATCGCCCGCGACATGGCCGTGTAGACGTAGCGGTCGGCGAGCACGATGAACCCGTTGCGCAGGGCGGGCAAGATCTGATACTCGAGCCGGTCCGCGAAGTCGGTCGCGTACATCAGCGTATGGGTCATCCGGCTGAGGGTATGTCCCTTCTTCGCTTCGGTGATGGCTCGCCCGATGAGCTTGCTGCGCGTCCAACCGGTTTCGACCGTCCCGTGACCCTGCACCTCGAGCCAGTCGCGGAGCATGTTCATCTGCGTGGTGCGTCCCGAGCCATCCGTACCCTCGACCACGATCAGCTTGCCCGTCCAGGGTGCGTCCGACGTATAGGGCAGTCCGTCCCCGAAAAATTGTGGTTTCTGCATGGCCGTCATATCGCGAGGCTCTCGGGTCGCTCGATGTGGCGTTCCACTCCCGCCAGGGCCTGGGTGATGATCTCACGCATGAGCGTCTGCTGCTCGTCGATGGGTCGTTCGGCGGGCATCTCGGTCAGTCCGTATTCTTCGATCATCTTTTGATACTCGTCCAGGATGCGTCCCTGGAAAATGCGGAAGCTTTCCATGATGTCCGGGTGCAGACCGAGGTCCATGCCCGCCTCGTAGGCCTTGAGCTTGGCCCGGGATTTCGTGATCCGGTCCAGGGCGACTTCGAGCGAAACTTTGAAGTAGAAGGCCACGTCCGGCCGGATCGCGAAGTCGTAGACCTTGCGGACCCAGGCGGGGTGACACCCGCGGGCCACGTCCCGTGCGAACGCGGTGAATACGAAGCGGTCGGCAAGCACGATCATCCCCGCCTTGAGCGGCGGAATGATGCTGTACACGAGGCGATGGGCGAAGTCCGTCGCGTGGACCAGCGAGAAGGTCGTGGGCGTGAGCACCATCTTCTTCTTGCCCCGCTTGGTGACCGCCTTGACCAAGTCGGCACTGTTCCACTCGGTCAGGAAGACCCGGTAGCCTCGGGCGGTGAGCCAGCGATAGGCCAACTGAAGCTGCGTGCTCTTGCCCGAGCCGTCGATGCCCTCGACGACGATCAGCTTGCCTGGAAACGGATGGGGTCGGTCGAAATTGTACTGCGCACCTTTTTGAACCATAACTTTCGACTCTTATAGGGGGGCGGCCGACGGACGAGAGGCTCTGATTGGCGGGCCTCGGCTTGTTCCTCGCCACCGATTGGCGAATAATCATAGCCGACACGGGGGTAGGATGCCAGCCGTCCGGACGGGACAGCCGATCCTCATACGGTGCCGAACGCCGACGGAGTACATGCAGTGGATGCTACTGGATCTCTACGAATTCTCTTTCTCTGTACCGGAAACGCCTGCCGATCCCAGATGGCCGAGGCGATCGCGCGCGACCTGGGCGGTCCGCGCGTTGAACCGTTCAGCGCGGGCTCGCATCCGGCCGGGTACATTCACCCCCTCGCCGAAGCCACCATGCAGAGCATGGGCATTTCGATCGCCGGCCAGTTCTCGAAGAGCTGGGACATGTTCGAGGACCAGGAAATCGATGTCATCATCACCTTGTGCGACCACGCCGCCGACCAGCCCTGCCCCGCCTGGCCCGGCCGGCCCGCCACCGCCCACTGGGGCTTCGCCGATCCGGCCGCGCTCGACGCCCCCGAGCCCGAGCGCCTCGCCTTCGCACGGCACGTGGCCGAGACGTTGAAAACCAGCATCCAGGGATTGCTCGATCTCGACCGGAGTGGTCTGTCGCCTGAAGAACTGCAACGGCGAGTGCAGGATCTCGGGCCCAATGACGAATCGCGATAATCACTGGTGCGGGAATCCTTTCTCGCGAACATACGCGGGAAAGGATTCCTGCAAACCGTGAGGACGAGATAGGAATCTCGTCCCAGCACGCGTTTGCGCCTGGCGTACGGTCACCGCGGTCGGGTTATCTCAAGCTTGTTGGTGGGCGGGCTGCCGGAGTAGAGCGTCAGGGGCAAGGTCGTCGCGTATTCGGCGGCGGTCGTACCCCGGGGCAGGATCTTCTTTCGCGAGCCGGGCGGGCCGCCGAGCACGAACGAGCGCGAGAGTACACTCGTGTAACGGGCGACGAGGGTGACCGTTTCGTCGGCGGGAATCGCTTCGAGCGCCTTGTGCGCGAACACCGCGTCGATCGGCAGAGACGCGACGGTCACGCGATCGCCTGCCGCGACTTCGGTGAACGGTTTGTCCGGCGTGGTTGCCTCCGGGTGTTGGAACTCGACGGATTGGTCCTTCCACCATACTCCCCACACCACGGTGGCGGTTCGGCTCAGTCGCGGACCGATTGCCGTGTTGACGTGGACGGGTAGATCGCCGGTTCCGACCAACTCGACCACCAGCCGATCATCCTTCCGCGACAGTTCGGCCATGATCTTTCTGCCGTCACGTCGAACCGTTGCCGGGGCCGCTTTTCGGACATGAACCGCCAGCGCGTTGCTTTCGACCCGACCCACGCGGCGACGACGCAGTTCCTCGTCATCCCATGCCGGAACATAGGTGAGCTGGATGCGATAGCGCCCCTTCTCGAGCATACGGTAGCGCGCCCAGCCGCGGCTGAACGTGTCGAGTACGACTCGGCGCCGCTCGCCCGGAGCCAGCGTGGTTACCGCATCGTCGGTCAGCCGGAGGTTGACCGCGTCGCCGAGCATGGGTAGCTCCATCATGTCGTCGACGTGCATCGCGATCGGCTTGTCGTCCGGCCCGGTCACCGTGAGGTAATCGCCCCAGTCGATCATGCGGGCCGCTTGAAGCGCCGTCGGCGAGTCTCGGGCGGGGTCGCGGGCTTCGGGGAAAATCGGGACGCGCGCGGGATGCGTCGAGGTGTTTTCCATCTCCAGAACGACCGTGAACGGCTCGTCCCAGTCCACGGGTTTGGTCGGCCCGGTCAAGGTAATCTTGACTCCGGAGAAGAGAAGTTGCGACAGCGTGTGGACGATTTCCCTCGCTCGGATCGCCACCTCCGGGTTCGCATCCTTGGCCGCGGCCTGTAGCGCTTCGACCGCGCCCGGCCCGAGCGCGCACAGACGTCGCTGGGCCTCACGCCGTTTGTCGTACGACCGGTCGCCGAGTTGACGCACCAGTGCACGAACCTCGGTCGTCGAGATCGTGTCTGCGGCGCGGAGTGGCGCCAAGAGGATGAAGATCGAGAACAGACAGACGATCGCCGGTACACAGTAACGTCGTGGGTTTGCGTCTCGCTTCAAATCCATAGCTTGCTCGATGCCTCCGCTCGGGTTGCCATGGTATCATGCGCACCAGGATCGCGCAAGGCCACAACATTCGGTAGCCCCTGCGGGGACTCAGCTTGGCAGGGCGATGGACGGTCGTCGTACAAGATAGCGATGCACGTTGGCGCCGGTCGCCATGATCCTGGCACTCACTCT
>Ga0299906_10001221_pt1 | contig 22167 bp, 21 predicted proteins | sample RVTome_14_FD_200259 | JGI IMG/M metagenome (GOLD analysis project Ga0299906, IMG submission 200259) | Soil microbial communities from uranium-contaminated site in the Upper Colorado River Basin, Wyoming, United States - RVT145D125 (version 2) ...
CGATCGGCTGAGCTACCTCGAGGAGCGGTTGCGCGACCTGGGGCTGGCGCGCGACCCGGCCGCGACCGCCCCGATCGTGCCGCGACCCGGGCCGGCCCCCCGCCCGGTCGCGCCGGCGCGCGAGCCGCTCGTCCTGGAGTACTTTCCGTCGCTGCGCAGCCCCTACTCGTACATCTCCATGGAGCGCGTGTACGACCTGGCCCGCCGCTACGACCTCACGCTGCGACTCCGTCCCGTGCTCCCCATGGTGATGCGCGGGCTCGCCGTCCCCGCCGCGAAGCGCCTGTACATCCTCGTCGACACGAAGCGCGAGGCGGAGCGTGCAGGCGTCGCGTTCGGCACGATCTGCGACCCGGTCGGGAAGCCCGTGGAGCGCGGGTTCTCGCTCTACCGCTTCGCCTGCGAGCACGGCCGGGCCGCGGAGTATCTACTGTCGTTCGCCCGCGGCGTGTTCGCCGAAGGCGTCGACGCCGGCACGGAGGACGGGCTGCGCCGCATCGCCGAACGGGCCGGCCTGGCGTGGAGCGCCGCCCAGGCGAGCCGTGCGGACGACGGCTGGCGCGCCGACCTCGAAGCCAATCGCCAGGCCATGTTCGAGGCCGGGCTGTGGGGCGTCCCGAGCTTCCGGCTTCTCGCCGACGGCCGCCACGCGGAGTTCTCCACCTGGGGTCAGGACCGCATCTGGCTCCTGGAGCAGGAGATCCAGCGCCGCTTCGCCTGAGCGCCGAATCCTCTTGACGGCGCCCGTTCGGGAGATTTAGACACAGTGTAAGGTTCTCCCGGATGCCCCGACCCGCCACGCCCGCACCGCGCCCGTATCTGCCGGCGCCGCAGCGGCGGGAGCATCTCCTCGACGCGGCGCGACGGCTCGTCCGACAGGGCGGCTGGACGGCGCTCTCGATGCAGGGACTGGCCGCCGCGGCCGGCGTGAGTCGCCAGCTCGTCTACGAGCACTTCGCGACGGCCGACGATCTCTACCACGCGACGCTCGTCCATCTCTTCGAGCGCGCCTATGCCAGCACCGAATCGATCGTTCGTGCGGGCACGACCGTGGAGGACACCGTGCGCCTGGCCTTCACGGTCTTCCTGGACCTGCCCGCCGAGGAGCGACGCGCCCTCCGGGCGCTCGCCGTGGACACGGAGCCGCGGCGGCGGAGTCTCGAGCGCGCCAGAGCGCGCCTGCGCTCGCGCATCGCCGCCTTGTGGGTTCCCTACGTTCGCCAGCAGACGGACGTGCCGGAGGCGGAGGCCGCGGCACTCGCCTGGATGCTCAACACGGCCGCCTGGGGGCTGTCGGACACGATCGCCGACGGCACCCTCGATCGCCCGCGCGCCGTCGCGCTCTTCGTGCGCTTCGTCGATCACACACTGTCCGCGTGGCGCATGACCTCGCCACGAAACGGGGGAGCGACGCCATGACACACCGACGGCCCGAACCGCGATCGACGGCCACCCGACCGCTCGCCGCGTTCCTCACGCTTGCCCTGGTCGCGACGACCACACACGCGCAGCCCGGCCCCTGGGAGCGCACGGAGACGCGCCAGCCGTGCGCGGCGTTCGACATGTTCCGGCAACCCTTCTTCGGCGACACCCACGTGCACACCGCCTACTCGTCCGATGCCGTCTTCGCCGGGACGCGTGAGGAGCCGCGCGGGGCCTACCGCTTCGCACGGGGCGAGGCCATCGGCCTGGCCCCGTACGACGCGGGCGGCGCCGCGACGCGGACGGCGCAGCTCCGGCGGGCACTCGACTTCACCGCCGTCACCGATCACGCGGAGCAGTTCGGCGAGATGGAGATCTGCCTCACGCCGGGCTATCCCGGATACGACTCCACCGACTGCGTCGCCGCGCGCGACCAGCTCGCGACATCCCCCCCGGCGCTGCCGTCCGTCCTGCCGCCGCTTTCGGTCATCAACTTCCTGCTCGGGTACGGTGTCCAGAGCCCGCCGCAGCGGTTCCCGTGGTGCGGCACGGACGACGCCGACTGCCTCGGCGAGGCCTCGTTCGTCTGGCAGGACACGCGGGACGCGGCCGAGGAGTTCTACGATCGCACGGCCGCCTGCACGTTCACGACCTTCGTCGCCTACGAGTGGAGCGGGCAGCCCGGCGGGAACAACCTGCACCGCAACGTCATCTTCCGAAACGAGGTCGCCCCGGCGCTGCCGACCAGCTACATGGAGGAGCCGACGCCGCAGGGACTGTGGACCGCGCTGCAGGCGGAGTGCCTCGACGGGCTTCCCGGCTGCGACGTCCTCGCCATTCCCCACAATCCGAACGCGAGCGGCGGGCTCATGTTCGCGCCCGTGAATGCGGATGGCAGCCCCCTCACGGCCGGCGACGCGACGTTCCGCGCCTCGATGGAGCCGCTCGTCGAGATCAACCAGCACAAGGGCGACTCCGAGTGCCGGCTCGGCTTCGGGGCGACCGACGAAGCCTGCGCCTTCGAGAAGCTGAACCGCCTGCAGCTCTTCAGCCCGGTGTCGAATCCGAATCAGGCGTTTCCGCCACTCAACTACGTCCGCAACGCGCTCAAGGAGGGCCTCGTCCAAGAGCAGCAACTCGGCGTCAACCCGTTCCGGATCGGCGTCCTCGGCAGCACCGATACGCACAACGCGACCCCGGGCGCGACCGAGGAGGAGGACTTCGGCGCCAACGGCCACCTCGGCCTTCGCGATCGCACGAACCCCGCCTTCATGCTCGCCCGCGTGACGCCGGCGGGCATCGAGGCGACCCCGGGCGGACTCGCCGTCGTGTGGGCCGAGGAGAACTCGCGCGACGCCCTGTTCGCAGCCATGCGCCGGCGCGAGGTCTACGGGACGAGCGGCAGCCGGCCGATCCTGCGCTTTTTCGCGGGCCGCGAGGCCAGCCTGCGCTGCGGCGATCCCGACTTCGTCGCCACGGCGTATGACGAGGGCGTCCCCATGGGCGGGGAGATCGGCCCCGTCCGCGGACGCCGCAGTCCGCGCTTCGGCGTGCTCGCCCTGCGCGACCCCGGAACGACGGCGGCGCCCGGCGCGCCGCTGCAACGAATCCAGATCGTGAAGGGCTGGGTCGACGCCAGCGGCCAGCCGCACGAGGCGGTCTTCGACGTCGCGGGCAGTCCCGACAACGGGGCGAGCGTCGACACCACCACCTGCACGCCGGCGGGCCCGGGCGAGGATTCGCTCTGCGCCGTCTGGAGCGACCCCGACTTCGACGCGACCGAGCGCGCGTTCTACTACGCCCGGGTCCTCGAGAACCCCACGTGCCGGTGGAGCACCATCCTGTGCAATGCCGAGGGCATCGACTGCTCGAACCCCGGCGCCGTGCCGGCCGGCTACGGTGAATGCTGCAATCCGGACGTCCCGAAGACGATTCAGGAGCGCGCCTGGTCGTCGTCCATCTGGTATCGCCCGGAGGGTGTTGCGCGCGTGCGAGGCACGATGCGCTTCGGCGACGGTCCGGATGGCGACGTGCTGGACGTGAAGCTCACCCTGGGCGCGATGCCCGTCGGATTCGACCCGGCGACCCAGCCGCTCGTCGTCTCCCTGCGCGACGACGACCTCGTCTACCAGGCCACGATCCCCGCGGGCGCCCTGCCGCAGGTACGCCCGGGGCGTTTCGTGTTGCGTGACTCCACCGGTAGCATCGACGGGGTACGCTCGCTGCGCCTCCGGCAGCGAGCCCGGGGACGCGTGGCGCTGCGCCTGCAGACGATCCCCCTCTCCCTCGCGGCGGCCGAGCGGACCGACCACTTCGTGGAGATGACGATTCAGGCGGGCACGACCGGCATCACGACCACCCCCCTCTGGCGCTTCGACGGCCGGGCCCTGGCCGCGCGGAACTGAGCGGATGCCCGCCGTGAACGACCCCCTGCGCATCGTCGGCGTACCAGGCTCTCCGTACAGTCGGAAACTGCGCGCCGTGCTGCGCTACCGGCGCATCCCGCACGCCTGGATCACCCAGGGCGCCCCCGAGAGCCGGGGGCTGCCGCAGCCGCGCGTCGTCCTCCTGCCGCAACTCGTCATGCCGGGCCCCGACGGCACGCTCGAGGCCCGCACCGACACGACGCCGCTCATCCGGATTCTCGAGAAGCGCCACCCGGGCCGCTCCGTCATCCCATCCGACGCCGCCATCGCGTTCGTCGACGCGCTCATCGAGGACTACGCGGACGAGTGGCTGACGAAGGCGATGTTCCACTACCGCTGGGCCTTCGCCGCCGACGTGGCGAACGCCGCGGCGATCCTGCCGCGCTGGTTCCGGACGAATCAGCCGGACGGCCAGGCCGTCACGGCCGGCACCGCCTTCGCCAAGCGTCAGATCGCGCGCCTCGCGGTCGTCGGCTCGAACGAGGGGACCGCGCCGGTGATCGAGGCGAGCTTCCTGCGCCTGCTGGGTCTGCTCGACGCCCGCTTGACCCAGGCCCGGTTCGTCCTCGGCGAACGGCCGGCGACGTGCGACTTCGCCCTCTTCGGGCAGCTCACGCAGCTCACCGGCTTCGACCCGACGCCGATGGCGCTGGCGCGACGCACCGCGCCGCGGGTGACGGCCTGGGTCGACGTGGTCGAGGACCTCTCGGGGCTGGAGCCGCAGGACGGTGACTGGGCGCCGCGCGAGAAGCTCGCTGACGTCTTGCGGCCGCTGCTGGCGGAGATCGGCCGGGTCTACGTGCCATTCCTGCTCGCCAACGCCGAGGCGCTCGCGCACAGCGCCCAGCAGATGGAGTGCGTCATCGACGGCCGGCCCTGGGTGCAGCGGCCCTTCCCATACCAGGGCAAGTGCCTGCGCTGGCTCCGCGAAGGCCGTGCGGCCCTGGACCCCGGGGATCGCGGCGCGGTCGATACGCTGCTGGCCGGCACGGGCTGCGAGCGGCTCTTCACCGACTGACGACCGCCACACACGGGAGGGACGGATGAAGATCGTGAACCACGTCTATCCGACGATGGAGCAGCTCATGCCGCTCGCCGAGAGGGCCGAGCCTGGGCCCATCGCGATGGTCAATCTGCTGAAGTTCCACCCCAGAGCGCAGTACCGGGACGGTCGCTCCGACGATGTCTCCGGCCGGGAGGCCTACCTGCGCTACGTCGCCGCGATGCAGCCCATCGTCGAAGGGGCCGGTGGCAGGTTTCTCTTCTCGGGCGCCGTCAAGACACTCGTGATCGGCGAGGTCGAGGAGCTGTGGGACGACGTCGGCATCGCCGAGTATCCGTCACGCGCGGTGTTCCACCGCATCGCCCTCTCGCCGGACGTGCAGGCCATCGGCGTCCATCGCGAGGCCGGGCTCGCGGGGCAGCTTCTGATCCTCACCGACGGGCACGGCCTCGCACGCAGCTAGGCTTCGTCGGCCAGGCGCTGCGCTCGGTCATGACGTCTCCCTTCGGGCGTTCGCTTCGCTGGCCCGGCGCCGCGTGAAGACGAAGCGGTTCGCGACCATCGACTGGCGCGCCGAAGCGCCGGTCGTCGCCTGCCGCTCCACGCGCCCCTCGTCGACGAACCCCAGCTTCTCGGCGACGCGGCATGAGGCGAGGTTCTCCGACACGACGAAGGCGTAGACACGCTCGACCGCCGTCGAGTCCAGCACGAAGTCGAGCAAGGCCCTCGCAGCCTCCGTCGCCAGGCCGCGGCCCTGATGCTCGGGCAGGACCGTGTAGTAGATCTCCACGCCGTCCCCGTCAGCGAGTGGTTGTGCTCCGCACGAGCCGACGTAGTCGTCGGACGCCGGGTCGGCGAGACTGAGGGAGACGATGGGCGCGGGTGAGTCGTACGAGGCGATGACGTGGTCCAGCAGCCGGCGGGCACCGGCCGCTGTCCTCTGTTCGGGCGTGAAGGCCATGTAGCGGGTCGCCGTCGGATGGACCAGGAACGCCGTGAACGCAGCCAGGTCCGCCCGACGGTGCCGGCGGATCACCACCCGTTCGGTGACGAGCGTCTCGGGAAGCTTCATTCAGTCCGAGGCGGCGCGCTGGAGGGGGGGACGGCGCGCGCTGAACCAGGCGAAGGAGCCCCATAGCTCCTCGGTCGAGACGTCGCCCAGACCCGAGGCCGCCAGCTCTCGCGCGAAGGTGGCCGCGTCGAAGCGATCGTTCTGCGGGTGATCGAAGAGCCGGCGCGCGAGGGGATGTTCGAGGAAACCCCGGAGTACCTCCTCACCGTAGAAGCGGCCCCCCGGCTTGAGCACGCGGTGGACTTCCGCCACGACACGGCGCCACTCCGGAACGTGATGAATGATGCCGAAGTCGAAGACGGCGTCGTAGGTCGCGTCCGGAGCATCGATGGTGCTGGCGTCGCCGACCCAGACACGGACCCGGGAGCCGTACGCGGAGAGCCGCTCTCGGGCTCGCGCGACCATGCGCGGATCCAAGTCGAACGCATCCACCGCGTCGGCGCCGAAGAGCCGGACGATGAGGTCCGTGCCGACTCCGCGCCCACAGCCGATCTCGAGGGCCCGACCGCCCCGCATGGCGCCGCCCATGCGCAGCAGCCGGCGGGCTTCGTAGTGTCGCTGGATGGCCGCCCGCACGGGGTTGTTCATCAGCGCGTATTCGAAGCGGTTCAGCAGCATGGGGTGCGTTCGGAGTTCCGACCGATCCACACCGTCGCTCCAGGTGTCACTGCCGAGAGCCGCTCGTCACCGCCTCCATCACGCGGTCGAGATTGAAGCTGCCGGGCTTCTGGCGCGGTGGGAACTTCTTGAAGCTCTGGAGCCATTGGGCGACGTAGGCACCCGCAGGGGCGATCAGGAACGCGCGGTCGATACGCCATTGCCCATAGCCCATGCCCTCGTGGTCCGCCCGCTCGAAGGGGTCGCTGCGAAGGTTGAACAACTTCGGCAGGCGGAGCTCGACGAACGGCTCCTGCCAGACGTCGAACCCGTGGCCGCGCTGCTCGAGGAACACCATCTTCCAGCGGTCGTACCGCAGGGCGGCAACGCTGCCGTCGTCGGTCCAGTAGATGAACTCCCGGCGCGGCCACGGCCCCTCGCCCTTGAGGGCGGGCCCGAGGTCGTAGCCATCGAGGTGGACCTTGTAGGTCATGGCGCCGATCGTACGGCCCTTCTCGAGGTCTTCCTTGACCGTGGCGTCGCCCGCCGCTGCAAGCAAGGTCGGGATCATGTCCTCATGCGCCGCGATCTCGTTGATGACGGTGCCGGGCTCGAGGACGCCGGGCCAGCGAATGACCGTGGGCACGCGGTAACCGCCCTCCCAGTTCGTGTTCTTCTCTCCGCGGAACATGGTGGTACCGCCGTCGGGCCAGCTCATCGTCTCGGCGCCATTGTCGGTCGAGTACATGACGATCGTGTTCTGATCGAGGCCCAGCTCGGTCAGCTTCGCCAGCACCTGCCCCACGTGGCCGTCGTGCTCGACCATGCCATCCGGGTAGATGCCGAGCCCGGTCTTGCCTTCGGACTCCGGCTTCAGGTGGGTCCAGATGTGCATCCGAGTGGAGTTCCACCAGATGAAGAAGGGCTTGTTCGCCTTCTTGGCGCGCTCCATGAAGTCGAGCGTCTTGGCCGTGGCCTCCTCGTCGACCGTCTCCATTCGCTTCCTGGTCAGCGGGCCGGTGTCCGTGATCTTGCCGCCGGCGAAACTATGGATGACGCCGCGCGGGCCGAACCTCTTCTTGAACTCCGGGTTCTTCGGATAGTCGGGGTTCTCGGGCTCTTCCTCCGCATTCAGGTGGTAGAGGTTGCCGAAGAACTCGTCGAAACCATGCGCGGTCGGCAGCATCTCGTCGCGGTCACCCAGATGGTTCTTGCCGAATTGGCCGGTCATATAGCCCCGTGCCTTGAGCAGCGTGGCAATCGTCGGGTCTTCCTTCTTCATGCCTTCGGGTGCGCCCGGTAGGCCGACCTTGGTCAGGCCGGTGCGGATCGGCGACTGCCCGGTGACGAACGCCGCCCGGCCGGCGGTGCAGCTCTGCTGGCCGTACCAGTCGGTGAACAGCGCGCCTTCGCTTGCGATGCGGTCGATGTTGGGCGTCCTGTAGCCCATCATGCCACGGTTGTAGGCGCTGACGTTGAACTGGCCGATGTCGTCGCCCCAGATGATGAGGATATTGGGTTTCTCCGACTGGGCACTGGCTCCACCCGGGGCCGCAGCGAGCGCTCCCACCAGGGCCCCGAGTAGCATCACTATCCTCTTCACATCGACCTCCGTGATTGGTGCTCGATGGCCAGATGACACACAGGGGGGACAACCCGCAAGAGCGGCGAGACCACGCTCGGCGGTAGAACGTCGCGGGACTCGAAACGGCCCGGCATCATGCATCTTCGGAGGCGAGCGGCCGCGTCGAGTTCCGGCGTGTCGCGCATGGCTCTCGCCACTAAGCGCCGCGGAAGACGCCGCGGACGGGCAGCCAGAGGATCTCCCTGACCCACAGGGGACGATCGATGCCGGGCAGCCCCGTGCTCACTCGGACGTCCGACCGGTGTTCGCCGTACGAGCCGAACAGCCGATCCCAGAACGAGAAGATCGTCCCGTAGTTCGTGTCGAGGAGCCGTGCCTCGCGGCTGTGATGGCGACGGTGCAGGGCCGGCGTGATGAGGAGCCGGCCAAGGGCTCGTTCGAGCTTCAGAGGGAGGTCGATGTTCCCGTGCTCGAAGAAGTTGGCGAAGGCGAAGATCACCTCGAAGACGACGACGCCGGCAATGGGCACACCGAAGACGGCGATCGCCACGAGTCGGAGCGGTAGGGCGAGGAGCAGCTCGACCGGATGGAACCGAAGGGCCGTGGTGACCGTGTAGTCCAGATCGGAATGGTGAGCTTGATGAAACCGCCAGAGGAGCGGCACCACGTGGTTGGCCCGGTGCCAGACGTACGACACGAAGTCCATGCCCAGCACGCTCATGGAGATCGCAACCCAGGCCGACACGGCGCCCTGGTTCAGCAGGCCGACTCCGGCGCCGCTCGCCCACCGCGAGACCGTACACGCACATCCGGCGCACACGGCTCCCAGGACCACGGCGTCGAGTACCCAGAGCCGGCTGTTGGGACGCCAACTGCCCGCCATCGATCGGTGCGGCCTCAGCCGCTGAACCGCCACCGCCGACGCGAGCGCGAGGACGAACCCGATCGACTTGACGATCTGAAACTCGGCCTCCGTCATCGTCCTACACTGCTCCGGCGGCCCCCCCGGGAGCGAACGTCGCTCATGACGGCCCCGAGGAACCGGGCACGAACGGCTTCGCCAGAACGACCTTGCCATTCTCGCTCGCGGAAAGACGAATCTTCTTGATCGGTCCGTACGCCGGGTCGTTGTACCAATCCAGGGCGGCTTCTTCCGACTCGAATCTCAACACGACGTAGGTGCTGCCCCTGTCGCCTTCGAGCACCTGCGCATCGTACTCGGCGACGAGAATCTCCGCGCCGTGCTTCCGCAGAAGCGGGATCACGCCGGGCACATAGGGTTCGTACGCCTTGGCGTCGACGATGTCGTAAATGGCGATGACGTAGGCAGCCACGGGAACCTCCTTGCGATGTCGGACACCGTCAGCGCAGCAGGCGGACCATCGGGATCACGGGCGGAAACTTCCCGACACGGATCTCGCGAATCACCTCGAACCCGTGCCGCCGGTACAACGGCACGTTCGCGGGGTTCGACGACTCGAGGTAGGCGTGCACGCGCTGCTCGTCGACGCGGGCGAGCGTCTGCCCGAGCAAGGCGCCACCGACGCCCTTGCCCTGGTGCGCGGGGTCGACGCCGATGAAGGCGAGGTGCCAGTGCGGCTCCTTCGGATGCGCGGCGTCCATCTGCTCGAGCACGGCGAGAACCTCGGAGCGCCGGGGCTCCGGAATCATTCCCTCGACCAGCCGCTCGAGCGCGGGGCCGTCGGGGGCGACGCCCGGCGGCAGCCAGAGCGTTCCACCGGCGAACGAATCGGTCACGTGCGCCGCCCCGTGAGCAAACGCCCCACCCCCGAATCCGTACACCAGGTCGGGGAAGTTGCGAAGGTAGTCGCGCGGCTCGGGCCACCTCACTGGGCTCGACGGGGCGAGCCTTCGCAGGAGCGACCGCGTCGTCGATGTGTGTTTTCAGGTTCCAAGCCTCCCGGGGTGAGATTCAAGCGAATAGGCCCCGCGACACTCAACCATACCCTCGTCCAGTACGCCTAACGACACGGCGGCTCAGCGGCCGCCGAGCTGTCTCCTCACTTCATTCTGACTTGCAGGCATCGAGCCACATGCGGCCGCGGTCCGCTGCGGCCTCGGGTTAGGTAGCGTCACGGCGACAAAGGTACCCGGCGATCGCAATGATTCCACCCGATGTCAGAGCGCCCATGAGCCCCACAGGAACGAACCAGCTGAGTCCGATCAAGAACCAGTATCCCCAATCGATACCAGACGCGTCGTGAATCTCGCCCTGGGCGTTGTGCTGCCATGCGGCAGTCATGGCGGCGATGGCGACAAGAAGGCCGAGCATAGCACCTGTCTTCCACGGGTGGCGTATCATGGCTGACGTTCCGGCCTGTCTCGACCCGACCCCCCGCCGCCGGCGTGCCGGCGCCCGCCACTCCAGTCGCCCTACGGGCTCCTTCCGTGCCGGGCGATCCTCCCAAACCGCCTCGTCCTCCCTTCACCTTCTCTCCCACCTCCACGTCCTTCCTCCGCCCTCTCTTCTACACTAATTTCGGCTCGTCCCGTGTCTCACCCTCATTGGCACAGAGGGGTGGCCCAGGAAGGGATGCTGCGCACGCTCACCCGTTCGAGGCATTTCCGGAATTCGGCCAAGGCTCATTTCGCCCGCCCCAAGGGGGACTCGCTGCCTCGCAAGGCACTATCCAGTCGATCATCAGCGGCGATAGACCTGGCTAGACGCTCCAGCACGTCGCCGAGCGCCTTGCCGGCGGGTCCGCGGCCGCCCGGAGAAGACGCCAAGGACTTGATCTTGACGTCGTCGCCGAGCGATCGTTTCAAGACGAGCGCTCGGTTACGGCCACGGACCTCTAGGACGCTCTCGACCTGGGCAATCCATACAAGGTGTGGGAAGTCCTGGGCCATGTCGACCGAACATCGCAATATCCTTCCTTCGATCGCGAAGTTCGCCTCGCCGGGCAGTTCGGTCACCACATGGCCCTGGGCCTCGATACCCCGCTTGACCGCCGCGCGCACGAGGCTCGGCACGTCACCGTCGATGACGTAACGGTCGCGGCGCAGGCCCCCGAACCCTCCCCTACTCTGGCCGATACCATCTCGGTCTGTTCGCGCGTCGGTGAAGTTGCCTAGGTAGATCACGACCTCAGAGGGCGTTCCTCTCGGCAGCGGATCGACCTTGTCATGCGGGATGTCGATCCGGACCGGCCGCGATCCGCACGCGCTACACACGCTCCATAGCGCCAGCGCTGCGACTAAGGTACGCGGCGATCGACCCACTAGCGCTGCTTCTCCACCAGAGTCACAGAGACGAGTTCCGGCCGAAGGTCATGAGTACCGCCGAGAGCCAGATCGATAAAAAACGGAAGAATGCCGATCACGCCGTTCAGGAGGGCATAGCCGCTGAGATCCTGATCGATCCGACCTTGCGCGTCCTCATACCCCTCCTTTGCAAAACTCACTCGATAGTCTCGCGACCGCTTGAGACGGACCTCGGCTGGCGTCACGACCGTCACGCCGTCCACCGTCGCCTGCGCGCCGGGCGGGTCGCTCTGGAGGTGAATCGTCTGGTAACGGCCGTTGATGAGCGTTGCGCAACCCGAGCACGACGTGAGAAATCCCGCTATCAAAGCAAGCCGGCAGACGGTCAGAACCATGGTACACCTTCTCCTCTTTCAGTCCCGAACGGCGATATCAACGAGGTGCACATCGTGTCCACTCGCCGCTTCGCGGCCTAACGTCTTGCCGATGAAGCTGCGGGCGCCGAAGGCGACCGTCAGCTTCATCGGCTTGTTCGGCGTCTATGGTATGACCATCGCGGATGAGCCGCACTGCGGACAGGCTCCTGGAATGCTGAACAGTGCCTCGATCTCTCCGGCATCATGGCCACACGCTTCGCAACTGACAGCAACAATCCTCTTTTCACCCTTCGCAAGTGCGCGAGTCGAATGCCATCTGTATCCCTTCACTGGAGTCGCGTCGCCACAGTGCTCCCACACCTTGAAGCATAGGAGTAGATGGCGAAGCAGATTATGATGCTATTCGTTTTCTTTGACTCGAAATGAGCCGGCGTGGGGTAATCCCGGCGGTGCTACTTCGACGCGGGTTTTGGGGTCGGGAAACGAAGCCCAGTCCGTCGTCCACACAACCTTCCTTTTGACAGGCGTGTCTGACGCATCCCGGTAGTCGACGAGATTCCACCCGCCCGACTGCACGAGTTCCCCGTCCCTGAACACCGCGGAGACGTTGGTCCGCGCCGAGGGGAAAATGAGTGCCGCAACGCCATGCGTGCGAAGATAAGCACCGACCAGGTCGGTGAAATCGTTCCCTCCGTTCGTCCGATCCATCAATGTCGCTAGAAGACCAAAGAAGCCCGCTTCTCGGGGTAGAGCCCGCCCCTTGAAGTCGAGCCAGTCCCGCTCGCCCGCTCCGAAGGTTTCGAATAACCACTGCCTGGCATCCGGCCGCCGAAGGTCGAGAACTGGGCTGACAGTAAGTTCTGACACCCTGTAGGGGATCAAGACTGCGGCACTCGTATGCCCATCTGAAAGCAGGCCGCTGCGTTGCGCTGCCGCGAGACCCGTCGACGGTGCTCCCTTAGTAGTCGATATGTAAGCCGCCAGCCAGCCGGGCTTCTGCCCGACAAGCGTATTCGGATCAGCAAGATCAAGCACGAATCCGAATCCAGATCGTCGCGGATCGCAGTACGCGTTCATCTCATTAGCGAGGGTCTGAGAATCCGATCCTTGCTGATCCTCGCAGATGGTGAAGTAGCGGCCTCGGTCCAAGGATAGGACGCTTCGCAAGTCGCCCGCATAGCGCCTTCTCGTGCGCTCGGGATCCGGAAGGCGGTTCACCTCGAATCCCATCTCAGGGCCTACGGTCTCAAGTGCCTGGTCGATGGGCGACAGATTCACCGAATCCCCCGATCCCTCGAAGAATGGGAAGGTATGGGCGAACAGCACATCGCCCAATGCGTTACGCTGGTCTGGCCGGTGGCACTTCGCCCAGCCATGGAACTCAGTTGTCGGAATTCCCTTGTGCTTGGACCTGAACCAGGGCATCGCGTCCTCAATGGCGTTTGGTAGACGCCGAACTCCAATTGAACGGACCTGTGTAATACCACCTCGGCGCCGTATAGCACCACGACACGTCGCGTCGGGTGTCACCGTACGTCACGAGAATCGCGGCGCTTTCGATGCCCGAGCAGCGGGGGTGGTGTGGGGGTTATACAGACGGCGGGGTCTGTATAGCGCTCGGGTGGTGTGTGGGTGTCGGGGTCGAGCAGGGCGTCCATCGGGCTCCGTACGCCGGCCGGGCCGCGGCGCAGGACGTGGGTGTAGACCATGGTCGTGCGCAGATCGCGGTGCCCGAGGAGCTTCTGGACGGTCCGGATGTCGTAGCCGTCCTCGAGGAGGTGTGTCGCGAAGGAGTGGCGGACATCGGGGCTCGCGACCGGCGCGCGGGTACTTTCGGCCGAGCGCCAGCGGCAGCTCGACCCACCCGGCCCCCAGACGTACGTCGTCGCGGTGCAGCCGCAGCGCACGTTCCACCTGCGCCTGCAGGAGTGAACGGACGCCCCCGGGCAGCATGGTCGCCCGATCGAGATCGCCCTTCCCCCCGCGCACGACGAGCTGTCCCCGGTCGAAGTCCACGTCCTTGTGGCGCAGGCGCAGGGCTTCGAGCACTCGAAGCCCCGCTCCGTAGAGCAGCGTCGTCACCAACCGCGGCGGCCCGCTCAGCTCGGCGAGTACGGCGGGGACCTCGTCGCGCGACAGCACGACCGGCAGCCTGGTCGGTCGCTTCGCACGCACGACGTCGTCCATCCACGTCAGCTCACGCCCGAGCACCACGCGGTAGAGAAACAGCAGTGCCGCCAGCGCCTGGTTCTGCGTCGAGGCGCTCACGTGGCCCTCGGTCGCGAGGGCCGAGAGGAACCGCGTCACCTCGGGCTCGCCCATCTCGGTCGGATGGCGCTTGCCGTGGAACACGACGAAGCGACGAATCCAGTGAACGTACGCCTTCTCGGTGCGACGGCTGAGATGCCGGAGCCTTGTCGCGGCTCGCACTCGGTCGAGCAGCCGCGGCGGGGGTGGATCGCGCATCGGCCGACCGTGCGGTCCGATCCACCCCGTCGCCAGGCCGGCGCGCTACCTTGGATCAGCCATCGATCTCACGCCGCGGACTCGAGGTTCTCCCTGAGGATCCGGGGATGCCGGGCAGCGATGCGCAGCAGGCTCATGGCCGGGCCTTCCGGTGTGCGGCGACCCTGTTCCCAGTTGCGCAGGGTGTGAATGCTGATGCCCATGGCCTTGGCGAAGTGTGCCTGCGTGAGTCCCGTGAACCTGCGGAGCGCGGCGATGTCGTCGCCTGACTCGAAGTGGCCTTGCATCAGACGTCGTCGGAGGCGAGCCGGGATCGCCCGGGCGAACGCTCATGGATCGACGTCCTCAGGTTCCGTCGTGGCTTACCACCCGACAACGGCGCCGCGCTCCCGTCACTCGCGCCCCAACAGATGCGCGATGCACACGCTGCCGCCGCCCATCATGTGGCAGAGGCCGATGCGGGCGTTCTCGACCTGCCGCTTCCCGGCCGTGCCGCGGAGCTGGTGCACGGTCTCCCAGATCTGCGCCAGGCCCGTGGGGCCGCCGGGATGGCCGCGGGCAATCAGGCCACCATCCGTCGAGAACGGCACGCGGCCGCCGGGCTCGAAGTCGCCACGCTCGATGCAGGCCTCGGCCTCGCCTTCCTTACAGAAGCCGAGGAGCTCGTAGTACTCCAGCTCCTCGATGACGAAGGCGTCGTGCACCTGCACCAGGTCGACGTCTTCGGGGCCGATGCCGGACTGCTCCCACAGGTCCTTCGCGGCGTCGCGGCTCATCTGCGCGGGGCCGACGACCGGGCCCATGAACAGATGCCCGCGCTCGTACTTCTCGCTGCCGAGGTGCGAGGCCAGGACGCGCACGACGGGGCGTCCGTTCGCCAGCTTCTTCGCGGTCGACTCGCGCGTCACCACCGCGGCGGCGGCGCCGTCGCCGATGGGGCAGGCCATCATCTTGGTGAGCGGCCAGGAGACCATGCCGGCCTTCAGCACGCCCTCGACCGTCACCGTGGTCGTCGGCTGGCGCTGGCTCATGGGGTTGAGCGCGCCGTTGTTCCAGTTCTTGGCGGCGATCTTGGCGAGATGCTCGCGCGTGGTGCCGCGCTCGTGCATGCGGCGCGTGGCCCACATGGCGAAGAACGCGGCGGGCAGGATCGAGTCTTCGAGCGCCGGGGCGGAAGGCGTCTGGCCCATCACCTCGGTCATCTTGTCGAGGCCGACCACCAGCACCTTGTCGTAGTGCCCGCCCGAGATCGCGAGGTACGCCTCGCGCAGGCAGGCCGAGCCGGTGGCCGAGGCGTTCTCGATGCGCTGGATCGGCACGCCCGTCAGCCCGATCTCCTTGATGGCGCGCACGCCCGTCATGACGGGCATGAAGATGTGGCCGACGTAGACGGCGTCGATGTCGGCGAAGGTGAGGCCCGCGTCGTCGAGCGCGGCGAGCGCGGCGGCGCAGGCCAGGTCGTGCACGGACGTGTCCGGGTAGAACCCGAACCGCTTCATTCCCACTCCGGCGACGGCGACCTTTTCCACGGCTCAGCCCTCCACCGGCTTGAAGCGAAGCAACACGACGTCGTTGCCGTCCTGCTCGCGGATGGCGGCCAGCTCGCCGACCACCCGCTTCCCGACCGCGAACGCTTCCTGCTTGCCGACCAGCGGGAGCTGAATGCGCGGCCCCTCCGGCAGGTCGATCTGCCCCACCCCGTAGCCCTCCTGGTACTCGATCTTGGTCGAGCCGAAGAGGGGGATGTGGACGAATGTGTAGCTGTAGATCGTGCCCCGGGCGGCGACGGTCGTCTCTTCCGTCTTGCGCGACATGCACTTGCCGCACACGAGCCGCTTCGGGAAGAAGTACTCGCCGCAGTCCTGGCAGCGGCTGACGATCACCTCGGGCGGCGTCGCCGGGTCGTCGGGCACGGTGAAGTACCCGGGCTTGGCGGGAATGCGTGGTTTGGAGTCGGCCATGAGGGGCGGGATCCAACCATGGCAGCCTGGTGAAATCCAACGGCCCGCGAGCCGTCCACGCGACACGAAAACCTCGGCGCCCCCCCGAGCATCCAAGGTCGGCTTGCCCCTCCGTCACCCCTCTGTAACAACCGCCGCCGAGAGGCGAACTCCAAGAGGGACGCACCCAGCCCGGGAGGACCACCCATGGACGAGCCGCGCACCGACGTCGAAGAGGCCGTACGCCAGCGCTACTCGGCGGGCGCAAAGGAACAGGAAGCCGCCCTCTGCTGCCCCGTCGCCTACGACCCGAGGCTGCTCGAAGCCATCCCCCAAGAGGTGATCGAGCGCGACTACGGCTGCGGCGACCCGACCCGCCACCTGCGGCCGGGCGAGACGGTGCTCGACCTCGGCGCCGGCACGGGCAAGGCCTGCTTCATCGCCAGCCAGGTGGTCGGGCCCGAGGGCCGCGTCCTCGGTATCGACATGAACGACGACATGCTCGAGCTGGCGCGGCGCAGTGCCCCCGTCGTCGCCGAGCGCGTCGGCTGGGGCAACGTCTCCTTCCACAAGGCCAAGATCCAGGACCTGCGGCTCGACCGGGCCTGGCTCGACGAGCGCCTGCGCGAACGGCCCGTCACGGACGAAGGCAGCCTGCGCGCCCTCGAAGCCGAGATGGCCGAGCGCCGCGACACGGACCCGGTCGTGCCCGACGACTCCGTCGACGTCGTGATCTCGAACTGCGTCCTCAACCTGGTGCGCCCGGACGAGAAGCGGGCCCTCTTCGCCGAGATCTTCCGCGTGCTGCGCCGCGGCGGGCGGGCCGTCATCTCCGACATCGTCTGCGACGAGGACGTGCCCGAGCACCTGCAGCGCGACCCCGAGCTGTGGAGCGGCTGCATCTCGGGCACGCTACGTGAAGACCGCTTCCTCGACGCCTTCACCGAGGTCGGCTTCTACGGCGTGGAGATCTTCGAGCGCCAGGCCGAGCCGTGGCGCACCGTCGAAGGCATCGAGTTCCGCAGCATGACGCTGGTGGCCTTCAAGGGGAAAGAAGGCGCCTGCTGGGACCAGAAGCACGCCGTCGTCTACCGCGGCCCGTTCCGCCAGGTGGAAGACGACGACGGGCACGTGCTGCGCCGCGGGGCCCGCGTGGCCGTGTGCGAGAAGACCTTCGGCATCTACTCGCGCGAGCCCTATCGCTCGCATTTCGAGTTGATCCCGCCACGCGCGCTGATCCCGCTGGACGCCGCCCCGCCCTTTCCGTGCACCGGCGGCACGCTGCTGCGCCATCCGCGCGAGACCAAGGGCGCGGACTACGCGCTCACCACCGAGGCCGCGCCCGCCACCTGCGGCCCGCCGGCGAGCGGCGGCGGAGGCTCCTGTTGCTGACGGCGCCGCGCTTCGCCGACACGCTCGCCGCGCATGGATTACCGCCGCTCGCGCGGGGCCCCGTCAGCACGCTGCAGGTGAACGTCGGCAAGCTCTGCAACCAGGCGTGCCACCACTGTCACGTCGAGGCCGGTCCGAAGCGCACCGAGATCATGCCCGAGCGCGTGGCGGAGCAGGTACTGGCGCTGCTGGCGGCGAGCCCCGAGGTCGGCACCGTCGACTTCACCGGCGGCGCCCCCGAACTGAACCCGTCCTTCCGCCGGCTGGTACGCGAGGCGCGCGCCCTCGGCCGCACGGTCGTCGACCGCTGCAACCTCACGGTGCTCTTCGAGCCCGGCATGGACGACCTGGCCGAGTTCCTCGCCGAGCATGGCGTGGCCGTTACCGCCAGCCTGCCCTGCTACGGCGCCGAGAACATCGAGAAGCAGCGCGGCGCCGGCGTCTTCGACAAGAGCATCCGCGCCCTACAGCGCCTGAACGCACTCGGCTACGGGCGGGGAGACGGCCTCGTGCTCGACCTGGTCTACAACCCCGTCGGCGCCTTCCTGCCACCCCCGCAGGCCGAGCTGGAGGCGCGCTACAAGGACGAGCTGCACCGCGCCTTCGGCATCGACTTCGACCGGCTGCTCACCATCACCAACATGCCGATCAAGCGCTTCGCCGAGGCGTTGGCGCGCGCGGGCGAGCAGGCGGCGTACTTGGGCCTGCTCGTGAACCACTTCAACCCGACGACCATCGAGGGCCTCATGTGCCGCTCGCTCGTCAGCGTGGGCTGGGACGGCGCGCTCTACGACTGCGACTTCAACCAGATGCTCGAGCTGCCGCTGAGCGAGGGCCCGGCCACGATCTTCGACCTGGACGGGCTCGGCGAGCTGGCGGGGACGACCATCGCCACCGCCCAGCATTGCTACGGCTGCACGGCCGGCGCCGGGTCGAGCTGCGGCGGCTCGCTGCAGTGACGCTGGCGCGGGCTCAGCTCGCGCCAGCCTGCGCAGCGTCGATCGCGGCCAGCACCTCGGGAATGGTGGCCCGCACGCGGTAGGTGTCGGGCCGGTACACCCAGCGGATCACGCCGTCGCCGTCGAGGAGAAACGTCGCGGGCAGGAAGATGTCCGGGTTGCCGGCCGGCTTGCCGGTGACGGCGGGCGGCGGCGCGCCCCCGCGGTGGCGCAGCGAGACCGCGTCCATGAGCGAGCCCTCGGGATCGGACAGGAAGCGGATGTCGAGACCGACGCGCTCGCGCAGCCGCGCCGACGTCTCGGGCGGATCGACGCTCACCGCCACCACCTCGACGCCGCGGTCGAGAATCGCCTGGTAGTTGTCCCGGAGCTCACCGAGCTCCGCCACGCAGAAGGGTCACCAGTCGCCGCGGTAGAAGAGCAGCATCAGGTAGCGCCCGCGGCCGTCTTCGAGGCGGAAGGTACCGCCGTCGGACGTGGCGAGCGCAAAGGGCGGGAACGGGTCACCGACGTTCGGCCGGTCTTCGCGCGCCCCGTACATCGAGTAGCCGAACAGGTACCAGGCGCCGACGGCGAAGAACGCGATGCTGGCCAGCACGCCCGCGCCTCGGCCCAGCGACGGCCCGCGCACGAGCTGGCGAATCGACAGCACCAGGCCGGCACCCATCACCAGCAGAAAGGGCCACGGCACGCGCTGGAAGAGCGCCAGATTCATGGCCGCCGCGAAATAAGCGAGAAACCCACCGACTACGAGCAGCGGTCCGAGCCACGTCAGCACGGGCACACTCTATCAGGCCCGCTGCACCGCGACGAACGCGCCCGTCGTACTCTCCAACCGGTCGCTCAGGATACGCGTCAGGTTCAGGAACACGCGCGCCGCGATGCGCGGGTAGCGTCGCTCGATGCGAGCCAGGAACTTCTCGTCCACCGCGAGCACCTCCACGGGGGTCGCCGCCACCACGTCGGCACTGCGCTGGATGTGCCGCACCAGTCCCATCTCGCCGACCACGTCGCCGCGCGTCAGGTTCCGGATGTGGCGGCGGGCGCCGTTGCCGGACGCCCAGACCTCCACGTCGCCTTCGATGATGACGTACATCTCCTCGCCGACGTCGCCCTGGCGCACGACGTACTCGCCCGGGTCGTACTGCCGCACCTCGCCCATGAGTGCGACGACGCGCGCCTGCGACGGTCGCAGCCCGGCGAAGAGCGGGATCGTCTTCGTGGGCTCCTCGCCCAGCCGCACGCCCAGCAGATCCCAGAGGGTGATGATCTTGGTCGTCGCGAGCAGTGCCGGCAGCAGCCCCAGGTTCGCGACGAGCGCGATCAAGAGCGTGACCGACGACATGATGCCGAAGGTCTGGATGGGGATGAAACTCGACAGCGAAAAGGTCAGAAAGCCGAGGAGGAGCGCCGTGGTGGTGTAGAGCACCGGGGCTCCGACGGCGCGCAGCGTGCGCTCGATGGCAGCCGCCTGATCCGTCTCGCCGCGCAGCTCGCCGTTGAGACGCGCCATGTAGTGGATGGTCGAGTCGATGGCCAGGCCCAGGGCGATGGCGGCGATGAGGCTGGTGCCGAGGTTCAGATCGATGCCGCCCCAGCCGAGAATGCCGAAGAAGGCCAAGATGGGCAGCACGTTGGGCAGAATGGCGAGAAAGCCGATCCGCACCGACAGGAACATCAACGACATCACGACGAAGATGACGAGCAGCGCCAGGCCGAGGCTGCGGACCTGGCCGTCGATGAGATCGGTCGTCGTGTTGTTCAGCAGGACGAGGTTGCCCGTCAGCTCGACGTGCAGCTCCGCGGGCAGGCGCTGGGCGACGTAGTTGCGGATCCACTCGAGCGTGGAGTCCACGGCGGCCGAGCCCGAGAGCCGCGTGCGCACCATGATGCTGGTCTTCGAGAAGTCACGCGTCACCACGCCCTCGAAGGTCTCGGGACTGGTCTTCACGAGATCGAGCACGGGTTTCAGGTTCTTCGGCTCGTCCCAGAACGGCTTGGGCGGCTCGACCGGCACGAGGTTGCCCTCGTCGTCGACGACCAGGTCGCCGCCGGTGCCCTTGTTGAGGCCCGACTCCAGCAGCTCGAGATAGTCGACGAGCGAGATCGACGAGGTGACGCCCGGCAGTGTGTTGATGAAGGCCTGCAGGCGCTCGATCAGCTTCAGGTTCTCCCACCGCTCCAAGGCCCCGGCTTTGGGCGCTTCGATGACGACGTAGAAGGGATTCGACCCGACGATACGCTGGTTGATGACCTCGTTGTCCTGGCGCACCTGGGAGCTGGGGCTGAGGTACTCGAGGAAGTCCGAGTCCGCCTGGATGCGGAACACACCCGCGAGCGCCACGGCTCCGATCGTCACGCCGCCCAAGAGAATCCAGCGGCGCTTGCGTGACACCCAGTCGGCCACCCGGCCGAGCAACCCCTCGAGCGCCGGTTGCCCGTCGCGGGCCCGTCGCGCGGCCCGCTCGACCGGCATCAACGCCAGACAGGCGGGCAGGATCGTGAGGTTGCTCACCATCAGCGCGAGCACGCCGACGACGGCAAAGAACCCCAGCTCCCAGATGGCCGGAATGCGGTTCACCATGAGCGAGCCGAAGCCGATGGCGGTGGTGAGCGCCGAGATGGCCAGCGGTACCCACACCCGCTCGACGGCCCGGCGCGCCACGTCGGCGCGCTCGCCACCCTGCTCGCTCTCCTCGTAGTAGCGCGCCATCACGTGAATGGCGTAGGCGCTGCCCACGACGAGCAGGAGCGGCGGCAAGATGAAGGTACCGAGCGTGATCGACTTGCCGGTGAGCACGACGATGCCCAGCGTCCAGACGAGCGCCGCCCCGACTGAGGCCAGCGGCAGCACCACGCCCCGCTTGGTGCGGAACGACGCCCAGAAGGTGAGCACGATGAGCCCGAGGGCGATGGGCGTGAAGCGATAGAGGTCGCGCCGCATCAGCGCCGTCGCCGCCTGCGTGACGTGCCCGGCGCTCGTGTAGAAGAAGTGCTCCGGCCCGGCGTGGGCTGCGATCAGGCGCTCGATCTGGCCGTCGAGGTCGAGCGTCTCGTAGTCGGCCTGCGACATGCGCTCGAAGAAGACGTTGACGGCGGCGCCGCGGCCGTCCGGCGCCAGCAAGTTCTGACTGTAGAGCGGCACCGCGGCCAGCTTCTCGCGCAACGCCGCCACGTCCTCCGGATTCGGCGGGATGCGCGCCAGCAACTTGGGCGGCGTGAAGACGTCCGCCGCCACGTCCACCATGTTCGTGATGCTGAGCACCCGCTCGACGCCCTCGAGCTTGGCCAGCGCACGGGTCACGACGTCGATCTTCTCGAGCGTCCCGGTGGCGAAGACGTCCTCGGCGCGGATGCCGACGACGCCCACGTCGTCGCCGCCGAAGAGCCGGCGCGTCTCCTGGTAGTAGGCGACCCCCGGATCGTCGGGCGGGAGCATGCTCTCGACCGAGCTCTCGATGCGCAGGTGCATGGCATCGCGGCCGAGCAGCACGGTCAGCGCGAACGTGGTCACGACCACCGTGCGCGGATACCGAACCATCATCCCCCACAGCCAGCTCATGTGACCCAGCGGTATAGCGGACCAGCCGCGCCGAGCGTAGCGCCGCCCCATCGCGTAGAATCCGGCGCGGATGCCACCCGCCGTCTCCATTCTCCTCCCCGCCCGGGACGCCGCCCACACGCTGTCCGTCTGTCTGCGCAG
>Ga0299906_10001222_pt1 | contig 22151 bp, 20 predicted proteins | sample RVTome_14_FD_200259 | JGI IMG/M metagenome (GOLD analysis project Ga0299906, IMG submission 200259) | Soil microbial communities from uranium-contaminated site in the Upper Colorado River Basin, Wyoming, United States - RVT145D125 (version 2) ...
AGCGCTCGAGACCCGCTACGGCAGCGTGGCCGCCGTCAAGGACGTCTCGCTCGAGGTCGGCGGCGGCGAGATCGTCGGCGTGCTCGGCCCCAACGGCGCCGGCAAGACGACGACCCTGCTCACCCTCATCGGGCTCCTCAAGCCGGCGGCGGGGCGCATCCGCTTCCTCGGTCGCGACATGGCAGGCGTGGCGCCGGACCGGGCGGTGGCGGCGGGGATCGGTCTGGTGCCGGAGGGCCGATGGATCCTCGGCACGATGTCTGTCCGCGAGAATCTCTTGATGGGCGCCTATTCCCGTCGTGACGGCGACGGCGCCATCGCCCGCGAGATCGATCGGGTGTGCGAGATCTTCCCGGTGCTACGCGAGCGCGCCCGGCAGCGCGCCGGCACGCTCTCGGGCGGCGAGCAGCAGATGCTCGCCATCGCCCGCGCCCTCATGGCGCGGCCGAAGCTTCTCATGCTCGACGAGCCGACCTGGGGGCTCGCGCCGCTCGTCGTGGAAGAGATCATGCGCGTCATCAAGCAGCTCAACGGAGCCGGCACGACGGTCCTGCTCGTGGAGCAGAACGCCCGGCAGGCGCTGGCGGTGGTGCAGCGCTGCTACGTCCTCGAGGTGGGCCGGGTGGCCTTCAGCGGCACCCCCGCCCAGCTGCGGCAGCACCCGCTGCTGACCAAGGTCTACCTCGGCGCCGCGACCGCCCGCGGCGCGGTGTAGTAAGCTGCTGTCCGGCGCCCGATCATGTCACCCCGGAAGGATCCCCATGAGCGACCGCGCAACGGGAAAGCTGGAGGTCGGACTCAAGCACGTGGCGACGGTGAAGGTGACGGACGACATGACGCCCGCCCACCTGCGCGGCGAGCCGCTCCGCGTGCTCTCGACACCCGACATGATCCGCCTGATCGAGCGCACCGCGATCGAGGCGGTCCAGCCCTACCTGGCGGCCGGCCAGGCCACCGTGGGCACCCGCGTCGACGTCGCCCACCTGGCGGGGACGCTGGTGGGCATGACGGTCACCATCACCGTCGAGCTGACGGAGATCGACCGGCGGAAGCTGGCGTTCCGCGTGGAGGTGCGTGACGAGCTGGACGAGGCGGGCCGCGGCACCCACGAGCGGTTCATCGTCGACGCCGCCCAGCGCATGCCGCGGCTGCAGGAGAAGCTGAACCGCTGGAAGGCGGCCGGCGGCCACCCGGCATGACCGCCCTGGCCGAGCGCGTCGCGATCGTCACCGGCGCCGGCCACGGCATCGGCCACGCCACCGCGCTCGCGCTGGCGCGCGCCGGCGCGCATGTGGCCGCGGTCGACATCAACAAGGCCGCCGCCGAGCAGGCGGCGGGCGCCGTTGCCGGCCTCGGGCGTCGCAGCCTGGCGCTCGCGGCCGACGTCGGCGACCTCGCGAGCATCGACCAGATGGTCCGGGCCGTCACCGGCACGCTCGGCCCCATCGACGTCCTCGTGAACAACGCCGGCGTCACCCGCCGCGCCTACATCATGGACCTCACCGAGGCCGACTGGGACCGCATCATGCGGGTCAACGGCAAGGGCGTCTTCTTCTGCCTGCAGCGCGTGGCCCGCGAGATGATCCCCCGCCGGAGCGGGGTGATCGTCAACATCGCCTCCATCGCCGGCAAGGGCTACGCGGGGGCCTCCAACGCCATCTACGCCGGGAGCAAGGGGGCGGTGATCGGCATGACCCGGCTGGCCGCGCTCCAGCTCGCCCGCCACAACATCAACGTGAACGCGATCTGCCCGGGCACGACGGTGACCGCGCTGTCGAACGAGAATCTGAAGAACCGCGCCCGCGAGGAAGGCGTTGCCGTGGAGGAGATGGAGCGCCGCCGCAACGCCGCCATCCCGCTCGGCCGTCCCAACGACCCCGAGGACGTGGCCGCCCTCGCGGTCTTTCTCGCCTCCCCCGGCGCCCGCAACATCACCGGCCAGGCCTTCAACGTCGACGGCGGGGTGATCCTCGACTGAGGACGGCGGCGGGCGGGTGCGGCCCGCCCGCCGCGCGAATCTCCCCTACTTCTTCCAGTAGTGCGCCACCACCATCTCGATCGGCGGGCGGATGCGCTGCGCGTGCGGCACGACCCGGGCGGCGAAATCCTTCTGCGACTTGAGGACCTTGGCGAAGAACGGGTTCTTCCTGGACTCGATCTCGTAGACCTTGTCGATGGCCTCCACCTGGGCCTTGAGCACGTCGGGCGGCGTCGTCCTGATCTGCACGCCGTGCTTCTTCTCGAACTCCTCGGCCGCCTTGCCGTCGAGGTCCACGCTGTACGCCGTCATGCGGATGATCTCGGCGTTGCTGGCCGCCTTGACGATGGCCTGGAGGTCCTTGGGGAGCTCGTCCCACTTCTTCCGGTTGATCAGCACCTCCTGGTAGGAGGCGGGCTGGCGCAGATCGGGCATGTAGTAGTTCTTGGTGACGTTCTGGAATCCCATGAGGATGTCGTGGCTGGGGATCGCCCACTCGGCGCCGTCCACGGCCCCGCGCTCGAGTGCCGGGATGACCTCGCCGCCGGCCAGGGTCACCACCGAGATGCCCATCGTCTTCATCATCTCCATGCCGAGGCCGGAGGTGCGGAACTTCATCTTGCGCAGGTCGTCGAGGTTGGTGAACGATTTCTTGAACCAGCCCAGCGGCTCCCAGTACGGCAGGCTGGTGGTGAAGGCGGGGACGATCACGTTCATCTTCAGTTCTTTCTGGAGCATCTCGTTGTACAGCTCCAGCCCGCCCCCGGCGTAGAGCCAGGATAGGTACTCCTCGCGGTCCATCCCGAACGGTCCGCCGGGGCCCGGCGCGAACAGGCCGGCGGCGGTGTTCTTGCCGGCCCAGTAGCCCGGCCAGGCGTGAGAGGCGTCGATGAGGTTGCGGTTGACGGCGTCCAGCACCTCGAACGAGCCGACCACCGTGCCGGCGGCCATCATGTCCCACTTGAGCCGGCCGTCCGACATCTCCTCGATGGACTTGGCCAGCTCCACCGCCGAGATGTGCAGCAGGTTGGAGGCCGGCCACGCGCTCTGCACCTTCCAGACGAACCGCTGCTGGGCGCTCGCCGCGCCCGGCCCGTGCCAGAGGACGGCGGCGAGGATCAGGACGGGCAACGCGAAGGCGATCCAGGTGACGAGGACTGTCCGGGTGGGTTTCATGAGGTCCTCCCTTGCTCGGGAAAGTGGGTCAGGAGAGGCGTGCCGCGCTGCCCGAATACACCGGGTCCATGGCGGAGTCAAGCCCGCCTCGGGGCCCGCCCTCAGGGGCCGTAGAGCCAGCGGGGAAACCACAAGGCGATCCCGGGGAAGACCATCAGCAGCAGGAGGCCGATCACCTGGAGCACCATGAACTCCGCCATCCCCCAGTAGATGTCGGTGAGCTTCCAGTCCGGCGCCACCGCCTTCAGGTAGTAGGCGGCCATCGCGACGGGTGGGGAGAGGAACGCGGTCTGGAGGTTCACGGCGATGAGGGTGGCGAACCACAGCAGGTCGAAGTTCAGGGTCATGATCGAGGGCTGCAGCAGCGGCACGAACACGAAGACGATCGCCGGCCACTCGAACGGCCAGCCCAGCAGGAAGATGAGGAACATGATGACCAGCAGCGTGCCCATGGGCGGCAGCGGCAGCCCGACGAGCGTCTCTGTGAGCAGCGTGGCCGAGCCCAGGCGGGTGAAGACGGCGCCGAAGATGTTGGAGGCGACGGCCAGGAAGAACACCATGCTCGACTGCAGGGCGGTCTGGATCACCGCCTCCTTGAGCCGCGCCCACGACAGCGTCCGGTAGGCGACGGTCATGACGAGCGTGCCCACCACGCCCACCCCGGCCGCCTCGGTCGGCGTCGCCAGGCCGGCCAGGATCGGCCCCAGCGTCACCACCGTCAGGACGATGTGGGGCAGCATGCCGAGCGCCAGCTGGGCCGCGAGCGCCCGGAAGGAGCCGGCGCGCTCGTCGCGCGGCAGCGGCGGCCCCAGGCGCGGATCGATCAGGGAGCGGACGAGCGTCCAGGCGATGAAGATTCCCGCGAGCAGGAAGCCCGGACCGAACGCCGCCGCGTACAGCTCGGGGACCGAGACCCCCATCACCGGCCCCATCACGACGAGCATCACGCTCGGCGGGATCAGGATGCCGAGGCTGCCGCCGGCGGTGATGGCCCCGGCCGAGAGCCGCGGGCTGTAGCCCGCCCTCACCATGGTCGGCACCGCCATGATGCCGACGACCGCCACCGTCGCGCCCACCGTTCCGGAGGCGATGCCGAAGACGGTGGCGGTGAGGAGCACCGCGACGTAGAGCGAGCCGGGTACCGGCCCCAGCAGCAGCCGGAAGGCCCGGAACAGCCGCTCCATGAGCCCGCCCTCCTCGAGCAGGTAGCCCATGAAGATGAACAGGGGCACCGCGGCCAGAACCTCCTCCTTCATGAGGCCGATCGTCTGCAGCACGGTCAGGTAGAAGACCATGTCGCCGAGCGCGAAGTAGCCGAACGCCAGGGACAGGAAGATCAGCGTGAAGGCCACCGGGAACCCGGCGAAGATGGCGAAGAGGAAGACTGCGAGCAGGACGAAGCCGGCGATCTCCGGGCTCAGCGGCGGGCTCCCCGGATCACCCGCGCGCACTTGATCAGCTCGGAGAGGCCCTGGAGCACCAGGAGGGCCGCGGTCAGCGGGATGACCGCCTTGAGCGGGTAGAGCGGCCAGCCCCCGCCGCGCTCTCGGATCTCCCAGGACTGCCACGCCTCCACCGTCCCCGCGTAGAGGACGAACATCATGCCGGGGAAGAAGAAGAGCACGTAGGACACCGCGTCGATGGTGGCCCGGGTCCCGGCCGACCATCGCTCGTAGAACACGTCGGTCCGGATGTGCCCGCCCTTGAGCAGGGTGTAGGACCCCGCGAGCATGAACTGGGCGCCGTACAGCATGTACGTCAGGCCGGAGGCCCACCGGGTCGGCGCGTTGAACGCGTAGCGGGCGGTCACCTCGTACGCGACGGCGAAGGTCATGGGCACGATGAGCCAGCCGGCGGCCCAGCCCGCGACGGTGCTCAGGCCGTCGATCGCCGCGACCATCCGGTCCAGGAGGCCGCGCCGGGGCGCCGCCGGCGAGCCGGGGGCGTCGCTCACGCGGCGATCGGGCGGGCGCGCAGCGTCCAGCGGCCTCGATTCAGCGGCCGTAGAGCAGGTTCGGGAGCCACAGCGCGATCTGCGGGAAGAAGAAGACCAGGGCCAACCCGATCATCTGCAGGATCATGAAGTCGACCATCCCCCGGTAGATGTCGCTCAGCTCCCACTGGGGCGCCACCGCCTTCAGATAGTAGGCGGCCATCGCCACCGGCGGCGACAGGAAGGCGGTCTGGAGGTTCACCGCCACCAGCGTGCTGAACCACAGCAGGTCGAACTTGAGCCCCTGCACGACGGGGATGAAGATGGGCAGGAAGATGAAGATGATGGCCGGCCACTCCAGCGGCCAGCCCAGCAGGAAGATGACGGCCATCAGCAGCGCCAGCATGACCAGCGGAGGCACCGGCAGGGCGATCAGCGTGTTGGCCAGCATGCTGCTGGTGCCCAGCCGCGTGAACACCGCGCCGTAGATGTTGGAGGCCACCGCCAGGAAGAGGACGAGGCTCGAGGTCTGCAGCGTCTTGAGGGTGGCCTCGCGCATGGTCGCGTAGTTCAGGCGCCCGTAGAAGAAGGTCAGCAGGCTGGCCCCGAGGGCGCCCATCGCGGCCGCCTCGGTCGGGGTGGCCATGCCCGCGATGATGCTGCCCAGCGCGGCGAAGATGATGACCGCGAGGGGAACGACGCCCCGGAAGAACTCGTTCACGATCTGGCCGTACGACGTGGCCCGCTCCTCCATCGGCAGCGGCGGGCCCAGGAGCGGGTTGCGGAAGCTCCGGATCATCGTGTAGCCGATGTAGAGGCTGGCCAGCAGCACGCCGGGCACGATCGCCGCGGCGAAGAGCTGCACGATGGACACGCCGACGATCGGGCCCATGACGACCAGCATGACGCTCGGCGGGATCAGGATGCCGAGGGTGCCGCCGGCGGCGATCGAGCCCGCCGAGAGCTTCGGATCGTAGCCGGCCCGGATCATGGCGGGCGCGGCCATCAGCCCCATGACCGTGACCGAGGCGCCGATGATCCCGGTGGCCGTGGCGAAGATGGTGGCGGTGAAGAGGACGCCCAGGTAGAGCGCGCCGCGCACCGGGGCCAGGATGAGCCGGAAGGCGTTGAACAGCCGCTCCATGAGCCCGGCTTGCTCGAGGACGTGCCCCATGAAGATGAAGAGCGGCACGGCGGCCAGCGTCTCCTCCTTCATCATCCCGATGGTCTGGAACACCATGAGGTAGAACACCGTCTCGCCGAAGCCGATGTAGCCGAACACGATGCTGAGGATGATGAGCGTGAAAGCGATCGGGAAGCCGACGAAGATCCCGGTCAGCAGCGCGCCCAGCAGGACGAGGCCGAGATACTCCGGGCTCATAGCGTGCGGCCCCGCAGCGCCAGGTGGCTGCTCTTGATGAACTCGGACACGCCCTGCACGAGGATGAGCAGCGCCGCCACGGGCATCGACATCTTGAGGGGCCAGATGTAGGGCCGCCAGGGGCTGGCGTCCGAGCGCTCGCCGATCGACAGGGAGTGCAGCCCCTCCTGCCCGCTCATGTAGAAGAAGAAGATCATCCCGGGAAAAAACAAGAGCAGGTACAGCGTCGCATCCACGATCCCCTGGGTCCGCGGCGACCAGTTCTGGTAGAAGATGTCGGTGCGGATGTGGCCGCCCTTGAGGAGCGTGTAGGCGGCGCCAAGCATGAAGTGGCTGCCGTAGACCATGTAGCTGGTGTCGTAGGCCCAGATGGTGGGCGCGTTGAACAGGTAGCGCGCGAACACCTCCCAGGAGAGCGCCACCATCAGCGGGATGATCATCCAGGCGAACACTCTGCCCGACCACTCGGAGATCCCGTCGATCGCTCGTACGAGCGTGAGCAGTGCCCTCGGCGGTCCATCCGCCCTCGGATCGCTACGAGCAGAGATCGCCACCGCGTGACCCTCCCTGGATGCGTGAATGGCTGCGCGAGCGCGGTCCGGGGCCGGCGCGGCGCCGGCCCCGGACCCGGGAGACGGCTACTTCAGCCAGATCTTCTCTTTCCAGTAGTGCTCGCCGATGAAGTTGTAGGGCGGCCAGTACGACAGCCGATAGGGAACGATCAGCCCGGCGTACTTCTGCTGGGAGTCCAGCACCTTCTTGTAGAACGGATCCTTGGCACCGTAGCCGCCCTGGATCTCGTCGAACACCTTGAGGAAGCGGTTGTTGAGCTCGTCGGTCGTCTTGATGATCTTGATGCCCTGGGCGATCAGCTCCGCGCACGCCTTCGCCGTCTTCTCCTGGAACCGCACGAAGTGCATCCAGTAGGCGGCCTGGGCGGCGGTCTTGATGACCTCCTTCAGGTCGGCCGGCAGCGCGTCGTACTTCGCCTTGTTCATGATGAACTCGCCGACCGTCACCGGCTCGTGCATCCCCGGCACGTAGTGGAACTTGGCGACCTTGTCGAGGCCGAGGATCTTGTCGTCGTAGCAGTTGATCCACTCGGCGCCGTCGATGACGCCCCGCTCCAGGGCGGGGACGATCTCACCGCCGGGGATGGTCACGGCGCTGATGCCGAGCTTGCCGTAGGTCTCGGCGCCGATGCCGTAGATGCGGTACTTCATGCCCTTGATGTCGTCGAACTTGCGGATCTCCTTCTTGAACCACCCCATCGCCTGCGGGCCCTCGGGGTGCACCTGGATGCTCACGACGTTCATCTTCAGGTGCTTCTGGTACGCCTCCTGGAGGAGCTCGTGGCCGCCCCCTTCCCAGTACCAGCCGAAGTAGTCGATGAAGTCCATGCCGAACAGGGGGCCGTGGGTCAGCGGGATGAAGGCCTGCAGCTTGCCGATGATGTAGCCGGGGGTGGTGTGGCCGGCGTCCAGCACGCCGCGGTTCACGGCGTCCTGGATCTCGAAGGCGGGCACGACGGCGCCCGCCGGCAGCAGATCCATCTTGAGGCGTCCGCCGGAGGTCTTGTCGATCATCTCCACCAGCAGCTTGGCGGCGTCCTGCACGATGGAGGTCGGCGGCCACGCGCTCTGCACCTTCCAGCGGATCGGGGCCTGGGCGGTGGCCGGGGTGGGCGCGAAGTACGAGCCCACCAGGAAGGCACTGAGGGCGACGACGAGGGTGACGACGATCGCGATCCTCAAGGGAATCAACCTGCGCATATGCATCCCTCCTGGGGAGACGGCCTGTTGAGGCGTTCGCGGCTTCCGATCAAAGTGGCGAGAGAATAGACAGCTTGCTCCACGCTGTCAATGATCCTTCGCGCATGCTGTCATGACGCTCTGCGCAACCTGTCACATCGCACCACCGGGGGCAGGGCGTCGAGCGGATCGCGGGAGGGGGAGCCGGTCCCTCCCCCTCCGCTTCATCCGGGCTACTTCGCGTTCACCTGGACTACTTCGCCTCGACGCGGCCGATCCGCTTGATGACCTCGGCCAGGCGGACGGCGTCGGCATCCCACCACTTGCGGAACTCGTCGGCATCCTGGTAGGCGAGCGGGCTCTGGATCTTCTCGAGGGCGCTCTTGAAGGCCGGGTCGTCCACCGCCTGCTTGACCGCCTCGCGGAGCGCCTTCATGGCGGGGGCGGGCGTCGCGTGCGGCGCGAAGAGCCCGATCCAGAGGTAGTACTCGACGTCGTAGCCCAGCTCCTTGAGCGTGGGCGCGTCGAAGTGGGGGTGCCGGGCGGCGGAGGTGACGGCCAGCGCCCGGAACTTGCCGGACTTCACGTGGGGCGCGGCGGGCCCCGTGGTCGAGCACCAGAGATCGGCGTGGCCGCCCAGCACCGCGGTGGTGGCGGGGCCGCCGCCGGTGGTCGGCAGGTGGCGCATCTTCAGGCCGCCGGCCGCCTGCAGGATCATCTCCATCGGCACGTGCGAGGCGCCGTAGATGCCGGAGGACGAGAAGGTGATCTCGCCCGGCCGCTTCCGGGCGTCGGCGAGCAGCTCCTTCATGGTCTTCCACGGCCGCTCGGCGTTGACCACGACGACGCACGGATCGGCGTTGATCCGGGCGAGCGGCGCGAACTGCCCGCGGGTGAACGTCGGGTTGCGCCCGAACAGCTTGTCCACTTCCGGGATCATCGAGATGGCGGGGACCGTGATGGAGATCGTGTAGCCGTCCGGCTTGGCCACCGCCACCGACTGCATCCCCACCGCCCCCGACGCGCCGGGCTTGTTGGTGATGACGACGGGCTGCTTGAGGACCTTCTCGAGCGCGGCGGCCAGCGGGCGGCCCGAGAGATCCGCCTGGCCGCCCGGCGGGAACGGGTTGACGATCGTGATCGGGCGGCTCGGGAACGGCTCCTGGGCGGCGGCGAAGCCGGGGACCATCACGAGCAGGGCCAGGACGACGGTGGCGAGCGATCGCATCATGGCTTCCCTCCACGACCGGGGTCGCGCGACGACGACCCGTCCCGCGCTTGGGCCCTACCCGATACTCCGGGGGTCAGCCGGAGTCAAGCGCGAACTTCGCGCCAGCCGGCGCGCTGCGCCAGCGGCAGGTGCTTGAACGCCACGGCCAGGCCGCTCACGACGGCCGCGGCGCCCAGCGCGTTCAGCGCGCCGAAGCCCCACAGCCCGAGCACCAGGCCGCCGAGCGCGCTGCCGAGGGCCCCCATGAGCCCCATGATCAGGTCGGCCATGCCCTGGATCGACGTGCGCTCGCTCGGTGACAGCGCGTCGGTGAGCAGCGCGCTGCCGGCCACGAAGGCCAGGTTCCAGCCCACCCCGTTGAGGAACAGCCCCACCATCACCAGGCCGCTGTCGCGGCTCGGCACGAGGCCGGCGACCGCCAGCGCGGCCAGGAGCACGAACGCGCCGAGCGCGATGACCGCGCCCCGGCCGAAGCGGTCGGCGAGCCAGCCGGACAGCGGCGAGGCCACGTACATACCGCCAAGGTGCATCGCCACCGCCAGGCCGATGGTCCCCACCTGGTGCCCGTGGTCGTGCAGGTACACCGGCGAGGTGGACGTCGTGCCGATCATCACGAGCTGGCTCGTCATCAGCGTGCCGAAGGCGATCCGCACGCGCGGGTCCCTCGCGATCGCGCCGAGCGGCCGGGCGCGCTCGACCGGCGCCCCGGCGGCGGGCGCCTCGAGCCGGCGGGCGATCGCCAGCGGGTCGGGCCGCAGCAGGAGCTGCACGAGGATCGCCGCCAGCCCGTAGCCGGCCACGCTGATCAGGAAGGCGCTGCCGACCGGCGACAGCCCCAGCAGCGCGCCCAGCGACACCGCCGGCGTCATCAGATTGGGCCCGAGGATCGAGCCGACGGTCGAGCCCCACACGATGAGCCCCATCGCGCGGCCGCGGCGGGCGGCGGGCGTGATGTCGGCCGCCGCGTAGCGGGCCAGGAGGTTCGACGTGTTGGAGATCCCGAACAGCGTCATGCCGACGAGGAACAGCACGAAGTTGGCGGCGAGGACGCCCGCCATTCCGAGCAGGGCGCCGACGACGGCGAGGCCGTAGCCCATCGCGAGCCCCGGCCGGCGCCCGAACCGCCCCATGAGGCGCGACAGCGGCCAGCTCGCCAGCGCCGCCCCCAGCGCGCCGAGGCCGACCGGCACGCCCGACCACGCGTTGGTGCCGGTGATGGCGGCGGCCATGATGCCGCCCACGGCCATGCCGATCGAGTGGCCGGTGCTGCCGCAGGCCTGGGCGGCGAACAGCGTGGCGAGCAGGACACCGCGCCGCGGCACCGTGGCCGCGGCGGGCGGGGACGGGGTCACCCGGCTATGGCCTCATCCGGTGCGTCGAGGGTCCCGGCCGCCGCAGGGGCGCCGCCAGGTTGGCGAAGTCGCAGAGCAGCGGGCGCGTCTCGCGCGGGTCGATGATCTCCTCGATCCAGAACGTCTCCGCCGAGCGGAACGGCGAGCGCAGCTTCGTCAGGCGCTCCTCGATCTCGGCCATCTTCTCCCGGGGATCCGGAGCCGCGTCGATCTCGGCGCGATAGGCCGCCTCGATGCCGCCCTCCAGCGGCAGCGAGCCCCAGCGGCCCGACGGCCACGCGTAGCGCGTGCAGTACTGGCTGCCGTTGCGGTGGGCGGCGCCGGCGACGCCGAAGACGTTGCGGATGATCACCGCGCACCACGGCACGCTCGTCTGCCAGATGGCCGACATCGCCCGCACGCCCTGCTTGATGGTGCCGGTCTTCTCGGCGTCGAGCCCGATGAGGAACCCCGGGCAGTCGACGAGATAGACGATCGGCAGGTGGAAGGTCTGGGCGAGATCGACGAAGCGCTCGACCTTCTGGCAGGTGTCGGCCGTCCAGGCCCCACCGTAGAAGAACGGATCGCTCGCCATGAGCGCCACCGGCCAGCCGTCCAGGCGGGCGAAGCCGGTGAGCACGGCGCGGCCGTAGAGTGCGGTGAACTCGAAGAACGAGCCGCGGTCGACCACGGCCTCGACGATCGCCCGCATCTTGTACGGCTTGCGCACGTCGCGCGGGATCGCGCCGAACAGCCACGGCTCCCGGCGCTGGGGGTCGTCCGCCTGGGGGCCGCGCGGCGGCAGGTCGTCGATCGAGGACGGCAGGTAGGACAGGAAGCGGCGCGCGCAGGCGAACGCCTCCTCCTCGCTGTCCACGGCCGTGTCGACGGCGCCGGCCCGGAGCTGGATCTGCCAGCCCCCCAGCTCGTTCTTGGTGAGCTTCTGCCCGAGCCGCTCGACGACCGGCGGGCCGGCGACGAACAGCGCCGACCGGTCCTTGATCATCACCGAGTAGTGGGAGGCGGCCAGGTGCGCGGCGCCGAGCCCGGCCACCGAGCCGAGGCCGAGCGCCACGCGCGGGATCACGCCCAGGTTGGTCACGACCCACTCCCAGCCGTCCACGGCGGGGACGTTGGCGCGGCCGGTCGTCTCGATGGTCTTGACCGAGCCGCCGCCGCCGGAGCCTTCCACCAGGCGGATCAGCGGCAGGCGGAGGTCGTGGGCCATCCGCTCGCACATGTTGTGCTTGCCCTTGATGGCCGCGTCGGCCGAGCCGCCCCGCACCGTGAAGTCGTCGCCGCCGAGGACGACCGGCCGGCCGTCGAGCTTCGCCCGGCCGAAGACGAAGTTGGACGGCGTGAGGTCGACCAGGTCGTTGTTCGCGTCGTAGGTGGCGCGGCCGGCGATCTTGCCCAGCTCGTGGAAGCTGCCGGGATCGGCCAGCCGGTCGATCCGCTCGCGGATGGTGAGCCGCCCGCCGTCGTGCTGCCGCTTGACCCGCTCCGGCCCGCCGAGCTGCTCGGCGAACGCCTCCCGCCGGCGCAGCTCGTCCATCTCCTTTTGCCAGTCCATCGCGGCCTCGACTCTACCATCGGATACCCTGGCCACGCGCACTCAAGTGCGACGCGATCGTGCGTATCTGGCGGGGGGTTCCCGCGACGACCGAGCCGACGCTCAGCTCGGGCATCACGAGGAACCGCTCGGGCTCCGGACGGTCAGGCGATCTCGCCCGTCCACAGCGCTCCGAGGAAGTCCGGCAGGGGCAGGATGTCGATGCGTCCGACGCGGCGGGGCCGGGGCTCGAGGCACACGAACACGTACCGCTTGAGCCGCTCTTCTTCGGCGAGCGCCCGCAACCCCTTCATGTCTCCGGCGGAAACGTTGGCCGTGGCCTTGATCTCCACCGCCGTGTGGTCGCCGATCACGAAGTCGACCTCGAAGCCGGAAGTCGACCGCCAGTACGCCAGCGCGTCGCCGGACCGATAGTCGCGATAGCTGACGAGTTCATGGAGGAGATAGGTCTCGAGCGCCTCGCCCCATTCGGGCGTCCCCACCCGAAAGGGCCGCCCTTGGAGCGTCCCCAACACCCCGACATCGAAGAAGTAGTACTTGGAGGAGACGAGCGGCTTGCGCTTCTTCGACTGACGCCACGCTGGCAGTTCGTGCACCACCAGCGTGTCGCGCAGGATCTCGAAGTACTCGTACACGGTGGTCCGCGCGACCTGCGCGTCGCTCGCGACGTTCGTGAAGTTGACGATGGTGGCGTTGGCGAACGCCGCCACCCGCAGGAGCCGGCTGAAGGCGGGGACGTTGCGCGTCGCGCCTTCGGCGACGACCTCCTCCTGGAGGTATGTCCCAGCGTAGGCCTCGAGGTCGGCGGGCGGGTCATCGGAGAAGTAGATCGAGGGCAAGAGTCCGCGCGACACGGCGCGGGCGAGATCGAAGGCGGCGCCGAGTTCCCGGGCCGTCAGCGGGTGCAGGAACTTCGTCCGCGCCCGCCCGCCGAGGAGATTCACCCCGCCCCGGCGGAGTTTCCGGGCGCTCGAGCCCGTCAGGAGAAACCGCACGCCGCGCGCCTCGATCAGGCGATGGACCTCGTTGAGGAGCTCCGGGAGGCGCTGGATCTCATCGATGACCACGACCCGGTCGCTCGGCCTCAGTTCCTGGGCGATGCGCCCGGGATCGCGGCTCAGCGCCAGGTACGTCGCCGAATCCAGGAGGTCGTAGAGCCTCGCGTCCGGCAGGGCGTGGTGGACCAGCGATGTCTTGCCGGTCTGGCGCGGCCCGAGCAGAAAGTGCGACTTCCGCGACAGCAGCGCCGGCAGGTCGACCAGACGCTCGACGAATGGGGCCGGCACCGCTGTCGCCATCGCCGTCAATCAAGATGCCAAATGACGACACGATCGTCAAGCCGGAGCGAAGCCTCCTCCTCCTCTCCTGAGCCCCTCCGGCGGGAGGTCGTCCCGGCTCATGGAGCGAACTTCCGGAGTCGATCCATCTCTCGTGGCTCACAAGAGAGCGGCGAACAGACGCTGGAACGCCACGCGCTTCGCCTCGATGGCGTCCCGGATCATTTGCAGCGCCGAGTCCTCGTCGCCCCGGTCGAGAGCGCTCAGAGCCTCGCGGTCCAGAGCGCGGGCCGCCTCGAGGGCGTCCCGGATTTCGGCAGACTCCTGGGAGTCGATCCTGCCGCCACCCTCCAGGCGAACCACCTCGCGCTCGGCCTCGTCCAGCTTGCGGAGGGCCGTGCGGACGTCCCTCCTGGCAGCCCGCAGCCGCGGGAACGGGGAGTCAAGTTCCTCCGCGGCCTCCACCTCCTCGCGAATAGCCCTGCTCAGAGCCTCGACGGAGCTCTCGTCATTGCGCACCACTCGTCCCCAGCCGCAGCCCGTAGGGTTCGGATCGGGCATGCCGTACATCGAGCCGTGGAAGTGCGTTCCGACGGCGGGTGGCTGGCAGCCCGCTTCGGCCGGCGAGATCACGCCCTGAGCCTCGTTGACCTCGTTGTCGGCGATGGCGACGGCCGCCGGGGCCTCGCCGGAGGAGGCTCGAAGCCGGTCCCCGACGAAGGGGCCTTCGATCAGGAACCAGCTGAACGTCCTTCCGGCGAGCGCCGCCGCGGGAAGCGATGCCGAAAGCATCAGCCCGAAGAGTGCGGAGACCATCACGCGATTCCGAACCCGGGCTCGTGCAGTCGGCATGACGATTCTCCTTTCGCGGGCCGCCGGCCTCGCCCCTGTTCCTCGCGATGCGCTGAAGCACCCGGCCACCGGAGGCGGGATCGAACGCCTATTTCGGGGCGACAATCCCCAGGAACGTGACAGCCGCCCGACCTGCGCTGAGGCTCCCAATTCCCTCCCCCCGGTGACCCGGATGATCCGGACATCCCGGTCGAGGGCCCTCTCGACCGACGGACTTCTTGCCGACTGTCTTGTGGCCGCGCCGCTGCCTGCGCGGCCACCGCTCCAGGGCAGGGTTCGGCGCTGTCAGTCCGCTCTCATTACGCTGACGACGCCGTTGTACGTCCCCATATAGTCCCCTGAGCCTTCCGTCGTCTGCGCCGATCCGTGCCCGAGGAGTTTGCTATCTTCCTCATCGTCATCATCGGATTGCGCGGACCATTGGGCCACCAGCGCTTCGAACATCCGCGCCTTCTTGGCCGCCATCCGCAACTCGATCCGTCTCCTTCTGGCCGCTGCTAGCGGGCCCAAACCGGCCAGGCCATCGACGGTGCACTCGCAGATGACCGTCTCGTGGAGCGTGATAATGTGGCCGTCCGCGTCGCGCGTCGCCATCCCACGCCCGATGAAAAACCCCGTGAGCGAACCGCTGAACGTCCCGATATCCTCGAATTCGACCACGTGCGTGTCCAGCGATCTGATAATCGACCTCTCCCCTTGGATTTCTCCGGTCACCAGCACCATCTGTACGGGGGGCTCCGCCTGGACCACCCCGCTCGCGAGAAGCAGCATGCCGAGCACCAGTGCGAGTTGCAGCTGGACGGTCTTCCTCATGGCATTCCTCCTCGTTCCTTGTCAGTGACGCACCACGATCGGGCTCGACGGTGATCGCCCATTCGTGGGAAGTCCTGTAGCATAGGCCGACGTGCCGAGTCGTGATGCCATGGTGACGTTTCTGTAACGTTCGGCATGGGAGAGCCGGCATGAAGAGGGCAGGGCGGAGGCAGCCGGTCTTGCTCGATGAGCGCACGGGGCTTCGGCCCAAGGATCTTGAGGTGCTGCGCCTGATCGCCCACCCCGGGCCTAGTTGGGACATTCTTGGCATCATCATCGACAGCTCTCCAAGACTAGGCGTCCCAGATGCCGATCTCGACGAGACGATCGCCAGGGAACTCCAAGAAGTGCTCGACCCAGAGGAGGCTCACGACCAGGCTGTTCCCCAGTCGGCCCGTCCTCCTCCCTTCCCCTATATACGGTGGGACGTGCAGAGTTGGATGTGGGGCGGTGTCGGAGGGCGGACGAGACAGCGGACGATCTACTCGAGCGCCTCGACCTTGGACGCGATCATCAGGAAGAGGCATCCGCCCTCGGTGTGCGTCACCCCGTGCTCGGTACCAGCGGGCGCCCGGTAGTAGTCGCCGGGCTGGAGCACGTAGCCGGTGACGTGGGCGTCGCCCTCCAGCATGTAGAACTGCTCCGGCGTCACGTGCCGGTGCTCCGGAAGCCTCGCCCCGGGCGCCATTCGGAGGAGCCGCGTCACCGTTCCGCGCGCCGGGTGCACGAAGACGGTCTTCCACTTCACGCCGGAGCTGCTGGCCGCCCTCCAGGTACCCTCGCTTGCGCGGACGAAGACCAACTCAGGCTGGGGTCGCAGTGGGGACGATTCGTCGAGGAGCTCATCCGGGTCCGATCCATGCACGAGAAAGACGCAGCCGCGCTGGCTGGAGATGGCGGTGTGGATGGTGCCGCCGGGCGCGGCGCAGAAGTCGCCGGCGCGCAGGAACTCGCCCGCCACCGTGAGATCGCCCTCCAGGAGGTACAACTCCTCGGGGTCGGCGCGCCGGTCGCTCCGGTGGCTGGCGCCGGGTTCCATGCGCCCGAGTGCCGTGACACGCTGAGACGCGGGATCGCGGAAGAGACGTCGGACCGTCATCCCGGAACCCACGGCTTCCCACGGCCCGTCCGTGGAGCGCACGACCGTCCAGTCGGCGCGGAGGCGGGCGAAGAGCCGGCCGCGCACCTCCGGGGCCACCCGCTCCTGCGGCGCCGCGTGGCCGAGCAGTCTCGTGGCCGCGACGAATGTCCGGACCTCTGCCCGGCAGCTGAGGCATCCTTCTGCCAGGTGCGCTTCGTACGCGGCCGCCTGGTCCGGATCCAGAGCTCCCAGGGCGTAGAGCGCCGCCAGCTCCAGCGCTTCGTCCGACGGCTCGGGATGCCTCACGTCTCTCCCTCGAGCGAGAGCGGGCGCAGAAGGTCGCGGAGCTGCGTCATGGCGGCCCGGATGCGGCTCTTGACCGTGCCGAGAGGCTCTCCGAGCTTGGCGGCGATCTCGGAGTGGCTCAATCCCGCATAGTATGCGATCTCGATGACCCTGCGCTGCTCCGGCGTCAGGGCGAGGAGCGCCGTCTGGACCCCTCGCCTGAGCTCGGTGGCGACACTCGCCTCCTCGGGATCTGCCGTGAGGGCGCGAAGCGTCTCGATGCTGTCCAGGTTCTGCTCGCGCTTTCGCTGCTGGGCGTCGGCGCGACGGCGGTCGATCGCCCGGCTCCGGGTCAGGGTCAGGAGCCATGCCGACGGCGCACCGCGGGCCGGATCATAGTGTCCGGCCTGCCGATGAACCTGGGTGTAGACATCGAGGGTGACCTCCTCCGCCGCCGGCCGGTCCTTCAAGATCTGCAGCGCGAGGCTGTACACGGAGGCGCTCGTCTGATCGTAGAAGGCCCCCAGCGCCTCCTGATCACCCCGGGCGATGCTCCCGACGAACGCCGCCAGGTGCTTCTCCCGCACCCGGATGCCGTTCCGCTGGTCGGTGGACTCACCCACTCGCTCGACCTCCCGGGGACTTACACTCGGGCTGGGCCCAATTGGAGCAAGAAAATCCTCGGGTGTCCGGCGCATCTCAGCACCATCGGTCGGGGGGTCAGGCACCCTCCAATAGGTACTACGAAGGACGAGCATCCGTTGGATTGCGCCCGGACGACCTGGCAAGGATTTCGCCAGGCGCCGGGGCCACTTACCGAGGCCGCTCCACCGCGGCCTTGACGCTCTCCTCCCGGATCAGCGCCAGCACCTCGCGCTTCAGCTCGTTGAAGAAGGGCGAGGTCGTGACCTCCAGCGCGCGCGGCCGCGGCAGCTCCACGGCCAGGCGCTTCTTGATCCGGCCCGGCCGGGCGGTCATCACGCAGACGCTGTCGGCCAGCAACAGGGCCTCCTCGATGTCGTGGGTGACGAACAGCACGGTCTGCTGGTGGCGCTCCCACACCGAGAGCAGCAGCTCCTGCATCACCGAGCGCGTCTGGGCGTCGAGGCTGCCGAACGGCTCGTCCATGAGCAGCACGTCCGGCTCCATGACCAGCACCCGCGCGATGCCCACGCGCTGCTTCATCCCGCCCGACAGCTCGGCCGGGTAGTGCGACTCGAAGCCGCGCAACCCCACCTGCTCGATGATCCCCTCGACCCGCGCCCGGTAAGCGGCCGGCGCCAGGCCGCGCGTCTTGAGACCGAACGTGACGTTGTCGAGCACCGTGTACCACGGGAACAACGCGGGTTCCTGGAAGACGACCGCGCGCCGCGGGTGGGGCACCCGGACGGGCTCGCCGTCGAAGAGCACGCCGCCGCGGGTGGGCGCGTCGAAACCGGCCACCATGTTGAGCAGCGTGGACTTGCCGCAGCCCGAGGGGCCCAGGATGGCCGCGAACTCGTTGCGCGCGACGCCGAGGCTGACCCCCTCCAGCGCCTCCACCCGCCGGCCGTCCTTCTCGAAGGCCTTCCACACGTCGACCAGCTCGATGACGGGGCCGGCGCTCACGCGTGGGCCTCCAGCGTCCGCCACTTCAAGACCAGGCGCGAGAGGAGCTGGAGCGCCCGGTCGGAGACGAAGCCCAGCAGCCCGACCGAGAGCATGGTGGCCACGCAGATGTCCATGCGGCCGACGTAGTAGGCGTCCCACAGCACGTAGCCCAGCCCCGACTTCACGGCGATCATCTCGGCGACGATGACGGCCGTCCACGCGATGCCGATCCCCAGCCGGAGCCCGGTGAAGATCGAGGGCAGCGCCGACCGGAAGACGACCTTGGTGAGGATGGTCGTCTCCCCCGCACCCATCATGCGGGCGGCGCGGAGGAGCAGGAGATTGGTGTCGCGCACGCCGTGGGTGGTGTTCACCACGATCGGGTAGAAGGCGCCGAGGCCGATCAGGAACAGCGCGCTGGCGTCGTAGATCCCGAAGACGGCGATGGCGAACGGCAGCCACGCCGTGATCGGCACCGGCCGCAGGAGCTGGATGGAGGGGTCGACGAGGCGGGCCACCAGACGGTTCCAGCCGACGAACAGCCCGAGCGGGATGCCGACGGCGGCGGCGATCAGGAATCCCTGCAGCACGCGCCGCGACGAGTACAGCACGGCGGCCAGCCAGGTGCCGGAGTAGGGCGACAGCGACAGCGTCGGGGTGCCGAAGATCCACCGGTACCACGATTGCGCCACCTGCAGCGGCGACGGGATGATGCCCTCGGTCACCCAGCGCTGCTCGACGGCGACCGTCCACAGCGCCAGGAAGGCGAGCGGCAGCAGCACCGGCCACAGCAGGCGCCGGACGGCGGCCACGGCCCTACTGGCGGAGGCCCAGGTCCGCGGGCGCCTTGCCCGTCGCCTTGCTCAGGAAGTCGTAGGTGTAGTGCTGGGCGATCTCGCCCGACACGTCGCGGGGGATCACCCCGTTGTCGGACAGGAACTTCGAGATGCGCTTGATCGACTCCAGCGGCAGCGTGGCGTCGAGCCGGGTGATGCGGATCGACTCGGCGGCGACGGGCTCGGGCAGGCCGGCCTTCTCGGCGTAGATCTTCGACCAGCGCGCCCGGTCGGCCTGGGCCACCTTCAGCACGTCCACGTAGGCCACGACCAGCCGCTGCACGGCGTCGCGATGCTTCTCCATGAAGCCACGGTTGACCGCCAGGACGGCGATGAGGCCACCGACCGCCTTCGACTTGTTGTGGTCGAGCGTCGGATACTGGGCATAGCCGTCCACGATGCCCTGGGCGCAGAACGGCTGCCACACGACCGCCATGTCGATTTCCTTCGCCTGCAGCGCCTTGAGGTAGTTTCCGCCCCCGCCTACGATGTTGACGATCTTGAGCTTGGGGTACTCGAGCCCGTTCTCCTGGGCGGAGGCGGCGAACTTGAGCCACGAGATCGACCCGGCGCCGACGCCGATCGCCTTGCCGGCGAGCTGCTTCCAGTCCTGGAGATCCTCGCCCTTGCGGACGACGAGGCAGTCGTTGCCGGAGCCGACGCCGGCGATTCCGACCAGCGATTTGGCGCCCTGCCCGACCGCCAGCGTGATGTCCTGGGGCCCGAACGCGGTGAGGTCGAGGTCGCCGGAGGCCAGCGCCGTCCGGGCGTCGGCGAAGCGCTGGAACATCACGGTCTCGATCTGCACGTTGTACTTGGCCGCGTACTCGGGCAGCAGCCACAGCGGCGAGAGCGCCGGCACGTTGAGCATCCCCTGCCGGACCTTCACCGGCGCCGGCAGCGGACTGCGCACGTCGCCCTGCGCGCGCGCGCTCACGCTTCCCAGCGTGAGGGCAACCAGGACGCTCGCGACGGCGAGCGAGAGACGGCGGGGCACGGCGCTGGATCGGCTCATGGCGCGCTCCTTGGCTGAGGTGAGGCGTAGTGTACTCCACGGTGGACCCCGTGCCGCCGGAAGATCCTCGGCGACAGCCCGCCCTCCGAGAAGCTGGTGACGCACGTTACCTGCCGAGGTAAAACGGGGGTGTGACCGACACGCCGATCGGGGCGGGGCGCAAGTGGGCCATCACCTTCTCCGTGATGATGGTCACGGTGATGCAGGTGCTCGACACCAGCATCACCAACGTCGCCCTGCCGCACATGCAGGGCTCGTTCGCGGCCAGCATCGACGAGATGGCGTGGGTCCTCACCTCCTACCTGGCCGCCAACGCCGTCATCATCCCCGCCAGCGGCTGGCTCACCGCCGTCTTCGGCCGCCGGCGCTTCTACCTGATCTGCACGGTCACCTTCACCGCCTCCTCGTTCCTGTCGGGCATCGCGCCGAACCTGGAATTCCTCGTGCTGATGCGAGTGTTGCAAGGTCTCGGCGGAGGACCGGTGATCCCGATGGCGCAGGCGATCATGTGGGAGATCTTCCCGCTGAAGGAGCGGGGAACCGCGATGGCCGTGTGGGGCTTCGGCATCATGCTGGCGCCCATCCTGGGGCCGACGCTGGGCGGCTGGATCGCCGACAACTGGTCGTGGCGCTGGATCTTCTACATCAACCTCCCGATCGGCGTCGTGGCCTTCTTCATGGTGAGCGCCTTCCTGTTCGATGCGCCGTTCCACAAGAAGCCCCGGCGGGTGGACGTCGCCGGGATCGTCCTGATGATGCTGGGATTCGGCTGCATGCAGCTCGTCCTCGACCTCGGCGAGCGCGAAGACTGGTTCGACTCGACCGTCATCACGGGCCTGGCCGTCCTCGCCGTCTGCATGCTGATGGCCTTCGTGATCCGGGAGCTCACGACCGAGGAGCCGATCCTCGACCTCAACGTGTTCCGCGACCGGAACTTCGGCGTGTCCTCGGTGGCCATGTTCCTGATCGGGCTCGGGTTCAACTCCAGCCTGCTGCTGGTGGCGCTCTACACGCAGAAGATCCTCGGCTACGACGCGTGGACAGCCGGGCTCACGCTGGCGCCCGGCGGGCTCGGCACCATGCTGGCGCTCATGATCTCGGGGCGGCTGGTCTCCCGCATGGACCAGCGGGTGATGCTGGCCTTCGGCTGCCTGCTGCAGGCCGCCTCCCTCAGCCTCATGACGGAAGTCACGTCGGCGATGGACTTCTGGAGCCTGGCCTGGCCGCGCTTCATCCAGGGCTTCTCGTTCGGCTTCATCTTCGTCCCGCTGCAGGCCCTGGCCCTGGCCACCATCCGTACCGAGCGCCTGGCCAACGCCACCGCGGCCTACAACGTCGTGCGCAACATCGGCGGCAGCGTGGGCGTGGCGCTGGCCACGACGCTCCTGGCCCGCCGCAGCCAGCAGCACCAGGCCACCCTCATCGGCCACTTGCACGACTGGAACCCGGTCTACGCCGAGCGGCTGCAAGACTGGACGGAGCACTTCCTGGCCCAGGGCGCCGACCGGTTCACCGCCGCCCGCCGCGCGATGGCCATGGTCTACCGCGAGACGCAGGTGCAAGCCCAGGTGCTCTCCTACGCCGACGACTTCTGGCTCCTGCTCCTGGTGTTCTGCGGCGTGGTCGTGCTGGTCCCGTTCATGCGACGGGTCCGGGCCGAGCCGGCGCCCCGCCCGCCGACCACGCCGGCTGCGCGCGACCCCGGGCTGCCGGCTCCCGCCGATTGATGGAGTGGGGGGCCCCGACATGGCCGATTGATTGAGTGGGGGGGCCCCGACATGGCCTCCCACACCCCCCACACGCTCGGACCGCCCCGGCAAAGCCGTGCCGGTCCTCGACTAATGAATCTCGTGAAACGTGGTGACGTCGGGGGGCGGACGCGGGGGCCGTGGGCGCGCCATCATGGCGAGCCGTCGTCGCCGTTCGAGCGCAGGGCCCGGCGCGCGAGCCGCCCACGATTCGACTGGTCCGCGCCCCAGCCCCCTCTGGGGGATGGGGGGCACGAGCGCGCCGGGCCCGGAGCGAGTTACGGCGACAGGCGAGCCATG